>ENA-UPTF01001193-UPTF01001193.1-marine-metagenome-genome-assembly--contig:-NODE-1193-length-16766-cov-3.963749_pt1 | contig 16766 bp, 12 predicted proteins | sample MGYA00238166_ERZ767019 | MGnify/ENA primary metagenome ERZ767019 (study PRJEB28930, sample SAMN06266391) | marine metagenome | isolation source: Sea water from 250 m depth | place: Atlantic Ocean...
ATGGAGTTGTCAGGCGTCCATGTTGAAGCTGGAGAGTTAGTTTTAACGGCTCTGGGAAGCGCCAATAGGGATCCTAGGTTCTGGGGTGACTCAGCACACCTTTTGGATGTTAAAAGACAAGATGCCTCTAGACATGTCTCTTTTGGTAGTGGGGTCCATTATTGTCTTGGCGCCGCCTTAGCTAAAATGGAAGGAGAAATTGCCATTACTAGACTAATAAGGCGTTTTCCGGAAATTTCAATTACCGAAGAACCAACGTTCAATTCCCGAATAATACTGCGCGGAAGAGAAAAATTTCCTATTAATCTGGGCGTTCCGGTAAACCTTAACTAGGAAGCAGTCACTTCTCTTTTAGTTAATTCAAATACTGACACCCCGAGAAGTACTATTCCGGCGATTAGCCCAATCCATACCCCAACACCTGTGGACATATCATCTCGCTGAAATCCAGTAATTAGCCATCCAATAAGTGGAAAAATGACAGACAAAGAAACAACTGTTTGTAAGTGTGGATGCGATAACCGCCCTCCAGGTTCTACAAGGCCTTTTGGTCTTAAGCGCATGAAACCTACAAGCGCCATTACTCCGCCAAGAGCTAGTAATAAGAATCCCATCCTTGGTGCCCCCGGTTCATAACCGGTCCAAGCTCCTTCTTCTGTCTTAAACCATTCAAATAAAGGAGCTATAGCTATCAACGCCCCAGAAACGAAAACAGCAAATCCAATTTTTTGTCTATCTGAATCATTTAACGGTGTCGAAGATGAACCTCCAAGGAAACCAAATCCGGCCATTACCGCCTGAGGTAAAAAATATGCAACTAAACCAGCTCCAGCTGCTCCCCAGCCTGCACCCCTCACTCCACCCAGAGCACGGAAGGACCCTGAGTGAACAATTATTAGAAAACTTAAAACCGTTATAAACGAGGCAAATCCCAAAGTTAGAAGAATTTGATTACCACCCATGGCAAGTGGCTTAATAGTAAATTCTTTTTCTGCTGCAAGGGTCAGAGAAACAAGAAGCATTAAAACTCCGAGCACTACAGCCACTATTCCAAAACCAGCTCCTCCTTGACTATCGAAAACCCCAAAGCTTTCATTTTTCAAATTAACCCAATTTCCAGCTAACACAATCCATAAGAACAGAATTGAAAACCCTACACGAACCGCTGAAATGATATTTGTTGGAGTCATCATTCAACACTCTCTTGGTCGATATCGCCACCAAGGTAACTAGCCTCAAGAAGATCCTTAGAATCTAAAAGGTCAGAAGCTGAACCTGACATTACTAATTCCCCATGATTCATAACATAACCCCGGTCGGCTACCTGTAAGGCTAGATGCACGTGTTGTTCAACTATTAATACTCCTGCTCCTGTTTCATCGGCAATGTTCCGAACTATCGGAAGCAGTTGCTCTACTATTATGGGAGCGAGACCAAGACTCATTTCATCGACTAATAAAAGTTTAGGTTTTGAAACTAACGCCCTAGCCATTGCAAGCATCTGTTGTTCACCTCCAGAGAGAAGCCCCGAACGTCGATCCATCAAGGGTCTTAATGCCGGCAACAATTCAAGTGCTTTTTCCAATCCCTCTTGTTGTGAATCCTTGTCCCCGCGTAAACCCAGTTGGAGATTCTCTTTAACTGTCAAGTTGAAAAAAAGTGACCTGTCTTCGGCGACGTGTGCTAAACCGAGACGAGCATTATTATGTGGATTCTTTGAATCCACTTGCTCACCAAGAACAGTTACATTTCCGCTTAAAAGTGGAATGATCCCTGAAATAGTCAAAAGTGTTGTAGTTTTTCCAGCTCCATTTGGACCTAGCAGTGCAACTACTTCTCCTTTATCTAGATGGACATTGAGTTCCCTTACTACGGGAACACCTGCATATCCCGTGTTCAAATTTTCTATCGTAAGTAGCCGTTCGCTATTTTGAGTCATCACTCACCTGCCGTATCTGACATGCCGCGTAACTCTTCAGCTGACCTTGCCTGCACTTCACCAGCTTCTTCACCTAAATAAGCTGCTATCACTTCTGGATTTGATCGAACCTCTTCTGGCGTTCCAGATGCAATGATCTTTCCGAAATCCATAACATATATATAGTCACATACGCTTAAAACAAGCCCCATGTCATGATCAATTAGAAAAACAGTCACGTCATGATCAAGAAGGCCTCGTAAATGACCGCCAAGAGCATTACTTTCGGCAGTATCTAGACCAGCTGCTGGCTCATCCAATAAGACCAAATTAGGTTGAGCTGCTAGAGCTCTTGCCACACCAACAAGTTTTCTTTGACCGTGAGGTAAATCCGTGGGGAGTTCTTCTTCTAGTCCTGTCAGGCCTGCTACTTCAAGAGCCCAATCAATACGTTCTTCGTTCTCTTCATTACTCTGACGAAGTCTAAATACATCTAAAGCAAGGGTGTACCAGGCAGTTGGATGGGCAGCGACAAGCAAATTATCCCTAACTGACAAATCTTCAAAAAGCTCCAAAGATTGAAAAGTGCGCACTAAACCCAACTGAGCTCGTTCATGGGGTTTTAAATCACTTAAATCATGACCGTCAAAATCCGCTGATCCCGCTGATGTAGGTACAAATCCCGTAATGGCATCAATGAAGGTAGTCTTCCCTGCCCCGTTAGGGCCTATGAGCCCAACAAATGATCCTTTCTCTACCTCTATATCTACATTGTCATTAGCATTCAAGCCACCAAATGTTACAGTCAATCCCTTTGTTTCAAGAAGGCTGCTCATACATTTACCTCCTCTGCTGAAACCAGTTCCTCTTCCTCATGTACGTGCGGAGTCGTACCCCTCATCGTGGCTACCAAAGCCTTTGCTTGATTTGTGATTGTAAGGGAGATACCTTCTCCACTAGTTAGCACGGCATTGACTATTAAACCTATTCCACCTACTGCATTTATGTACGCCTGAGTTATGCCTTCAAAATGGAGTGAACCGAATTCTGAGAGCAAGCCTCCCCCAACAAGCATTCCTCCGAGAACTGCTCCCCATACTGTCGTTATCCCGCCTAAATAAACGAAAGCTATCATCGCCAGACCTACAAAAGGACTGAAAAATTCACTTGTAACCATGGGCATCTTATAGGCAACTAGCATTCCAGCGAGTCCAGCCAAGAATGAAGAAACCCCAAATCCGAGCATTTTTGTTCGCGCAACATTTACACCCGCTGCAGCAGCAGCCCTTTCGTTTGAACGAATGGCTAAAAATCTTCGACCTATAATTCCGCGTCTCAAATTGACTACAAAAATCCCAGCTAACGCAACAATAATTATTGCAAAAACTGTGAACGACCAGTAATCAGTCTGATTAGATTGCTCATCCAAAGCACCCACATATTGACCAAACCATCTAGGTTTAGGAGTCGGATTCATAGTGTGAGCAGCCGTGCCCATAAGTGGCCTGTTGCGCATCAACAGATCTTCAATAGCCACAATTGACGCAAGAGTAACAACAGCAAGTTGCACACCTCTAATTCTGAGCGCGGGAAGACCAATTAGCAATCCGAGAAGAACTGCTGCAACAACTCCTCCTAATGCGGCTAAGGGATCAGGCAAACCTGGCCCCCAAACCACAAAAAAGTCCATTGGTCTAACTTTTACGCCATCTGATGCGAGTCGAATCAATACGAAACTAGAAACTCCAGCCAATGTCCATTGCACAAGGGATATCTGACCAAGAAAACCTAAAAGAACAACCAAACTAAGCATCGCTAAAATCGCAACCAAGGTCATTGTCAATGTTGATTCCCATTTGGAAATAAAAATATTCGACATTACAAGCGCGATAACTACTCCTACTCCAACTCCAACCACCGGGTGTTTAGTTGCAGGCGCGCGCGGCTGTCTACCAAGGCCCACAGTTCCTCTAATAGGTAATTTATGTCCTCGGAAATAGAGAACAAGTATCACAACAAGAACTGGAGCGAAAGCGCGGACTCCATCAACAGGCAACCAATCTGGCCACCATGAATAGCTAGTTGCGCTTACTCCCATACTGGCAAAAGCTCCCAATCCTAAACCTCCGGCTATAGCTCCAGGAATTGATGTAAGGCTTCCGACTAGAGCAGCCGCAAGAGCGGAAACAACATAAAGGTTTAACTGGTTCGGCATTGTCTTATGTAGAAAAATAACTCCAGCAAGACCTGCAAGAACCGAAGAAATAACCCAGTTAAGACCGGCTAAAAATTGTGGGGAGTATCCAAGAAGAGTTGCACCTTTTTCGTTTTCATCTGCTGCTCTTGTTGCTAAGCCAAATCTGGTATAACGATAAATCGCCCAAGCACCAAATCCGATTATCAAGGCCGCAGCTGCAAGATACGGTGTCGATCGAGGTAAGTTTTTGTCCATTCCAATGAAATTGGTAATTGGTTCAGATGTAGAGTTAAACACCCAGAAACCATCATCTGCTCTATTTGCCGCTCCGAAATTAAGTAGTGCAACCGCTTGCAAATAAAGCATTATTCCCACAGAACCTACGACTTTTGCAAGCATAGGAGAATTACGCAAAGGCCTGAAAACAAGAAAATGCATTAGAAGACCGATAAAAGCCGACATGGCGAGTGTAATAATCATCGCTAGCCATGCTGGTGGGTCAGTCATGATATGAATTTCAACTGGCAGATTATTTATATGAAGAGCTTTTAAAAAACCCCATTCCGGTATTGGGTCAAACCAAGGCAAATAAATAGAGCCGCCTTCATTTCCAATACCTGTTGGCCCCGGCATGTCTCTCAGTTCATCCCAGGTGAAAGCAGCATAAGCGGCAACTGAACCGTGAGCGAAGTTAATTACTCCTGAACCACGATATGCAATTACCAAACCAGCTCCTAAAAGGGCGAAAACTGATCCTGCGGCCAAGCCTGCGAACAGCCCGAATAAAAGCTCCACTTTAGAACCGCCCCCCTTTTAGACAATCAGGTTACGACAATAACAAATTTGAGCATAAATAAAGAATTGGGGCGGCCCTTAAAGGGCCGCCCCAAAACTAAACATTTAACACGTTTAGATTAAATAATTTTTAACCTTGACGTGGATTTCCAATCGCAACTCGATTCTGGATATCACCAACGTTTATAATCTTGCCGCCAAAGTCGCCAAGTTCCCATTCGGTTCCAGTCCACTTAACGAATGTAAGTGTCTTTTTACAAACTGATGGGTATTCGGAGGTGTTATCTGTACAAGTAACAGGTCCTTGACCGACAGCGTGCTGATTTTCCATTCCAGCAAAAGCTGCAATGATAGACGCACGGTCTTCAATGTCTCCACCTGATTCAACCAAATCAGTTAAAACCTGGTAGGCAATTGAGCCTGCACCATATCCAACTCTAAGGAAGCTTGATACAGGTGCTGTACGTAATGGACTTGAGTCCAACAACGCTTCACGCTGTTCTAGCTCCCATGCGGAGTAGGCATCGTACAAGTCAGGACGTTCTGCAATGTAGCTCTGATGCTCGAAGTAACTTCCTGCTGCTGCAGGGTTAGATAACACCGACTCATCAACGCATGAACCTGAAGAAACTACTGCGGTCTCTAGACCTGCTGCAGTAATAGCATTCAGCATTTCATTACAGTCTGAAGCTTGCATGCCGAAGAACACTGCTCTGTCTTCAACTGGTGAACCTTCAAACCAAGCAGCCATTGCCTGGATGTTTGCATCGTTGTCAGTTGGGTCTCCAGACGCATCTGGGAAACCTTTCCAATCAAACTCGTACTCTGTCTGGAGATAGTCCCAGAAACGCTCTTCTGTGTCTCCGAAACATTCGAGACCTGGACCGGTACCAGCATAAAGTACGGCAATTTTCTTGTATCCAACTTCTTCAACTGTGTATGTTGCAGCTCCTGGGAAGGCTACTGGGCAACCACCATAAGGAGAGTATCCGTTACCTTCAACGCTGAAGTCAGCTACGAAGATAGGTACTGTCTGAATAGTTGGAATGCCAGCGCCGATAAAGGTTGGCCACAAAGCAGGAGTGAAGAACTCAATACCATTGATATTTAGGTGTGGGTTCGTTTGTCCTATTTCATTACCACAGTTAATTGCAGCTGCAGGATCAAATCCATGAACGCAAACTTGAACATCTACAGGACGTCCGCCAATGCCACCGAAATCATTATTGATTTGAGCAACGGCAATTTCTAGTCCTTCACGAATCTCTGGGAATGATCCAATTGGATCACCTTCGAGGTTCGCCATCGTCCAAACGATTGGGTCCAAGGAGTCATCAGCAGCCCCGACTGGATTCAAGATGGCATCTTGCCATGCTTCTGCTCCATGTCCGTGAATTGAATCATCGGCGGTAGCACTGCTTCCACCTGATGCTGCTGCGATTGCTCCTGCTGTTGCGGATCCGCCTGGTGCGTATGTGAATACAACATTGTTTTTACCAGCTGCGATATCGCTGCTGTCATTGTGTTGTACAACAGCAATTCGCTGTGAACCACAATCACCAAAGTCGTCACAAGAAATGTCACCAATAATTCCAGGCCAGCTTGAAACACCTGCCATGAATTCACGAACACCTGCACGGTCAACTACAAGATTGTCACCATCTTTAGATGATGCAGCCTCGATAGCTGAAAGAAGAAGTGTTGTTGCGTCATAAGCGTGTGCCCAGAAAGCAGCAGATGGTGCTTCACCATGCTCTGCTTCGTAAGCAGCCAAGAAGCCGTCACCGGTCTGACCGGTAGCAGCATTAGCGTTTCCTTCGAAGTTAAGGTCTGGACCTGACATGAACACGCCCTCAGATTCGGGGATTTCCATGTAGTTGTCCACCAACATTCCGTCAGCGGCCATCAAGGTCGTGTTTTCAAGACCAGCTACTTCACCTATCTGCTGTGAAATGAAGTTACCTTCCGGTGGGAAGATAGGGAAGAACAAAAGATCAGGAGAACCAGCAGCCACCTCAGTGAGAACTGGAACCATGTCAGTGTCGCCCTTGTTAACAGCAGTTATTGTCTGCAGATCGCCACCAAGATCGCTAAAGGAATTAGCGAAAGCTGTAGCTAGACCCTCAGTGTAAGGATCACCATCATGGATGGTTGCAGCAGATGTAGCTCCAAGAACTTCATAAGCGAATTTCGCTGCAGCGGCACCCTGATACAAATCGTTGTGAGCGGTTCTGTAATAACCTTCACTCCAATTGTCACCAGCAGTACCAGCCAAGTCAGAAGTCAAAGCTGGGGAAGTGTTAGAACCTGAGATCAACACCATTCCCGCACCCGTGATCAACGGAGCTGCAGCAGTAGCAGCACCAGAACACGAAGTACCCAGAACACCAACGACGCTTTCATCAGCGACAATTGTCTGAGCAGCAGCCTGACCACCATCAGAAGAACAAAGATCATCCAACCATGTACCAACATTCACACTGAATCCGTGGATGTCGCCGTAATCAGCAACAGCCATATCAACAGCACGAGACATAGGTACACCTAAGAACGCAACATCGCCAGAAATGGCGTGCAACGAACGGATCTGAATGTCTTCACCAGCACCAACTTCAACAGTGCCCAAAGATCCATCACCCAATGGGCCTAGATCTGGTCCTTCGATTACGTCTGGTGCGTCACCAGCAGCTAGAGAAGCGGAAGCTGAAGCGATCCAACCATCAACATGGTCAGCGTTTGCTTCCATCCAGCCTGAAGCGAGCTCAATAATGTGAGCCTGTGAACCGTCACCAGCATCCTGATCAACTTGCATGAATGCAATGTCAAGAATTGATGGCTTGATTAGTGGGAACAAATGACGCAAGAACGGAGTCTCATCGAGACGATCTGTACGCATTGAAACCTGAATATCTGCAGGCTCCCAACCTAACTGACAAGGCTGTGTACACATAGAAGCGTCAAAGCCTGTGAAACCTTCTCCCTGAGCGTGAGATGCTCCACCTTCTTTGCCGAGAGGGTTGGACGCATCCAACACAGCCTCGACTGAAAGCCAAAGAACATTTTCACCAGGAACAAGAACAGTCACATAAGCCGTAGGAGTCCATGTGTAAAGAATGCCAGGCTCACCGTTATTTACACGGTCGACCATCTCTGCGTACAGAGCGTCGTAACCAGCCTTGGTCTCTTCCATGTTGTCCCAAGCAGTGCTTCCATTACCAAAAGCGATCTGATTCTCAATGATGTCATCACAAGTCCAGTTCTCTGGGCAACCAAGGATCTCTCCCTTTCCGTTGCCATCAGAATCCAACTGTGACCATAAAGCCTCATCAGCGTTTATCTGATCAATGGTTGAAACATTGTTCTCTTCAGCCCATGACTTAGTAACCAAGAATCCTTGAACACCAGCATCCTGGAACAAACCAGGAACGGCTTCTACGTGATCAGCAACAAGCGACCCGTCAGACAATTGGTTCTCAAACCATGAGAAGTGACCCGGATACCATGAGTTAGCCCAGAAATCGCATGAACCCTCAGCCATAGCTGTGAATGCATTCGATGGTCCAAGCTCAATCTCAGCCGGATCAGAAACCTCAAAACCAGCCTTCTGCAAAATTTGACGTACAATCTCGGCCTGGATATAACCAGAAGCCCAGTCAGCACGACACATGCTCAACGAAACACCCTCACCGGGTAAAGAATCGTCAGCAGGAGCTGCAGCAGCTGGAGCGGCAGTTGTTGTTGCCGCAGGCGCAGCAGTAGTAGCAACAGCAGCTGAACTGCTAGCCGAACTACTCGCACCATCATCACCGTCAGACCCGCAGGCCCCGGCAATCAATCCAAGCGCCAAAACAGCAGACATAATCCGCCAGCTTCGACGCCTAATAAGCGTTTCCATAAAGGAATTCCCCTCCATTAGTTAACAAAAACTCTGAATACACATCAGTATTCAGAGACTTTCGAGTGTAAGGGAATTTACTCACAAACGTCAATGTCGGAATTGTTACAACCGTGATACAAAAAAACCCCCTAAAAATAGGTCAAAATGTCCTTCTGTTACGTGTTCTTAGTAATAATTGTTCAGAAATGTCTTAAATAAACAATGAAAAATAGTTAATTTCTCAGTTTTTGGCTAAAAGATAATTCTTAATTATTCAGAGTTTTTCTCTCTGTAGTCGCCAAATGGTCTGTCTCTATCACTCAAAGTTTTCGACACGCCTTCGTCTTTAAAACGTTTCATGTACTCTTTCGATGACTTCTGATGGAAACCGAGTGCTTGTATTTCAGCAGTTGCTCTGATCCCATCTCGCACTCCCATGACCTCCATAGCCCGATGAACTGAGCGTTTGTTTAGAGCCAAAAGATCTGAAGGAATTTTTGCTATTCTTGATGCAATTGTTGAAACCGCATCATCAAGCTCTTCAACAGGGAATGCTTTATTTGCAAATCCGGAATCAACAGCTTCTATTCCTGTCATAGCATCGCCTGTCAGCATAGCTTCCATTGCTTTTCTAAAACCCAAATACCATGTTTGCCATTGCATGTCTGGTGGTGACATCAGCCGAACAGGTGGATAACCAATTTGTGCATCTTCAGAAACATATAAAAGGTCACAAGCAGCCGCTAGCTCTGATCCTCCCGCCAAACAGTAACCGTGAACTTGCCCGATGATTGGTTTTGACATATCCCACATTTCAAACCAATTCGCTACAACATGTCTTGCCCACCAACCATCTGTACTTGCCGCTGCTCTTTCAACAGGACTGTTAACTGATGACAAGTCATATCCTGAACAAAAGGAATCGCCAGCACCACGTATGACTATGACAGATACGTCCTTATCCGAATCGGCATCTCTTAAATTTTCAAAAATCGCTAAACGCAAGTCATCATTTAACGCATTATGTTTTTCAGGACGATTCATAGTCAAGCGTCTAATACCTTTTACTGGTTCATCTGTTAACAAAACTGAAGTATTCACTTTTCGACTCCCTAATTACTTATCTAGTTATTCCTGAAAATCTTCCCAATATGGGGCACGAAGTTTTCGTTTATTGATCTTTCCCATCGTCGTTCTTCCTAAATCATCAACAAACTCAATCTTTTTTGGGCACTTGTAATGAGTTAGATTGTTACGGCAGTAATTAAGCAGATCTTCCTCGGTAACAGTAATTTCAGAATCATCACTTATAACTAGTGCTATTAGTCGTTCTCCCATTTCATTGTCTGGGATACCAATACAAGCAACATCCAATACATTTTCATGAGTAATTAGCACCTGTTCAGACTCTGCAGGGTAAATATTAACCCCACCTGAAACAATCATGTCAGAAAATCTGTCAGTTATATAGACATAATCATCTTCATCCAAATAGCCAATTTCACCTAGAGTAAACACTCCAGGCTCTAAGTGCGCCTCTGCAGATTTTTCGGGATCGTTATGATAGATGACCCCTCTACCTGTTTTATCACGAAAATAAAGCCTTCCTTCAACGCCTTGACCGAGCGGTAAGCCATCATCATCAAAAATAAGAGCTTCAAAAGGTGGCCTTGCTTGGCCGACAGAACCAGGGTGTTCAAGCCATTCCTCAGAAGTGATGCTACAAGTAGTCCCAACCTCACTAGCTCCATAAGCCTCAAATAAAACTGGACCCCACCATTCGATCATTGCTCGTTTAACTTCTATGGGACACGCTGCCCCTGTATGAGTGACCATCTTTAAGGATGAAACGTCGTACTGGTCGCGTACTTCTTTAGGTAGATCCAACAAACGTACAAAATGGGTTGGAACCATTACCGTGCTTTCAATGTCATGATTAGAAATTGCAGACAAAGTTTTTTCAGCATCAAATCTGCCTAAAACAACTACAGGGACTCCGGCTACTAAATTACGCATCCCTGATAGTGGACCTGTGTGATACATAGGACCCACTACTAAGTGGTTTCCATACTTGCTGAACCTACTCTCTTGAAGAGCTTCAACATGCTCTTCAATCGTTTCACCACCTGCAAACATTGTTGGTGGAAGATCGGTCCCTTTTGGTCGTCCCGTTGTGCCAGATGTATAAAGCAAATGCGGTAAGGGTTTGATATTTGTTTCTGGGTTTTCAGATGGCGCATCTTCATGCCATCTATCCCAGATTTCATAGTTGTTTGACCTTTCTACTTGTTCACCCCAAACAACTATTTGCTCAATTCCTGCAATTCGAGCAGCCTCTAATCCACGATCTAAAGTTTCAGGACTGAGAAAAAGAACGCTAGTTTCGCTATCTTTTAAAATGTACGCAGTTTCTTCAGCAGTTAAATGAAAGTTAACTGGAACAGTGGAAGCACCTGCTAGCAATCCCCCAAGATGAGCTAATGCCGTTTCGTTGGAGTTCTCTGCAAATACAGAAATGCGTCTTTGTTCTCCCAAATCACTTTCGAGAAGTCTATTTGTAACACGATTTAAAATCCCATCAACGTCATCCCAGTTGAGTGCTTTATTGTCATCTCGTATTGCAATTTGCTCCGAGTTTTTTTCAGCTAATTCCTTAGCAAATTCTGGCATTACAACCTCCAAAACCTATGTCATTATGCCAAATAAGAATCAAACCACTCCTTAACATTTGAATAATCAAACTTTTCCCACTGGTTACGGCTTCTATTATGCTGCTACCGTTCGAAAATATGCCTTTGGTTAGGCTCGTTTGAGGAGGTTTTATGGATCTAAATGAAATACCTAAGTCTGCTAGTGAGATTTCAGCTGAATGGCTGACGGCAGCTCTCACTCTTGAAAATGATCAACATGTTTCTGAAGTAATTGTAGAAGAACTACCAGAGGGTGTTGGTTTTATGGGTGAAGTGGCGCGTTTGAATCTGAAATTTTCGGATGAAACTGAAACAACTGTAATTTCAAAGATACCCACACAAGTTCCAGAGATAAGAAACATGCTTGCTCCAGCAAGAATATTTGAAAGAGAAGCACGCTTCTTTGAACAAGCCCAACCGTTGATACCCGATATAACAGCTAACTGTTTATATGCGGCAATTGACACTGAGAATGATGACTACTTACTTATTCTTGAGGACCTTTCCGATATGCGAGAAGGTGATCAGTTAAATGGCTGCTCAATTGATGATGCCTCTTCGGCTCTAGAAGCTTTAGCTAAATTACACAGCACCTTTTGGGGTAATAATAATCTGGCAAACTTTGATTGGCTTCCAAGTATCAATAGCCAAGGTATGAGAGTTGGCAGTGAAGTTTATGCACAATCTCTACCCGGATTTATAGAAGCATTTGGTTCTTCAATCAAACCAGAAAATGAAAATCTAGTTCAAAGATTTGGAGACAATGTTCATCAACTGCTCGATCGTCTTGCTGAAATGCCTTTGACTGTAACCCATATGGATTACAGGGCAGATAACCTGTTTTTCGGCTCAAACGGTTCTGTGAAAATGATAGATTTTCAAACCTTTAGCCGTCATGGACATGCAGAAGATGTCGGTTATTTTATTTCTCAAAATGTATCGATAGAAGATCGTCGCAATAACGAAGACAACCTTCTGCGCACCTATCACGAAGCATTAACTTCGGGTGGCATTGATTACTCTTTTGATCAACTTCGTGAAGATTACAGAATAGGGATGTTGTATGGATGGGTAGTTCCTGTCTTCGCCGTCGGAACTCTTGATTTTTCTAGTGAGAGAGCTGTGTCACTATGGACAGCAGTAATTGAACGTTGTCAAGCCGCTTACCTTGACCATGGGGTAAGTGATCTTCTCACAGTCTGAAAATTAGAATGGAAAATTACTTTAACGACCATACATCTCGTTCCATAGAAGAGCTTCTTTCCCTTAAGGGTAAAGGGTCGGTTGTAACGGGTGGTGCCGACGGTATAGGTGCTGGGATTGTCAGGAGATTAGCTGAAGCTGGTTCTTCAGTCGTTGTTGCTGATATTGATATAAAGAAAGCTGAAAAAATTTCAACTGAAGTCGCTGCATCAACCGGGTCGAAAGTCATTGCTTGCGAAGTTGATGTTACTGATTCTGGATCTTTGTCTAGGGCTGCAGAAATTTGTTTTGAGAATTTTGGGAGTTTGGAAATATGGGTTAACAATGCAGGAATATTTCCTGCAACTGGGAAGTTGTCTGAGGTGGACGATTCATTTATAGATGAAATGCTTGAAGTGAATGTACGTGGCACTTTTGCCGGTTCCAGAGAAGCTGCTTCAAGAATGAAAGCTGGAGGGGTAATAATCAATCTTGCTTCAACTCAAGGTTTATCCGGAGGCCCAGGAATAAGTGCTTACACGGCTTCTAAACATGCTGTTGTAGGTTTGACTAAAAGTTTGGCTATAGATCTAGCTGCTGACGGTATCCGCGTCGTTGCTGTTGCGCCTGGTGTTATCGACACCCCCGGCGTCAACGATCAACTCGAACCTTTAAAAGAAGCAGGCATCAATGTCTCTTCCATAATGGCCAACTCGTTGCTAGGCAGATCCGGAGTTCCTGATGATGTGGCCAGAGTCGTTCTGTTTTTAGCAAGCGATATGGCTGACTGGATTACAGGAGCAACTATTCCTGTTGATGCGGGGACATTAGCTGGGTAAAAGAAAAACTTTTATCTACTTCCTGTTTTCTACCCACCAAGGCTGAGCGTGAGCAGGCATTGTTTCTGAATACGATTTAGCCATATCACCCAAATCGTCTGGAGGATCCTGATGGTTTGTTTCAACAAGATTAGATGCATCACTTATCGGATCGACCCACTCGATTTTGATTTCTTGAGTTACCTCACGAAGTTCTGCTGCTAGGTCTTCATGATGAGAACTAGACTGATGTTTTAGGAAACCTAAATAATCTCTAAACGAAGCTAATACATAATACGTTTGCGGTTTTTCCCCACGCCAATATTCATAACGTACGACTTCATCTTCTTTGTCATGAGTTGCTGCAAAAAGGTCTCGTCCTGCGACTTCAAACCTTTTTTCTTTACCCTCATGTACTTTTATGTGTGCTAAAAAAGTAGCCATACAATTTCTCCTTGGTTTTCCAGGTAACTCCTATTCGAATATCATCACATTAAAATAAATAAAAAGAGAGCACATAGCAAATATGACCACATCCGACCATATTGATTTATTTAGCGAAGAAACCCAAGAAGACTGGTTCCCAACATATAAAGAATTAAGAGACGAATTCCCTGTCTATCAGATTCCGGGAAGCAAAATATACGTCCTCACACGTTACGAAGATGTTATTTACGTAATTAGACATCCAGAGAGATTCATAAATGGTTACGGAACAACCAGACATCCTTCAAGTCAGAAAATTTACGAAGAAAAAGGTTTTCTAAAACGGTCTGTTTTAGGAACAAACCCACCTGTTCACAAGTTGTATAGAGACATGGTTGACTCCCATTTCAACGTTGAAGGATCAGCTAAATGGAAAGAAACAATTGAAGATTTATCACATAACGTAATTGATGGTTTTTGCAGCGATGGCGAGGTCGAGTTTCTCTCATCTTTCGCTCTTCCAATTCCTATAACTATGATCACGCAAATCCTTGGACTACCTCTAGAAGACATTGAGCAACTACACAAATGGTCTGATGCTTGGGTTTTGCCTTTTTCAGGTCCACTGAGTGAGGAGAAAGAAAATTGGGTTGCAGAACAAGGTGTCGCATTCCAGAATTACATCTTAAAACATGTACATGATCGAAGAGAAAGTCCTAAGGACGATGTAATAAGTCACCTAGCGCACGGAATTTTCGGAGATGAGCGGCCACTTACAGACAGTGAAATTGTTCGCATCATTGACCACTTATATATAGGGGGTAATGAGACTACAACCTTTGCGCTTACCTCAGGATTGTGGATTCTTTTACGAGAAGACGGTTTGTATGAAAAAATCTTAAATAATCGTGACCTTGTAGAACCTTTCATTGAAGAAGTTTTAAGACTCGAGTCGCCAACGCAAGGCCTATACCGAGAAACTACCCAAGATGAAGAGTTTCATGGAGTGGCGATTCCAAAAGGTTCTGTGATTCACATTCGTTATGCGGCTGCAAATCGAGATGAAAGAATGTTCGACAATCCGGATGATATTGATTTGGAAAGAAAAAACTTGAAGCGCCATATGGCTTTTTCACTAGGGGAACACCATTGTCCCGGATCAGGTCTTTCGCGTACCGAACAACACATAGCTTTGAACGTTGTTTTAGATCGACTTCCAAATTTAGCTCTTAGTGCGGAAAAAAATGATTATAAGCACATGCCGGGACTGGTATTAAGGAGTCTCAATAAACTTCATGTGACTTTCGATCCAACAGAACCTCTTCAAGCCAAATAAAAGAAGTTCATGCAATAACGAAACTTTTTTTATTTAGAAAGAATCGTTACACCCGATATTCCTGGCGCTCCGTATACATGCGTATAGGCAGTCTGAGGATCATTTGGGACTTGTCTTTCACCAGCATCGCCACGAAGCTGTAAAACATTTTCATAGACCTGTCTTAATCCCGATGCTCCTATTGGTTCGCCATTTGCTAAACAACCACCGTCGGTATTTATAGGGAACCTCCCGTCGATTTCGGTTTCCCCATTTTGAATCATAGATTCTTGTTGTCCATGCTCACAGAATCCATTTTCTGCCATATGCATGACCTCAGCTCCACTTTCAGTATCTTGTAGTTGCGCTAAATCAATTTCATCCGGCCCTATTCCGGCCATTTCAAAAGCTGCTTTGGATGCATCTACTGTTGGTCCTTCGCTGAATTCATTGGCCAAATGTGGTGAGAAAACTTCAAAACTTCCAAATCGACGTGACTTAACTACACATGACTTTAGATAAACAGGATTATCTGTAAATTCTTTAGCCCTGTCTGCTCTTACTAGAACAAGAGCTACGCCCCCTTCTCCTGGGGAGCAAAACATGTATTGAGTTAATGGGTAGGAAAGCATTGTTGATTCAAGAACTTCTTCTTCAGAAAATGGTTTTCTGCGCCATGCCATTGGATTTAATGCACCATTACGGAAAGCTTTTGTCGATACTTTCGCCAATGTGTTTTGAGTTATCCCATAATCATGCATGTACCTGTTTATCTTCATTCCGAAAAACTGCGTAGTGAGAGCCATACCGGATTCTCCATACCATTCAAGATTGTCTCCTCGGGTTCTAACTCTGAACGCACCTCTCTCATGTTTGTCAAAACCTAAAGCAATGCCGATTTCAAAAGTACCTGACCGTATTGCGTTATAAGAAGAAATCAAAGCTGATCCACCGGTAGCACAACCGTTATGTACATTTATAAATTGCAAACCTGTTAAACCTAGACGTGAAACCATCGTGTCAGGGGAGCCGGCATCTTTGCTACCGCCAAAAGCAAACTCTAAATCCTCCCACTGAGCTCCTGCATCAGCAAGCGCTCTTCGAACAGCTACTACGCCTTGGTCCATTCCAGTCACTCCGTCGTGGCGACCGAATTCGTGCATGCCAATCCCTACAATTGCAACATCATGCATTTCTGTATTCCCTTCTTGTTTCAATATACATACTAGTTATTTTCAACCGGTTGGAAAGCAAATGTGACTACTTCATTACCTTCTTCGTCTATGGCTAAAGGAACGACTGTTAGCTCCATCTCCATTCCGACTCGTAAACGTGTCGGATCATTTTCTGTCAGTCGAGTTTCGACTTTAACTTCGCCTGGAAGTTCTACGTATCCAACTCCATATGCTTCAAAATTCTCTGGATCAGTTTCACCAATGTAGGGAGGTGACTTAGGTGGAAATCCCTGTATGGTCCAAGTCCACAAAACTCCTTTGGTTGATAGTTCAACTTTTTCGATCTGATCACCTGTGCATTTAGGACAATCTT
>ENA-UPTF01001194-UPTF01001194.1-marine-metagenome-genome-assembly--contig:-NODE-1194-length-16763-cov-3.151384_pt1 | contig 16763 bp, 9 predicted proteins | sample MGYA00238166_ERZ767019 | MGnify/ENA primary metagenome ERZ767019 (study PRJEB28930, sample SAMN06266391) | marine metagenome | isolation source: Sea water from 250 m depth | place: Atlantic Ocean | study...
TTGGGGCGCGGCCACAACGCCGACGCCATGACCATGCTACTGGCAGGCGGCGGCGTCAAGAAAGGCGCCATCGTGGGGGCCACCGACGAAATCGGGGCCAAGGCAGCCGAGGTAGCTCATCCCATCCGCGACCTGCACGTCACCCTCCTCCATTTGCTCGGTCTGGACGACAACAAGCTAACTTATTTCCACGCCGGCCGCTACAAGCAACTCAGCCAGTTTGGAGGCAAGGTGATTAAGGAACTGATCGCCTAACTTACGGAACCTTTTCAAATGAAGCACATCATTACTACGCTTTTGACCGTATTGTGGATGGCGCAGACTCAAGTGGATGCGGTGCCCAAATCGCGGCCGAACGTGCTGTTCATTGCCATTGATGATTTGAACGACTACATCTCGCCGCTCGACAATCATCCCGGGGTGCTGACGCCCAATTTTAATCGCTTGGCCAAGCGGTCGGTGAACTTCGCCAACGCACATTGTGCGGCGCCTGCCTGTCATCCATCGAGAGTGGCGGTGATGACCGGAGTGCATCCTGTGCGATCGGGTATTTATCGGAACATGTTCGGCGCGCACGGGCCGCGCTGGAGGCATGAGTCGCCAGTGCTGGAAAAGGCGGTGGTGTTGTCACAGCACTTCCGCGATAACGGCTACCGTGCGGTAGGCGGCGGCAAGATTTTTCACACGCTGCAATGGACACCGGGCGACTCACAAAACGATCCCGATGCGTGGGATGATTATCGCGGTGATCCGCTTGATCCCATCTCCGCCGATTGGCCAAGGCCCAAACTGGTCTCCGATGAAGAGGCAGGACTGTCGAAGGGCCGCCCGCTTGGTGGTCGCGCGAATAGTCAGCTTTTTGGTGCAGCACCGTTGTCTGATCCCGAAGAGAGTTATGGTGATCATCTTGTCACTGACTGGGCGATCGAGCAAATGAAGCAGCCCGGAGACATGCCGCTATTTCTTGCTGTTGGATTGTTTCGACCCCACATCCCGTGGGAAGTGCCGCAGAGATGGTTCGATCTGTATCCGCTTGATGAAGTGAAACTGCCCCAACATCGCTCCGATGATCTCAAGGACGCGCACAGTCATGGCCGGCAGGGCTGGCACAATTGGGTTACCGACAACGGGCAGTGGGCAAAATTTATGCGCGGCTACCTTGCCAGCATCAGCTATGTGGATCATCAGCTTGGCCGCCTGCTCGATGCGCTCGACGCTTCGCCGATGAAAGACAACACGATTATCGTGCTCTGGAGCGATCACGGATTTCATATTGGTGAAAAGGAGAACTGGGAGAAGTTTGCACTGTGGGATCAAACGACACGCGTGCCGCTTTTTGTTCATGCGCCGGGCTTGAGTAAGGACGGGAGTAAGACGCGCCAACCTGCGACGCTCACCGATATTTACCCGACCCTTTGTGAATTGACCGGGTTACCTATCCCAAAACAATGCAGCGGCACATCTCTGGTGCCACAGTTGAAAGAACCAAGGACTCCGAAAAAACAACTCGCTCTAACTTCGTTTCAGTTTTGGGGTGAAAAAACTCCATCGCTGGCGGTGGCTGATCCGCGCTATCGGTTTATCCGTTACGGCAACGGTTTTGAGGAGTTGTATGATCTCAAAAACGACCCGCATGAATTCATCAACCTCGCTGACGATCCCCGCTTGGTCAAGGTGAAGACGCGCTTGGCAAGGGCACTTCCGGCAAACGTGGAACCGATGCGAATAATTCCGACTGATTCTCCTTATCACCGGGGTCGGAAAAGAGGAAAATCCAACAATTAACAAGGTCAATAGGTCATTGCTGGAATCCTTGATTCGATTCCTTTGTCTTGCTGGCATCACAAATCCTGATGTAAATGCAGACTGGCGCTGCAACGGCCAAATCGATAATGTCTTGTCGCTTATTTGGCTCTCCAATTGTAGTGTAAAAGTGATCTGATCATCCACATCATCGTATGAAACGTATTCTCTTCATTTTATTGTGTTTCTCCGTATCTATGCAGGCCGCCCCGGTGAATCTTTTGATCATCACGGTGGATGACATGAGTGCGGACTCTGTCGGTGCCTTTGGATGCAAACTCCCCGGAACTACGCCGAACATTGATCGCTTGGCCGGGCAGAGCCTGAGCTTTGCGCACGCGCACATGACAGTCGGTAACTGCATGCCCGGTCGTAACGTCATGTTCTCCGGGCTGATCTCGCACAACAACAAGGTCGAGGGTTTTTATCAGGTCAAGAATCCCGGTTGGCCGCACTTGGTGGACTTGATGAAGCAGGCCGGCTATTTCACCGGCATCCGTGGCAAGGTCAGCCATTCCTCACCGTATCAGCCGTACGCGTGGGACATCAATCTGGACATACTGCCAAATGGGGCTAATGCGCATTTCAAAAACGCAAAGTCCTATGGCATCTCCACTGCGCATGGCATAAAGAAGGCCAAGGCGGCGGGGAAACCATTCTGTCTCTCGGTCAATATTTCCGATCCGCACAAGCCTTTTTGGAGCGTTGTCAAGGGGGGCGCTGCAGATCCGCACGTGCCGTCGCGTATCTTTACAGCCGGCGAGGTACCCATCCCCGGTTTTCTGTTCGACGATCCCAAGGTGCGCGAGGAACTGGCCTTGTATTACTCGAGTGTGCGGCGAGCGGATGATTGTGTGGGGGAAATACTCAAGGCTCTCGATGCCAGCGGCGAAGCCAACAACACAGTGGTGATGTTTCTTTCGGATCACGGTATGCCACTGCCGTTTGCCAAGACTCAGCTTTACCATCACAGCACGCACACGCCCTGGATGGTGCGTTGGCCAGGAGTAACCCGCGCCGGTGTGGTGGACGGCAAACACATGATTTCTGCTGTAGACATGCTGCCGACTCTGCTCGACATAGTCGGCGCCAAGCACCCAGCTCGGCTCGATGGCCGATCGTTTCTCGCACTGATTCGTGGTAAAACGCAAGCTGGCCGTGATCACGTCTTCAAGGAGTACAACGAGAACGCTGGCGCTTCACGTGATCCCATGCGGGCGGCTCAGACCAAGCGGTATCTCTACATCTTTAACCCTTGGTCCAACGGCGAGCGCGTATTCGCTACTGCGACCACCGGCACCGTGACCTACCGTCGTCTGGTCGCCTTGGCCAAGCAGGACAAACGACTGGCCAAGCGATTGGACTTATATAAGCACCGGGTACCTGAGGAGTTGTACGACGTGACAAACGACCCCGACTGCCTGAATAACCTCATTAACCATGCTAAACATCAAGCTGCCCTGCCGAGTTTACGCTCCGAACTCGAGGGCTGGATGAAACGTACAAAAGATCCCATGCTTGAAGTGTTTCACAAACGCCAAGACAAAACCTTTCGTGAGGCGTATGTTCAGAAAGTGGAAAAAGAAGCAATCGACCGTCGAAAAAATCGGCGTGGCAACAGGAGGCGATCTAGTACTACGAATTAAACCGCTCCAAATCCCATGTGTATCCGTATTAACTCAATCCTGATTCTTGCAGCTGCGCTGTTACCAACCCAGATAGTGGCTGAAAAACCCAACTTGGTTTTCATTGTTGCGGATGATTGTACTTTTCGTGACATTGGCTGCTACGGCGGACAGGCGAAGACCCCAAATATCGACCGATTGGCATTGCAGGGCATGCGTTTTACACACTGCTTTCAGGCCGCACCCATGTGTTCGCCGACGAGGCACAACATCTATACGGGGCTCTACCCGGTAAAGAGCGGGGCATGGCCGAACCACACACGCGCCTACCCACACGTGAAAAGTATCGTTCATCACCTCAAGCCGCTGGGCTATCGTGTTACCCAGACGGGTAAAACACACATTAACCCACCGGAGGTGTTCCCGTTTGAAAATTTTGGTGGCGGGAAGAACCCTGACATGGAGTACATCGACCGGCTGTTCGCGGAGACGGCTAAGGGTGGCAAGCCTTTCTGTCTGTTCGCCTGCTCGAATGAACCGCACAGCCCATGGAACAAGGGTGATGCTTCGGTATATCCTCCAGCAAAGGTGAAACTGCCGCCCTACATCGTGGATACAATGCGGGTACGCGAGGATTTCTCGAGGTACCTCGCGGAGATTACCTATTACGATTCGCAGGTGGGGGAGATCATGAGGTTGCTGGACAAGCACGGGCTGGCAGATAACACCCTGGTAATGGTGGTGAGCGAGCAGGGTAACGCCTTTCCGTTTGCGAAATGGACCTGTTACGACCACGGCCTTCAGTCGGCGATGATTGTCCGCTGGCCAGGCAAGGTGAAGGCGGGTACGACAACCGACGCGATGGTGGAGTACGTGGACGTGACACCGACTTTCATCGACGTGGCTGGTGGCGAGCCGGTGTCACCGGTTGATGGCCGGAGTTTTCTGCCGGTACTGAGCGGTGAGAGTGAGACGCACAAGAGGCATGTATTCGGCATCATGACCACACACGGAATCATCAATGGCACTGACGCCTACGCCATACGCTCAGTGCGTGATACGCGCTACAAGCTGATCCTAAACCTGAACCACCAGAGTAAGTTCACCAATGCCTGCACCAGATCGCCGGCCTTTCAATCGATGGTAGCTAAGGCCAAGACGGGTGACGCGACGGCCAGGCGTTTGGTGCACGCCTATCAGAATCGGCCGGCCGTTGAATTGTATGACATGCAGAAGGATCCTCTTGAGCTAGCAAACATTGCTGGCCAAACCGGCACCGAAAAACACATCATCCGCCTGCGGAGTAAGTTGGAGGCCTGGATGAAGAGTCAGGGCGATCAGGGCGTGGAGACTGAATTGAAAGCTAGCGAGAGGCAGGGCGCAAAGCGTCGTAACAAGAGGAATATTCTTAAGAAGAAATAACATGATCCGCACTCTCGCATTTGTTGCGTTGAGCCTTCCCCTGCTGGCGTCGGCGGCACAGCAACCCAACATTTTATTCATTTACACGGACGACCAGTCGACGCGCACGGTGGGGTGCTACGAAGACGCGTTTGATTTTGTGAAGACGCCGAACATCGATGCGCTTGCCAAGTCGGGCGTGCGGTTTGCGCGGGCGTACATCGGCTCGTGGTGCATGCCTTCACGCGCGACAATGCTCACCGGTCATCACCAGCACGGCGTTGAGTCAATGCGCATGGAAGGGGAGTACCCGGGTAGCGCTTATGATCCGAAGCTGTCCCCGTTCTGGCCGGCGATGTTTCGCCAGCACGGTTACGTGACCGCGCAGATTGGCAAGTGGCACACGGGCGTCGACGGCGGGTACGGTCGCGACTGGGACTATCAGATCATCTGGAATCGGCCGAAGTATGTGAAGAACTCGCCGAACTACTACCACGACCAGCTTACAGAGTTTAACGGTGGTACGGCTCAGCTGGTGAAGGGATACACCACCGACAACTACACGAAGTGGGCGGAGGAGTTCATCAATGGCAAGGGACGGGACAAGGAAAAGCCGTGGTACTTGTGGCTGTGCTATGGCGCAGTTCACGGGCCCTTTACGCCGGCCGACCGTCACAAGGGAAATTACAAGGCGGCCAAAGTGCCGGTTCCAAAGGACGTATACCCCCCGCGATCGGGCAAGCCAAAGTATGTTCAAAAGATGGAACATTGGGAACCGAAGAACGGTGAGCCGGTGGAAAAGAAGGTGCGCGAGTTAGGGCCGGTGGGCATGAAGGACATTCCTGGCCGGCCATTGCGTGACTGGATCAGGCAATACCACGAGGGTGTGCGCGCGATCGATGAAGGTGTGGGGCGAGTGCTGCAGGCGCTCAAAGAGAGCGGGCAGGACGAGAACACATTGATCGTTTTCACCTCGGATCAAGGCTTCGCGTGGGGTCAGCACGGTTTTAAGTCCAAGGTGGGGCCATACCATGCGACAGTAGGCGCACCCCTGATCATCCGGCTGCCGGCGGTCATGGCGGAAAAGACAGCCGGGCGCGTGGTGACCGAGCCGGTAAGTGGTGTGGATTTGCCGCCAACCTTTTTTGCCCAGGCCGGTCTGCCGCTGCCATGGGAAATGCACGGGGAAGACCTTAGTCCGCTCTTGGAAGACCCCAAGGCTCAGCGCACTGCGCCTGCTATGCTCGTTCACACGGGCAAGATCTATGGCTCGGCCACAGCCAAGATTCCGCCGGCGGATGACCCCAGGCTCTACCACGGGCCGGGCGTGCCGTGGTACGTGATGATCGCCGAGGGCCGCTACAAGTACGTGCGTAACTTCATCGAGGGAGAGGTTGAGGAACTGTACGATCTGGATCGAGATCCCGAGGAATTAAAGAACCTCGCGCTTCAGCCGCGCCACACCAAGCGCCTAAAGATCTATCGCGGAAAGGCCGTTGATGAACTGCGCCGCACCCAGGCTCCCTTTTTGACCAACATGCCCAGGCCTTCCACTCTGAAGTAGCTTTTGAATTCGACTTCAGGCCCACGGTGTTCACAACGGTCAATCTGTAAAGCCCCTGCGGGCTTGCTTCGCAAGGGTAATCGGGCACAATGCCGGACATGAACTCCAATCTTCTTTGTGGTGTGATCATGCTCGGGCTCGCAGGCGGAGTGTTTGCCGAGCCGAAACTCAATCCGATCTTCAACGGAAAGAATCTCTCAGGTTGGGAGGTGCCCAAGGGCAATGATGAGGCCGGATGGTACAAGGCCGTGGATGGTGTGTTGAAAATCCAGAGCGGTCCGCAGAAGAAAGGTTCCGTTCTTTGGTCCAAAAAGAAGTACCGCAACTTTGTGATGGAATTTGATTTTCGTTTTGGCGAAGGCATCGTGGACAGCGGTGTGCACGTTCGCACCCAGGACCAAATTCAAATCGGCATCTCCGGTTCTCTCAAACGCGACATGACCTGCTCGCCTTACATCCCTGGCAAAGGCTATCCGGTCGAGGCCAAAAACATCAAAAAACTACTCAAGGCGAAGGACTGGAATACGATGCGCATCCAGGCTATTGGCAAGGAGTACACCGTCTGGTTGCAGGGCGAAAAAGTGATGACCTACAAGTCAGACTCTGCCATCAAGGAAGGACCTGTTGGCATCCAGTTGCACGGTAATCGCGACATGGGCATTGACTACCGCAAACTAAATCTGGCCGAGTTGCCCTGACGTTTTTATTAAACAATGAAAGTCAATCGACGAGCTGCAATTAAGATTACTGCTGTCGGGGTAGGGTCGTTGGCTCTCACTCCGGATTTTTTTGCAGCCAGGGAGGCTGTCCAGCCATTCGGTGCGGATTTTAAAAACCTTGAGACTCTCACGACCGGCCAATGGTGGACGAAGGGCGCCGGCGCAAAAACCCAGCTGAAGGGAAGAAGGCGAAGGGCGAGCGCCCCGCCGATGGACGTGCCGCGTGATCAAGTCGTCGCCTTTGCGGTCTACACGCATCAGGCCGGCATGTTGAAAATGACCGCGCAATTGTACCCACTTAAACCAGGTGAGGAGCGCTTGGCTAGGCTGGAATTGAAGCGCAATGGCAAATGGATTGAGGTTACCAAATCGGAGGTGCGCTACCCCGGCTGGTACGCCCACTTTCGGGTTGAAGATTGGGACAACTCGAAAAGTGTGCCGTACCGCGTTCGTCATGGTGAGAAGGCGATCTTCGAGGGGATCATTCGTCGTGATCCATCGGACAAGGATGAGATTGTCATCGCCAATCTGTCCTGCAACTCAACCAACACTACCGGTGGTCGACCGGAGATCATCGCTAACCTTAGGCGGCAGGATCCTGACCTTCTGTTTTTTGGCGGTGATCAGACCTACCGACACACTGAGCACACCGCCGGGTGGATCGAGTTTGGTCTGCAGTTTCGAGACATCATCCGCGATCGGCCCGCGGTCTGCATCCCGGACGACCACGACGTCGGTCACGGCAACGTGTGGGGCGAGAGCGGTAAAAACTCAACCCTCCCAGGCAGCGCCGATGGCGGCTACAAGTTTCCGGTGAAGTATGTCAACCAGGTCCAGCGACAGCAATCTTGGCACATGCCGGACTCCCCTGATCCAGCGCCGGTGAATCGAGGTATCAGTGTTTATTTCACGCGAATCACCGTTGGCGGCGTGGACTTTGCCGTGCTGGAGGATCGCAAGTTCAAGAGCGGACCGGCTGGAAAGATTCCGCAGATGGGTCCACGCCCCGACCACATCAACGATCCAAAATATGACCCCAACACGGTCGATTTGCCCGGCTTACAACTACTTGGCCCGCGACAGGAAAAATTCCTCGAAAACTGGTCGGAGGACTGGACTGATGCCGAGATGAAGGGTGTCCTTTCGCAGACCGCGTTTTGTGGCGCGGTGCACATGCATGGCGGTAGTAACAACCGACTTTTGGCCGACCTCGACTGCAACGGTTGGCCGCAGACGCCGCGCAAGAGGGCGGTGGCACTCATTCGCCGCGCTTGGGCGGTGCATCTCTGCGGCGACCAGCATCTTGCGGTGGTCGTGAAGCACGGAATCAACGATCACAGCGACGGCCCATACGGTTTCACGGGTCCGGCACTCGTCAACACCATCTACGGTCGCTGGTGGCACCCACTTGACGAGCAGCCTGGCCCCAATCCGGTGCCGAATAGTCCGCTGCCGTGGACTGGTGATTTCAAGGATGGTCTCGGCAACAAAATCTCGATGCTCGCCTACGCAAACCCCGAGAATCGTAACGATGAAAAGAAACGAGCGGATGGCTACGGCATCGCCCGGTTTAACAAAAAGAATCGTACGGTGACGTTCGAGTGCTGGCCGCGCTTCAGCGATGTGCGGCATGGCGATGGAGCACAGTTCACTGGATGGCCCATCACCGTGGCGCAGGACGCCAATGACGGTCGTAAGGTCGAGGGTTATTTGCCGGAGTTGATTTTTAGCGGCGGTAAAAACCCCGTGGTGCAGGTCGTCGAGGAAAAGAGCGGGGAAGTGCTTTATACTGTGCGCGCCCGAGGCGGTCGCTTCCAGCCGCGAGTTTACTCGAAGGGCAAACACACGGTGAAGATTGGCCCACAGAAACCGGATACCAAGACCCTCGCCGGTCTTGAGCCCAAGGCCAAGTCAGCCGCTGGTAAATTAAACGTTTCCGCTTGAACCAGAAAGGCCAAGCGCTTGGCTAAGCGCGTTCGCGTGAAGGTCTTGGAGTGGCGGTGTTTCCATGCGTATCAAAAGTCGTTGGTAAGCCCTGAACACCGTAACTGTCATGTCCCAAATCCAAATAATTTCATTTATTTTTTAAAAAAAGCTTGCGCCGCATTGGGGGGTGGGGTGGGTATTTCTCTCTCAGCCAGCAGTGATTTAAATCCAACCACTATGAAAAATATTGTAAAAAACTGGACTTGTTTATTGGTGTTTTCCCTGACATGCGGTTCCGCGATCTCCCAGCCTGCCACTTGGCAGGCGTTCAATGACAGTGCCAACAAGAACGGAGTGACGACGGATGAGACGGTGACCAGGATTAATGTGGGGCGCGGTTCCCCGGGGCCCGCGAGCGGGGAGTTGTTGGTTTTTGGCAGCGGTGATGAAACCGGGGTGACGGCAACATATGAGGAGACGCTGTCGGCGGGCAGCGTATTCTGGACGAGCGACTCAATCACATTTGACGAGGAGAGCGATGCGGCCAAGTTGTTTGGGGAGGCGCTGGATTTGACCGGGAACATCAGTTACGGGGACGCGCCGGGATGGCATATGGACCTGATTCTTGAAGGGCTGGATCCGAACAGTAAATACGTGTTTGCCGGGACAGCGATGCGGGGCGGGGGAGCGGGGTATGCGGAGCGCACGACCAACTGGAAAATCATGGAGGCGGAGAGTTTTGTGTATGCGAGTTCGGATGGGGCGTGGAAGGTGAGCGAGGATAGCGTGGAGTTCAGCACGGGACACAACGAGGCGGGTTACGTGGCGAAGTGGACGGACATTACTTCGGGAGCGGATGGCAGGATAGTGATCCGGACCAGTCATACTGTGGGGGAGGCCAATGGTGGCTTGGCCGGGGCCCACGCCTACAAGGGTTATGCAGGCGGCGCGTTCATGCTCGAATTGCAGGGCGACTCCGGAACGGTTGCCCCGGGGAAGGGGTTAAGTATTCTTCGTGTTTTTCCGAAGGAAAATGAACTGGAAGCCCATCCGAACAGCCCATTGCATGTGCTTATTGAACATGATGTCTACAAGGTGGATCCCGGTTCTGTGGCACTATTTCTGGATGGCAAGAAAGTTGCTTCGGTGGTGCAGCAGGACGGGGACAGGACCTCAATTGTTCATGAATCGGCCGGTACGTTTGAGGATTTTTCCGACCACACTGTTATGGTGGAGTTTTCTGATAGCAGTGATGCGCAAAGGAAATACACCAAGTCATGGAACTTCACCGTGATGGATTGGACCCAGTATGACACGATTCCCGCTGATTCGGCTTTCACACTGGCTGAATTGGAAAAACAGGAGCGGGGATTCGCTATTCGGTTGGCCGCCATTGATCCCGAGGATCCAGATCCCGACAAGGAGGTTATGAGCGAGATCGGGGATCTGTGGTGGATCTGGGATGAGGATTACAACGATCACTCCGATAGGGCACTCTTCAATTCCAAGGGTTATTATTTGGAACGTGCCCAGATCAACTACCAACGGGATGGGAGAACGATAGGGAACAAGGCGGAGGAAAAACTCTTCCCCGGCATTAATGGTACCGAATCCCTCATCCCCGAGGGGTGGGAATTTCCCGTCATTCATTTCGGTCTGGAGGCGACCACCTATCTCGATCTGAAGAAGGGCTATTATCACCTGCAAATCACTACCACACCGGGACACCTTCTTTACGTTGGGTTCGGGGATGACGCCGAGGAACTGTTTCCGGATGAATCAGTCAACCCGGGCACCGATGATTCGAAGGCCTGGCAATACAAATTTGTCGTGGAGAAACCCGGCCTCTATCCGTTCACGCTGTTCTATTATGACTCACTGTCGGGGAGTTCCTCGTTAATCGCTAGCGGTGGCACGGCCTCCAGTCTGGAGTGGTTGAATGTGGCCCCCAGCGGGCTGAAATTCCTAATCAACGAGGATGACAACCAGGCGATCACCGCCTATATCCCGCCGGATGCCATTGCCAAGGTGAGCCCCGCCACAATGAGTGTTTTGTTGCAGGATGGAAACATGATTGTTACCTGGTCCGAGCCCGGTACGTTGCAAGGTGCCGAAGAGATTACCGGCCCATGGAACGATGTCGTCGGGGCATCTTCTCCGCACCCAGTGGCTCCTGATTCAACGGCGATGTTTTATCGTGTCCGGCATTGAACCCTAAAATCATTACAGCAGGCCTTACATTTTGAACGGGTCCAGATGATTAGACAAAAGACATTGACGAAAGAGCCGTATGTTTATTTTATCCGTGCATCTAACCAATGATGCGGTTAATACCACTCTGTGTTTTTGCACTTGGCTTTGTATTGCTGAATGCGGCTGATCAACAGCTAGTCAATACTCAGGAAATCACCACGCCATTCGTGAAACCGGCTGATGCGCTGAAGGGCATCTCGCTGCCGGATGAGTTTAGAGTGCAACTCAGCGCGGCCGAGCCGGACGTTCAACAGCCGATCGCCATGGCTTGGGATAGTCGCGGGCGGTTGTGGGTGGCGGAGTGCTACACCTATGCCGAGAGCCGGGTGAACTTCGACTTGCGTCTCAAGGATCGAATTCTGATTTTCGAGGATACCGACAACGACGGCGTCTTTGACAGGCGAAAGGTGTTTTGGGATCAGGCGTCGCAACTGACATCAATAGTGATTGGGTTTGGCGGCGTCTGGGCTGCCTGCGCGCCCAATATCCTGTTTATCCCAGACCGCAACGGAGATGACGTGCCGGACGACATGCCGGAAGTGGTACTCGACGGTTTCGACAATGACACCGTTCGTCACAACATCGTCAACGGGCTGAAGTGGGGACCGGATGGTTGGCTTTACGGTCGGCACGGCATCCTCGCCAGTTCAGAGGTCGGTGTTCCGGGTGCGTCACGGGAAAAGCGCACACGTATTAACTGCAGTATTTTTCGCTACCATCCGGTTACGAAGGAGTTTGATGTTGTCTGCCGCGGCACAACCAATTCATGGGGACACGATTGGGACAGTAACGGGCAGCTCTTTTTCATCAACTCCGTGATCGGGCACCTCTGGCATGCAGTTCCTGGTGCGCGCTACCGGCGCATGTACGGCAACCACTTCGACAAGTTCCTGTACGAACTCATCCCGCAGACCGCTGATCACTTTCACTGGGACCAGGGCAACGAGCACTGGGCTGACCTTAAGAAGAAAGGCATGACCTTGACGACCGATGCTGCCGGTGGAGGCCACGCTCATTGCGGGATGATGATCTATGGTGCAGACAACTGGCCTGAGGAATATCGTGGCCGTGTGTTCACGCTGAACCTGCACGGCCGCCGGATCAACCAGGACACGTTGTATCGACAGGGTGCAGGCTACGCAGCTAGCCATGTGGACGATTTCATGTTGACTCGCGACCTGTGGTTTCGCGGTATTGATCTGACATACGGGCCTGACGGTGGTGTGTTCGTGCTCGATTGGTCGGACATCGGTGAGTGCCACGAGAGCGACGGCATTCACCGTACCAGTGGTCGCATATTCAAGATCACCCATGGCAAAACCAAGGCGCTGAAAAAGGATTTAAGCAAACTGAGCAGCCTCGATTTGGCCAGGTTGCAAACCCACGCCAACGAGTGGCACGTGCGAATGGCGCGCCGGTTGTTGCAGGAGCGCGCCGTCGCCGGGGATGACCTTGGGCAAGTGCGCGAACATTTGTTTGAACTGTGCTCTGAGAGCGCAACAATTGCGCACCGTCTCCGCGCCATGTGGGCGCTGCATATCACTGGCGGCTTGGATGAAGGTTGGCTGCTTGAACAGTCGAACGACGAAAGTGAGCATATTCGTGTTTGGGCGATCAAACTACTTACCGATGGTGGCCAAGTTTCAGTTGAGGTGCTCAGCCGCTTCGTCGAGATGGCAGGTTCGGACATGGCAGGTCTGGTTCAACTGAACCTTGCCTCGACGCTGCGTTTACTCCCCTTGGCCAAGCGTTGGGCCTTGGCCACGCCGTTGGTTTCACACAAGCGCTACTCTGCCGATCCGGTTTTACCCTTGATGATTTGGTACGGGATCAATCCGGCGATTGGTGAAGACCGAGCCAGGGCTGTTGAGTTTCTGGCTAAGTGCCAAATCCCAAAGATCCGTCAATTCATCGCTCGTCGCCTGGCCGGCAGTCCTGTTGAAACTAAAGGGAAGGACTAAAGGCCTAACTACTCTTGGATTGGTAGTAAAAAAGGATGCGCCTAGTTTGAGAACACGGCATCGGCCCGATTACCTCCAGATTTGATGTAGGCGAAAAGATCAAGTAGTTCGTCCTTGTTTAGAATGTTTATCAATGCGGGAGGCATTGGTGAGATGGGGGAAGGCTCCACGCTCTTCACGTCCGAGTTTTTGACGATGGTGACTTGATCCGGATCCAGAGGGTTGACTGAAATGTGCAATTCTCCGTTTTCCTCAAATAATATGCGGCCATTCAAGACGTCGCCGTTTTTTCTGCTCACGATCGACGATTCGTACTGGTCTGAGACTACCCTGTTAGGGTTGATGATAGAGTCTAGCAGATCGTGTGTGCCGAACCTGCTTGCGGCGGAGCTCAGGTCAGGACCAGTGGCTCCGCCCTGACCGTCAAATCGGTGGCAGGAGGCACAGAGCGCGGCGGCAAAACTGCGTTTGCCGTTCTCGAAGTTGCGGCGCTTCATATTGGCGTCGATCAACTCTGCGGTTTCCTCAAGTTTCCATAGTTGACCTGGGCCTTTTGGTGTCGGCGGCTTGGCCGGCTTATAAGCCAGCGAGGCGTCGCCAACGAGTTTTTCGAGTGTGGCACGCTCCTTGGCCGGCGCGTTAGCCAGGGCGTCTTTCTGGAAGTTTTTCAGGAAGCCGCCGTAACTGACGCCGCCGCTCTTGGTCGCTGCATCCTTGTACCACTCAAAATATTTTTTGCGTTGATCCTCTTTCCACCCGTAGCGCAAGTTACGAAGCGTCATGGCGTAGTGGAGGTTTTGGATTTCCGGCGTGTTGGCCAAGACCTTCTTAATAGTGCCACCATAGCCGTCGTTTCGCTCGAGCGCCTCCTTGTCAACCACCATCGTGGAGGCCACCTTGGTGTCCATCATGGACAAAGTCTTGTCAATGACTGACGGCGCCTTTAGGAAGACGAGCAACTGCGAAAGCTCTCGATTTAGGTCGGCGCTCTCGGCTGGGTATTGGCTATCGAACGAGTCAACCAGGCGCTTGGCCAGATCCTTGCTGCCAGGTTCTCCCATGCGGACGAAAGCCAAGGCATATGCGCGGCTCAGCTCAAGTTTTTGGCTTTCGCTAAGCTTGGCCAATTCGAGTGACAGCAGTTTGTTAAGTAGGGCATCGAGTGAAGAGCCTTCTCCCATTCTGGCAAGAGCAACCGCACCGGTGATGACTGTGTCTGCCTTCTTGGCGTTAAGTACCTTATTTTCCCATTCGCTGACCGGTTGGTTCTCGATGGCAATTCGGGCGGCGTATCGGATGAATCGGTCCCCATGGCCGAGGTGTTTGAATGCGGCCTTGACGGCCTGGGTGTCCCGCCTCCCGTGGAATGCTTCGAGCCGTTTTCTTAGTTTGCGCAACTTGGCCGCCTCGTTCTCGGCCTGTGTTGGAGGTTTCGTAGCAATGTCGCCGCCGTCCCAAGTTACTCGGTATAGGGCGGATTGCGCGCGGCGTCCTCCGATAGCGAAGTACATTGCGCCGTCGCTGTGAAACACGAGGTCGGTTACCGGGAAGGGCTTTCCGGCGACGAAGGTTTCGCGTGTGCCGGTGTACGAGGCGCCGTTGGGTGTCAGATGGATGGCGTAGATGGTGCCGAATGTCCAGTCGAGTATGTAGAGGGCATCCTGGTAGCGTTTCGGAAAATTAGCGCCGGTACCGAACTTTGTTCCAGTTGGGCAGCCCGGGCCGATGTCGATCGCCGGTGGTAGGCTGTCCGGGTAGTAGGCAGGCCATTTGCCGGTCCCGGTGCGCCAGCCATATTCGCTACCGCTGACGACATGATTGACACGGGTAGGGCGGTACCACGGCGTGCCGTAGTCCCATTCCATGTCTGCGTCGTAGGTGAATAGTTCGCCGTGAGCATTGAGTGCAAGTCCATAGGGGTTACGGTAGCCGCTGGAAATGAGATCCCATTTTTTACCGTCGGGCGTGACCTGGCAAACCCAGCCACCTGGTGCTCTAATGGTTCGTGCGTGACCTCGAGCATCCGGTTGGCGAGGCAGAAGTAGATCCTCCTCAAACGCAGATGGGTTGCGCTTGGTGTCGATGTCTTTCGGCAGCCGTGTGTGGTTACCGGCGATAATGTAGAGGTTTTTTTTGTCAGGAGTCAGGATGACATCATGCGGACCGTGTTCACCTCCGCCGTTGATTTTTTTCAATGTCTCAACCTTGTCGAGTTTGTCGTCGCCATTGGTGTCTATCACCCGGTAAAGCCCACTACCGTTCCCGGCAATGCCGCCGCCATTGACCACGACGTACAGGCTGTTAAATGCCCAGAGCAACCCCTGCGCATGCCCAAGAGGAACGTCAATTTTTTCGATGTAAATCCTGGAGGCGTCTTCACCAATTTTTGGCGGAGTGATTCTGTAAAGATGCCCGTACTGGTCGGAGGCGATGAGGCGGCCTTTGTGGTCCTCCGTCATCGCCACCCAGGAGCCCTGTTCGCCTTTTGGAACAACGTGCAGCAGTTCAGCCTTGAACCCCTTGGCTATCTGCAGTTGCCCTGGGTTCAAAACGCCGGGGGCCGCTGCACTGCCCTTGCTCGCTTTGGCAAAAACATTACCCCACGGCCCGACACCCAGTACGCCGGTCTCTTTGGAAGGCTTCCAGTCTTTGGCGTCGAAACCCAGCGATTCCCAACCATTTGATTTCTTGCGACTTGAACTCCACGAGGCGTCGGTGTTGATGATCTTGTGACGTGATGTGCTGGCGGCAATATCCAGATGACCCACCAACCCGGCGACACTTCCATCATTCCAGCCTCGCACCGCGATGATGTTTTCGCCGACTTTCAAATGCTTCTTTACATCCACTGTTCGGGCGTTGGTCCAGTCTCCACCGGCCAGCACTTTTTTGCCGTTGATAAACGCCTCAAAGCCGTTGTCGCATGACATTGTGAATTTGGCCGACTGGACCTGCTTGGCCCCGGGACCTAAGTCCTTGGTATTGAGCCGGACGATTTTCCGGAAGAAAACTGTCTCGTTTTGCTGTGCTGCTCCGGTGCCCCAAATCCAGGATGGTTTCTTCGTGTCCGTAGTGCCTGTGGCTGTCGTGACAATAAGCCCGGCTATAATCGCCAAGCTTCCGCCTGCTCGTTTCTGTAGGAAAGACATCGACGCAAAAATCAGCGATCTCGTCCCTAAACGCCAGCAGAAAGAGACGCAAGTTGAATCACCGTGTGCGTCCGGTTACGTTTGGCCAAGTGCTTGTGTCCATTGTCATCCCTGCCTGTAACGAGTAAAAGTACCTGCCCGGAATTCTGGGGGCAGCCCACAAGGCGTGTGCCGTGTTTGATCAGGCCGGATGGGCGAGTGAGATCGTTGTCTGCGATAACAATTCGACCGACCAGACGGCCTCGGTCGCCAGGGCCAATGGCGTGCAGGTGGTCTTCGAGTCGTTCAACCAAATCGCCGCATCACGAAACGCCGCCGGCAATGCGGCCAGGGGGGACTGGTTGGTGTTTGTCGATGCCGAC
>ENA-UPTF01001198-UPTF01001198.1-marine-metagenome-genome-assembly--contig:-NODE-1198-length-16727-cov-16.123544_pt1 | contig 16727 bp, 13 predicted proteins | sample MGYA00238166_ERZ767019 | MGnify/ENA primary metagenome ERZ767019 (study PRJEB28930, sample SAMN06266391) | marine metagenome | isolation source: Sea water from 250 m depth | place: Atlantic Ocean...
ATTGCAGAAGAGCTGACTAAACTGCCCAGGATAAAACTCAAAAAAAATGACATAAAAAATAAATTGAGAAACATCACTCAATATTACAGCAAAGCAGATGACTATTTCACTCCTTACAGTTATTGGTACGAAATACATCTGAAAACTGAAATCAGCAAAGTAATCGCGGAGGTGAAGGCAATTGTATCGGTTGACAGGAATGAAGATACAGGAATAGCCAAAGAAATAATAATTCACGATTTTTTACTGAATTGATAAATTATGTCCAGGAAAATAGGTAATAGAATCATTCACTTTAATGAAATAAATTCAACTAATTCATACCTTAAGTCCAACCATGAATTACTCCAACAGCACGGATTAGTAGTACGCACAGACATGCAAACTTCTGGACGTGGCAGGGCATCAAGGAAGTTTGTTTCGCTACCTGGGAAAAACCTCACCTTTTCTGTCGTTTTGCATCCTCAAAAACCTGCATCAGAGATTCAAATATATTCTTTGTTAGCGAGTGTCGTTGTTGCACGTGTACTTGAAAATTATGTAAATTCAATCCGTCTTAAATGGCCAAATGATGTGATTGTAAGTCAAAAAAAAATATGCGGTATTTTGCTCGAAACAATCAGTATTCCAGAGCAGCATTTTCCAATATTGATAATGGGAATTGGTTTAAATACAAAGGGAAGTTACAAGGATTATCCTGATGAGCTGAAAAAAATTGTGACTACATTGGAATTTGAAATGTTGAGAAATTCAGATACTAAACCTGATGTAAAAGCATCTCTTATAAAAAATGATACAATATTTAATCAGCTTCTACGTGAGTTGGAACGCTGTCTGGAAGAATTCAGTGACAACAAGAAAATTACCGGAAACAAAAAAAAGTTTGACGGTCGATCTGCCCTGTTGAATGAATGGTTTGATAGGGCCAGGGCAAAAGGCAGGAAGGTATGCAGTTTGTATAACACACAAGGTCAGGCAAATTCTAAAGGTACCATAGGTATCATTGAAGGACTCACAGGCGAAGGTTATCTGCAAATCCGGACAGAAACAGGGGATATCCTAACACATGTTTCTGGTGACATAATTGATTTAAGTGATTGAGTTACATGATTCTAGCTGTAGATATTGGCAACAGTGATGTAGTAATAGGCATTTTTAATGATGACAAACTGTTGCAGAGCTGGCGCCTGAACACAAGACTTCATCAGAGTATAGACGAATATGAAATGCTGGTTAGAGGTATGCTTTTCGCATGTGATTTCAGTCTTGAAGAGACCAAAGGAGCAGTGTTGAGTTCTGTAGTTCCTGAGTTGACGGATGTATTTTCACAACTTATTGAAAACATGATTGGTCAACATCCAATAAAAGTTAGTAACGAACTTAATCTTGGAATTCAAATTAACACTGAGAATCCTTCTAAAGTTGGCCAGGACCGGCTGATTAATGCAGCTGCAGCATATCAGCAATATAAAACTTCCTTGGTTATTGTTGATTGTGGGACTGCCACTACGCTGGACGTGGTAACTGCTGAAGGGGTTTTTCAGGGAGGAGTAATATGTCCTGGATTGTTAATTTCTGCTGAAGAACTTTTTTCCAAAGCCGCGCAGTTATTCCAGGTTAATCTTGAAATGCCAAAAAAGCTGATAGGGAAAAATACTACTGAAAGCCTCAAATCAGGTCTTATATATGGTTACGGTGGTATGATTGAATCTTTGATAAATAAATTAACAAAAGAAATAAAACAACAGAACCAACCAGATCCAACAGTTGTCATTACAGGAGGATTAGCAGCAAAAATACTACCTATAGTACCTAAGGCAATTTATCATGAAGATTTGACGCTGCGTGGATTATATCTATGTTACTCAATGAATATTACTAGAAAATAATTTTTATCGTGCTTTAATGCTGCTTTATCAATAAAACTCTCCTGAACTATCTTCATTAATAACAAAGTTTTTTCATTTTTATTCTGTAAAACTTTTCAAGTCACCAAATTGCACTATAAATTCAAGTAAAATATGGCTGAAGAAAAAATTGAGGGTCTTGAAGGTCTGGATGATTTTGGAGATGATTTCAGCGAACAACTTGATTCATTTATGGAAAATGAAGGTGAAGATGAAAGTGACAGTGAGTTGGATTCATTTTTCGAAGATCTTTCTACTATTGATGATCTTGAAGATGACGAAGAAGCCGAAATTGAGGATGATAAAAAAGCTACCGAAACTGAAGATACTGTAACAGACAGTTCTGAAGAAGCTGAAGAAACAGACACTGCCGTAGAGTCTGAAGAAAAACCTGAAGAACAGCAGGAAAAGCAGAAAAAAAAGAAAGCAGCATTCTTTGATGCTTTTCCATTAAAATCAGCTTTAATCTCTGGCGCGACAGGATTATTGCTGGGAATAATCACAGTTGCAGTCCTTTACTACACCGCGGCCCCCTTAGAAACTCCCGAACCTGAAATTGCGAATGAATTGCCTCCTGAACCGCCCACTCAGGTCGTGAAAGTCAGCAAACCTAAACCAAAGAAAACTGTAGCAAAACCAAAGAAAATTGCAGCGAAACCTAAAGTAAAGCAATTCAATTACTATGTACAGGTTGTTTCCTGCATTTCTCAGGAATGTGTAGATGAAAGCCGTCTTCAGTTAAAAAATCTGGGGTATGCATCTCAAGTCCGGACTTCAAACAAAAATTCTAAAATTGCGGAATTAATTACAACAAAAATTTTGGCTGAAGAAGATTCTGCAAAATTCGTAAGTAAAATCAATAAAACAAATCCTATGGCAGGTCACGCGTTTCGTAAATCAGTAAAAAACGGGTTCCAAATTTCTTTAGGTTTGTTTCCTGATCTAAAGACTGCAAACATGGTTAGAACACACTTGAACCAACAATTCAAAGATCAGTTATTCTTTAAAATTCAAAGCACAACACAAAAAACACAGTACAAAATTGTGCAGATAGGTGGAATTAAATCAAAGCCTGAAGCGCTAAAACTTCGTGATCAGTTAAAAAACAACATACCTGATTTCCAGGAGGCATTTGTGAAGACAGTTGTACTGAGATGAATAATCAATGGGAATATAATAGTTTTACTTGGAAGACTGTATCAGCCTAATGCATACATTAGAACGAATTCAAATTTTCCTATCAATTTTAGTTTGCACTTTCCTGGATTCCAAATTAAGTTATTGCATAAAAAACACTAAATCATATCGTATCGGGATTAATTATGGGAATGAATTGGACAATAATATTCAGCGTTTTAGTAATTTCTTTTGTAATTATTCCAGCAGTAGTTTTTCTCATAAATTTAAGACGAATAAGCAAAGAAAACACTGAGTAAAATTTCACTTCATCCTTTATGGGTTGATTTATAATCCCCATCCATCAGACTCATATTTCAATAAAAAGTCATACCAGGTAATCCTCTATAAGACCCCGCACCCTTTCAGACAAGTCTGAGCATAGTCATAAAAAGTTGTTATGAGTCCGTGACTAAATCAATTTTGTGAAAGACTTTGGAAGTTAGACTGCCTTTGAGTAAAGCTGGAATCAGCTCTTATCTTCTTCATTTTTCAAGGCTGGGAGTTTTAATATTATTGTCAGTGCAGTTTGCAACAACTTTTCTTTATTCAAAGGGGAATTTGCAATCTCCCAGCGACGTAGCCATTAACAAACATCCCAGCAATTTTAAACAAAAACAACCAATTGCCCGATTATTTTTTTCTTCCAAAAATATTTACTATGTTTTTGTATCTGCTACAGCATTAAATTTACGTTCTGGTCCCGGAGTGAAAAATTCAGTTTTAAGAATTCTTCCAAGGGGAACACATATGTTGTCTTTATCTGCGCAGAATTCTGACTGGTTGAGAGTTTATGCTCCACATAATTTTGAAGGATGGGTAGCCCGCAAACATGTTATATTTTATCATCCAAAACCTTTAAGCACACTTTATGATAAAATTAGTTCTTTGCACTTCAGATCTTTATTGGAAGCGAGCATTTTGAATTATTTGAAAGAAAATTATGAACTTAAAAAACTGAATATTAATGATAAATTATCAATCATTGTCGAAGACCTGGAGAAAGGGGAAATTGTGGCCTCAATTCACCCGGATAAAAGCTTAAAATCAGCCAGCACTATTAAGGTCCCAATTCTTCATGCCTACATGATTCAGCGTTCAGAAGGAAATCTAATTGAAAATTCAAATCATAAAGAACTGATTGAAAAAATGATCCGCTTCAGCAGCAATTCTAGCACAAATACTGTTATTGAGCTGTTAGGAGGACTAGCAAAAATACAGCAAATTCTTGAAAAAACAAAAATTTACAAACAAATTAGGCTAATTGAGTATATACCTGAAAATGGCCGTGCTTACCGAAATACCATTTCCGTTGCTGATTTAAACCGTATTTTTAGGGAATTATGGTTTCAAAGGATAATTGGGTCAAAATACAGTGGAGAGCAAAACAGGCAAGTATCAATTGAAATGCTTAATTTGTTAAAATTACCTGGCCATCCGTGGTTAAAAGACAGAATTAAAGCAGGTACATGCTATTCAACAAATAAAACAGTAAAATTATGGGACAAAACCGGTTTTGTCAAAGGATCAAACGGGAATGCAGGAATTGTTGAAATTAACACTCCATTCGGCAGAAAAGCATATTCAATAGTACTATTTATAGAGAGAAAAGATTTTCATTCCATCACAGGAAACGCCAGAAAGTGGTTTGAACAGGCAAGTATGCATATGCGAAGGATTTCAGAAATGACTTATGCTTATTTTTCCAAACGATACCATAACTACAATGAATGTGGACTACCTTTATTAATGCGCCATACCAGGAATGCTCTTTTTAAAACATCATTAAATCAGTAATCATGATAATTTCCCATCATTATGCTCTGCTACACATATTGAAATTACCAATTATTTATGACATTTGACCAACGTATAGCATGGTTTTCTGAACGTGGAATGATAATGATGTTTCTCTGGGAAAATCGTTTTCTGAATCCGCAGATTTCTGAGCAGCAACAAACAATAAAATCTTCAGGATTGCTGGGGAAAACTGTCATGAAAGTGCTGGAAGAATATTTCCCAAAGTTTGAGAATGAACTGCCAAAAGGGATGTATTTTCCCATCCCCATTTCACGGGAAATTAAACAAGGAGAAAGATTTTCGAAGGAGCTTGCTTTGCAGTTCCACTATGATTTCATCAATGTAGACCAAAAACAACAATGGAGTTTAAGGAACAAAAGAATAACTGGAAAGGTATTATCTCTTTTCAAATCAAATCTTTATTTTGAAGAGTTAACAGGCCGTTATTTTGTTGAATACTGGAGTGATGCCCGTTGGGATAAATGCTATCTAGAATGTGCCATAACACCAATGCTGGCATTAGCAATAGACTCTGTTTCAGAAGGAATCATGCTGCAATTAAACAACAACAAGTCAGATTTGATTTATCTCAATAGTTTTCGAATGGACAAAAATGAAAGATGTTTTGTTCAAACTGAAAATTTTGGTGAAGTGTTGCTTGCAGATTCACCTCGGTTTTGGCTGCTAGATCATCTTGATGATTCCGGAACACACCTTATTGTTAAAGAAGATCGGTTCCCTTTAAAATTTTCTTAATATATTCAGTTAAGTAAATAGTTTCTTTATAAATTATTTTCTTAATTTGTAACGTACTAATTGAATAACTGCATAAATTACAATCTAAAAACATTGAAAGTTTGCAAATAATAGTGTAGATTTAAAGTCTGATTGAGACAGGGAAAAGTTACATTACTGAAATTAACTTTTGGTAAGTTTGCTTAAGGACTTGCTTCAATAACGTATCCAAAATTTATAGAATACTTTTCTCCTTTATGAGAAATATTTCTTGAGCGGGATATTTCAACCTGTTTCATCATTTCTTTTCTTTCTTTTACACGTTGTTTTTTTTCAAGATTGATTAACTCGAAACGAAGTTCTTCTTTTGCTTCAAGAATAGAACGACGTAAAGCATCAATTGCTTTAGCTCTTTCCAGTTCGCCTTCCCTCTGTTTCATAAAACACTCATAACGGGCTTGTGCAGATTGGTAACAGGCAATTAATTCAGGTGTTAGTTTTTGAGCAAATAAATTAGAAAATGGATTTAAACAAATAGTACAGAAAATGAGTATTGGTAGAAAAGAGAAGACAAAAATCTCCCTCACCTGCAGGTTTTTATGTGTTTCATTTTTTTCCTGGTTATGCATGAGTTTCGTTCCTTATGTTTTTGCCCAAACAGATAATGTCAATGCTGGTTCAAATAAATTTATTTCTCGAGGCAATAATACTACTAATTCAAAAAAACCTTTAGTTTTAAAGCCTGAAATGGTATCGGAATTTGTTGATCATACAAAAAAAGTTAACCAAGCCCTTGCTTCTTCTGATCAAGAAAATATTGGTAGAGAAGCCATAGCAATGACAACGGAAATTACCAAGTCAAATTCTGATTCTGATCAAGAAAATATTGGTAGAGAAGCCATGGCAATGATAACGGAAATTACCAAGTCAAACATTCTTTATGAAAAAAATAAGTCTTCTGCAAATTTGGCATTTGAAGAGCAAAAGTTCAAAGATCGGGAAAAACAAAATAAAGAAATGAAAGAATACAACGAAAGGTATAATAAAAAATACCTCGCAAGTTATAAGCGCCTCCAAAAAATGAGAGGTCAGCACGCAGGATACAGTGGCGTACATAGTGATTATTCCGCTTACCTCCAACAATTTCTTGCTTCTACTAGCCGCTGATCATTTTAAGTCTGATAATTTAGTTTCCTGAAGACTCTTTAAAATCAATGCAAAATATATGGCACGCGTAGCAATAGCAATGAGCGGTGGTGTAGACTCTTCTGTTGCGGCAGCTCTGCTGAAGGATAAGGGTTATGAAGTTATTGGACTGCACATGAAGCTCTATCGCGGTCCCGAAAATGAAATACGAAATAAAAGCTGCTGTTCAATTGACGAAACACTTGATGCGAGATTGGCATGTCATCGGTTAGGAATTCCATTCTATGCACTTGATTATCAGCAAGAATTTCGAGAAACGGTAATAAATTACTTCATTGAGGGCTATTCAAGTGGGAACACTCCAAATCCCTGCGTAATGTGTAATAAAAAAATTAAAAGCTCTTTACTTTTGAAGAAAGCAGCTGAATTGGATTGTGAACACTTGGCAACAGGCCACTATGCAAGGATTTGTTCAAATCCTGATACAGGCAGCACACAATTATCTCGTCCTCAGGATTTACGTAAAGACCAAACTTATTTTCTACATGGAATTCCGTCGGGAGATCTGCCGCGATTGATGTTTCCTCTGTCAGAGCTGACGAAAACCGAAGTAAGGAAAATTGCAAGAAAACTGAAACTATCTACTGCAGACAAACCTGACAGTCAGGAAGTCTGTTTCGTGCCAAAAGATTACAGGAAATTTTTAAAGAATGAACTGAATGAAACTCCTTTGCCCGGAGAATTTACAAGTATATCCGGAGAAGTTTTGGGAGAGCACAAAGGCTTGCCATTCTACACAATTGGACAGCGCAGGGGGCTAGGTCTCAATGATACCACTCCATATTATGTTGTAAAAATTGACAAAGAACAGAACAGGATTGTACTAGGCAAAGAAGACGATTTGTATTCAAAAACAATATCCGTTTCGAGTGTGAACTGGGTATCTATTTCTGCACCGGAAACCCCTATAAGTGCATCTGTAAAACTACGGTCTGCACATCATGGTGCAACTGCTACCTTGATTCCTGTATCCGGTAATAAGGTTCGTTTGGAACTTGAAAACCCTGAACGGGCTGTAACTCCAGGCCAAGCAGCAGTTTTTTACCAGGATGATATTCTATTGGGCGGTGGCAAGATCGATTATTCAAACTAAACTTTTTAATTTTTGTATCAAATTATGAACATTGTTTTAACAGGTTTCATGTGTGCAGGTAAGACAACAATTGGCCGCAAAGTGGCAAAATTGCTGGACTACAATTTCATTGATACCGACATGGAAATAGAAGAAGATCAGGGCTGCAGTGTCGAAGATATCTTTAAGTATGGGGGTGAAGAGTGTTTTCGGGATATGGAAACAAAAGTTTTGGAAAAGTTGAAAAATGTTCAAAATTCGGTGATTTCAACTGGTGGTGGAATAATATTGCGAGAATATAATCAAAGTATACTCAAGCAAATTGGCAGGCAAGTATATTTGAAAGTACCCAAGAAAGAATTGCTACAGCGACTAAAAAAGGTCAAAAACCGTCCTTTATTGAAGAATAAAGACGCTGATACAGCTCTGGAAGAGATGTTCAAAGATCGAAGCTTGCTCTATGAAAAGGCTGAGTGTATCATAGATACAGGTCAACAAACTCCACAACAAATTGCTTCAGAAATAGTTCGAAAACTTAGTAATGAAGACAAAGACCGAAACCTTTGAATCTGCCCTGAAAAAACTTGAGGAAACTGTTGAAAAGCTTGAAGAAGGAACAATTCCTCTAAATGAGGCCTTAACAACTTTTGAATCGGGGGTCCACTGGAGCAGGGAATGTAAAAAGTTTCTTGATAACGCAGGTCAGCGTATTGAGACAATTTTAAAGAATGAAAATGGTGAGTACGAGCAAAAAGAGTTTGTACCAGAAAAATCGAACAAGCCTTTAACGAATAACTAAAAGTTAAAAATATTATTTCAGAGATGTTCTGATCACCCTGGACTGGAAGAAAAATAGAGGGTGACATTTTTCTGATTAAAGATTGCTGATTGATATTATTATTTGAATAGATTCGCTGGCAAAAGTGATTGGCTGAATGAACCTTTTATTGAATATCACTTTACCAACAGCTTTTAAAAAATCCTAATCTGAAAATCAAAAATTATGTTGGCAGAACATCCTGATTTTATTGAATCAAAAATCGGGAAAAACAATGACAAACAAAGATCAAAAGATTCTTATCAATGTCGAAGATGATGAGACAAGGATCGCCTTTATCAATGGCTCAAAACTCGAAAATCTACACATAGAACAAACACATCGTTCCCAAAAAGTCGGGAATATCTATTGCGGCAAAGTTATAAAAGTACAGCCTTCTTTCCAGGCCGCATTTATCAACTATGGTGAAGCACGCCATGGTTTCCTTTCACTTTCAGATATCAATTTCCAAGTATATAAACCAAATCGGCAAGGACGAGGGAAACCTTCTATTTCACAAGTTTTAAAACCTGGGCAGAAAATTCTCGTTCAGGTGATCAAAGATGAAATTGCTCACAAAGGAGCAACATTAACCACAAATATTTCTCTTGCAGGACGTTTCATTGTATACATGCCGGACAGTGATAGAGGAGGAGTTTCCAGAAAAATTGAAGATGAGGAGCAGCGAACACGCCTGAGGCACTTGCTTAAAGGACTTGGGAGTGAAGATGCATCAGCCATAATCCGTACTGTTGGTGTTGACAGATCACTTACGGAATTGAAACGAGACTTCACAAATTTACGTCGTACCTGGAATGAGATTAAGAGTGATCATGATGATCAGTCAATTCCAGGATTACTTTACCAGGAAGAAGACGCGATTGTGCGGATGATCAGGGATTTCTACCATGATGATGTTGCAGAAGTAGTGATTGATGAGCCAATCGCGTTTCAGCATGTCTTAGAATTTTTTCAAGCTCAAATACCAAAAGATCAAAAAAAACTGCAGCTTTATCTTGGAGAAAAATCACTTTTTGCTTCATATGAAATTGAAGAACAAATAGAAGTGCTGCACCAAAACAAAGTTCCTCTTTCATCTGGAGGTTCAATCATCATTACGCAGACAGAAGCACTTGTGGCAATCGATGTTAATTCAGGAAGATCAACGCAAGAGAAAAATATAGAAAGTACTGCTTTTAGAACTAATATGGAAGCTGCAGAAGAAGTGTCCCGGCAGTTGCGCTTAAGAAACATGGGAGGGCTAATTGTGGTGGATTTTATAGATATGGAAAATTCTAAAAATCGTCTTGCCGTTGAACAAAAAATGGAAGAAGAACTTGCTGCCGATAAATCAAAAACTTCCGTAAGCAGCATCTCAAAATTTGGTTTGATGGAATTAAGTCGACAGCGTATTTCTGCAGCCTTGTCACTTAATTCTACTGTTTTGACTATAGCAAACCGAATATTGCGAAAAATTCACGACTCTGTGATCGATCAGAAAGTGTTGCAGGTACATTTACGCTTGCCTCTGGAACTAGCAACTCACCTTCTGAATGTGAAAAGGCAGCGATTAACTCAAATGGAAACTGATTTTGGAGTCCAAATTTCCATTACCCCTGATCTGCAGCTTGGTGCTGAAGAAATTCCAGAAATGGAAATAACAATCAAAGAGCAGAACGGGGAAGAAAAGCGAACTTCAGTTCCTATATCTGCTGCAGATATGCGGGATGAAAAACCTGCCAGGAAAAAGGGGAGGAGCAAAAAAGAGACTGATAAAAATGATCTCGCACTCTCTGAACCTGAAATTCCAGACAAAATAATTATTGAAGAACAAGTAAATGCAGTTGAAGAAGCTGATTTAAAGTCAAAAACTGAAGTGGTTGAAAATAAATCCGGAAAAGACCAGAAAACCAGAAAAACAAATCTGGATAAAAAATTTCAAAATGTGCAGGAAAAAACAGGAACGTCTAAGCAGGAAATAATATCTGATAGTGAAGAAAACAAAAAAATTAATCAAATTGAAAAAAAACCCGCTTCAACTGAAGTCTCAAATGGGGTTCTATATATGAGTGTGCATGAACCTTTGGCAAAACATGATTCAAAGGGAAATAAATCATCAGATATGGAATATTCATTGGGAGAAAACACAAAATCTGAAAAATCAATTTACAGCAGTGTTCACCTGCATGGTGAAAATTACACTGAAAATAATATCAGCAAAAATTCTGATGAAACAATTTCCAAAGAAAATTTTGCTGAAACAAATATGTATAGTAGTGTGCATTTAGCAGATAAAGAATTAATTGAAGCAAAAGAACTTTCATTAAAAAAACCTGCAGAAAAAAGTTCTAAATCACAAAAATCTAAAGCAAAAACAGCTAAAAAGTCCACCAAAAAAACTCAAATAAAATCAATTAAAAACAAATCTGCTGCTGATGAATCAAATGTACATGATGAGGTAAAGAAAGAAAAAACTGTAAAATCACAATCCGAATCCAAACTCAGTTCAGGCACAAAATCAAAAAATTTGAAGAAAGAAGGGACTGTAGCAAAAAAAGCACCGCAGAAATCAAAAAAACCAGCTTCCAGAAATAAAGAAAAAGTTAATGCATCGAAATCAAACCAGGCAACAAAACCAAGGAATAAGACCGTAAACACAACTAAGAGCTGAACTTTATGGGGATGCCCGATCGGGGACCCTGAAAATTATTTTTACTAATTCATAACCCACTGATTAAATAACTATCATGGGTCAATCAATATCTTTCAAAAATATTCCTTCCATCACAGAATGTGACAAATTCCTTATGGAACAAAAACTTCCTCACGGTAAGCAAGTGAGGGAGTATGTATATTCTGTACTGAATCAAGTGCGTCAGGAAATCTCAAAAGATAATAGCGGAACACTTTCTGTTAATAATGCTGAGATAATGGAACGTGTTGCAGATGAGGTCCGTATTCGGTCTGATAGCATCAAAAGTGCTATAAATGCGACCGGCATTGTTGTTCACACTAATTTGGGCAGAGCCCCTCTTTCAAAAGATTTGATTATGAAGGTTCTGCCAAAACTATGTTCTTATTCAACTCTGGAACTGGATCTGGAAACAGGGAAAAGGGGTACCAGGGATTCAAGAATCAGGACGATGCTGCGTATTCTCTCCGGAGCAGAGGATGCGATGGTAGTCAACAACAATGCTGCGGCAGTTTATCTTATGCTCAAGGGCCTAACAAAAAATCAGCCGGACGGATTTTTGCCTGAAGTAATTGTATCAAGGAGTGAGCTGGTAGAAATAGGCGGATCATTTCGCGTTCCTGATATTATGAGGGAAGCAGGCGTAAAAATGGTTGAAGTTGGCACTACTAACCGCTGCCGTCTTTCAGATTATGAAAAGGCATTCACTAAAAACACTGCAGCAATATTAAAAGTACATCCGTCAAATTATAAAATTCTTGGTTTTACTGAATCTGTCAAAGTCGAAAAATTGTCCAAACTGGCACATTCCAAAGGTATTCCCTGCTTCTACGATTGGGGAAGCGGCAGTTTTTATCAGTTTCAGCAGAGTGGTTTGAGTGAATATACAACCGTAGAACAGGAACTCTCCTATATTCCAGATTTACTGGCCTTCAGCGGAGACAAGCTGCTTGGAGGAATCCAGGCAGGCATTCTGCTTGGGAAAACGGGAATCATTCAAAAATTGAGAAAGAGTCCCCTTTACCGTACTTTCCGTTTAGACAAAGTAACTCTAACTTTGATGGAAGCCACTCTTGAAGCATACATGGACATAAAATCTTTGCCTGATCAAGTTCCCACAGTTTTTCTTCTGGAACAGACTGCTGAAGAAATTTCTGATAAAGTAAAGGACTTTTTGGCGAAGATAAATATAACAGAGAAATCATTGTGGAGCCTTGAAATCCGGGAAACAGAATCAAAAACTGGAGGGGGGGCTATGCCTGATTTAAATTTAGGCTCCGCAGCACTTGTATTAACTCATCCGAAATGGTCCGCATTGGAATTACAAAAATGGTTCCGCTCTCAACCTGTACCAGTCATTACTCGAGTACATGAAGACCAGGTCTGGCTGGATTTCCGCACAATTTTTCAGAAAGACTTTGATGAACTGCATAAAGTCTTCTCAAGAATTATTTCAAGTTGAAATTTTTCCCCTTCCCAAAATCTCCTCACATCATTTCTCCCCCTGCTAATCTCCTGCTTACTTATCTCCCAAAAGGTCTTTTTCTTGCTAGGTAGATAAAGCACCAAATTCATATCAAATCAAATCAAAAATTTTTTAAAGTGTTCGTGAGCTACTATTACCTGCTATCCCACCTCAAGTTACTTTTAAGTGCATTTAAATTGAAAGCATTTACGATAAGTCTGAGCAGTATTTTCTTTACATCATTGGTTTGTGCACAGTCCGGGATTTATCAAAACAACACTATGGATTTTGAACATACTAAACTAAGTGGTTTCAGTGATGATGGACGTGTAAAAGTGCTGCTGCTTAATCTCCTTCCATCAGGAATGACAGAAACTGCAGCGCAAGAAATTGCAAAGGCTCTTCAACTGAATATTTACAACACTAATCATTTTACCGTAGTAGGCCCAGAAGAGTGGAATATACAAATCAAAGATAGTGATCCAACACTTGCAGATTGCCATGATATTGCTTGCGGGGTCATGATTGGTAAATTGTTCCGTGCAGACAAAGTTTTGGTAGGTACTATTCATTCAGAGATTATGCTGAATGAAAAAGGCAAGGAAGAGCCAAGTTTTATTTTGTCAGTAAGACTGGTTGATGCAAGAACAAATATTACAAATTTTAGTGATGAAGTGCAATTTACTGATCTGCAAATGCATGATGAATTGTTCCGTCTGGCAGCCAGAATTTCAGATAACACATTGATGGTCGGTAACATTGTTGATAAAAAACAATCAGGAATCACTGTAAACTTAGGAAGGGCACAGGGAATTAAAGCTGGACAGCGTTTTGTAATTTCCCGACGGATATCTAATAACGAAACCGGAGAAGGGACTACTGAGAAAATCTATAAAAATATTGCTTTAGCTGAAGTTGTTCAAGTAAGTGATTTATCTTCTCAAGCAGTCATTATTCAAAAAATATCATCAGTTTCCAGGGGAGATCAAATCCAGACTTATGTTGATACAGAGAAACTTAATCGCTTCATAATGCAAACCAGAAAAGAACTTGACACTCAAAAAAGATTACAGCCAAAAAAGCGAGTTTTTCGGTTAGGTCCGTCTGTAGCTGAAGAAAGCAAGGATTACGTCCTTTGGTTAAATCGGTACAATCAAACCAAGGCTGAGCATGATCGGTGGATGTATACTACTGCTGGTGCCGGAGCCGCAACTTTATTGTTTCTAAGTGGTATTATCAAAACAAGCGGCATTCTTGAAGTTTTACCCTGGATAGCGGGTGCTGGAACAGTTTATAGCGGAATAAGATTTTTCCGTTATCGAGATATGCTTAATGAGATTTCCACAGAAGGTCGTTCACAAGGATATTTTAGCAGTTCACTGACCGAAAAGGATTTTGAGTTAAAATGGATTCCATTTCAAAAAGGTCTACAGGTAGCCTTTATAAAGCATTTCTGACCTCTTTTATTACCTTTCTTATACTTCTCTACAAAATATTTGATCCCTTCTCCGTAAACTGTTTCCACTCATATTCCCCGGCTTAAATTTGGGGTTTAAACCTCAAAACACTCCGAAAAATCAACTTGAGTTTAAGGGTGAAAACCCGGACACTGTGAAAAGTCTTTAGTTAGGTGCAGAATTACTCAGGATGTACAATAAAAATTTGCATGTCCCAAGTATAATTCCTTGCACAAAGCGTCCAGTATTAGTTAATACCCTGAATATTATACTCATAAATTATTATCTGAACCAAACCGCATAAATGGCGACATCAGAGTCACAAGACCAGCTATATTTTGCTCTGCAAACTTTTACTGAAGTCAACCGTATCATCACCTCTTCACACAATTCTGATGAGACACTGGCAAGAACTGCAAAAATGATTGCCAAACGTATAAATGTCGATGCATGCTCCATTTATATTTATGATTCAGACCGAGGGGTTTTGATCCTGAAGGCCACACACGGCCTTGACTCTTCTACTATTGAGACAGTCTACATGCTGCCATCTGAAGGCCTTGTTGGATTAGTACTTGAGCGATCTGCACCAGTACAAGAATCTCAAATGCAGAATCATCCTCGTTTTAAAGCGTTTCCTCAAACTAAAGAAGATTCCTTTTCTTCTTTTCTTGGTGTTCCACTAATTGAACACCGCAGATCTTTTGGGGTACTTGTTGTTCATACAACTGAGCCGCGTACATTTTCCCCTCAAGAAGTACAATTACTGGGGTCTATAGCTACCCAAATCTCAAGCCTTGTTTCAAAGGCGTTACTGATGAAGGAGTTGGATACAGCTACTCAAGAACCTTCAATTTCGAAAAAAAGGAAAGGGGAGACTCATCAATTTTCAGGGCAAGCGGTAGCGTACGGAGTTGCGATTGGTAAAGCAGTACTACTCCAGCAGTCAGATGTGGAAGAGCCACAGCAAAAAAGTTCCAGGTCGTCTGAAAGTGAAATGTCTGATTTTCAGGCAGCAATGGATCATACTATCTCTGATACATTGGAACTGATTGAAAAAGTATCAGATAAAGTGGGAACTGAAGAAGCTTCGATTTTTCATGCACACCTGATGTTCCTTGAAGATCAGCATTTCCAGGAAAAAATTAAGTCAAGTATAGAATCAGGAAATACTGCATCATGGTCTATATATCAGACAGTAGAGGAATACCTGGGAGCATTTGCAGAAATCAAAGATCCTTATCTAAGTGAAAAGGGGGCTGATTTAAAAGACGTTGGATATAGACTTTTACATTATTTAGGTCATGAAGTTCTTTCAGTTACAAAAAAAACAGGCATCCTTATTATGCGCCAACTTCTTCCCGGAGATATCGCCAGGTTAGATACAACACGCATCAAGGGTATAATTTTGTCTAAAGGTGGAGTGGTTTCCCATGCAGCAATACTGGCCCGGTCCTTGAGAATACCAGCAGTATGCATTGAAGACCACGAATTGGATCAAATTCATGATGGCGATCCCCTCGCTATAAACGGCGATTCCGGGGTTGCTGTGGCATATCCTGACAAAAAGATTCTGGAAGAATTTAAAAAACTGCTGGTTGAACAACAGAATTATTTCGAACACCTTGATGATTTTCGTGATGTTCCCTGTAAAACCACTGATGGAACTCGCATAAGTTTATTGGCCAATATAGCTTTGGGTAGTGATGAGGTACAGTTGCCTCGCTACGGTGCAGAAGGAGTGGGGTTGTTCAGAACAGAATTTTATTTTCTATCACTGGACCAATATCCAAGCGTTTCTGAGCAAACTCAGGTATATCGTGATTTACTGGAAAATGTGTCTGAAGACAAGCCCGTGATTTTCCGTACATTGGATGTCGGTGCAGACAAGGCTGCTCCCTACATGGGATTTCAAGATGAAGAAAATCCATTTTTGGGTTATCGTGCAGTACGTCGCCAATTAAAACAAAAAACAGTACTTAAAGAACAGCTCACGGCTTTACTGATGGCTGCAGAAACACGTCCTAATGTGCGCCTGCTGTTCCCTATGATTACAAACGTAAATGAAATCATTCAGGCCAGGGAATTGTTTCAGCAGTGTCGCCTGGAAGTGGAAGAAAACGGGTCACCCACTGCAGAAATTGAAATCGGTATGATGTTTGAGGTCCCAAGTACTTTACTTTTATGTGAAAAATTTATGAACGAAATTGACTTTTGCTCAATAGGGAGCAATGACCTCACTCAATATGTTCTAGCGGTAGATCGCAATAATCAACATATTGCTGATCTTTATGATCCGCTTCATCCTGCAGTACTTCAATTAATTGATAAACTGGTAAAAACCGCACAGGAATATCAAAAACCTGTTGAGATATGCGGGGAAATGGCTTCAGACCCGGA
>ENA-UPTF01001199-UPTF01001199.1-marine-metagenome-genome-assembly--contig:-NODE-1199-length-16720-cov-3.789101_pt1 | contig 16720 bp, 19 predicted proteins | sample MGYA00238166_ERZ767019 | MGnify/ENA primary metagenome ERZ767019 (study PRJEB28930, sample SAMN06266391) | marine metagenome | isolation source: Sea water from 250 m depth | place: Atlantic Ocean...
GCCTTTGAAATGGCACAACCCGAACCAAGAAAGCTCACATCCTTAATCAAACCTTCTTCTTCATCTACATTCAAGTAAATAGTTATATCATCACCACAAAGTGGATTAACACCGTGACAAGAATGAGTCGCATCTATTATTTCACGAAAGTTACGAGGCTTCCGATTATGATCCAGAATGACCTGCTGATAGAGTTCGTTATCGTATGACATGAGTTAATTTAAAAAGTTATTGATTAATTGTATCAAAATTACTAGGTATGGAGAGTGATTAGGAAGTTTTTAAGTTGATTCTATTTATTCTGAAAAAAGTCGAATACATTTTTTAATGCTTTCTGCAAGAGCATCGAGTTCTTCTGTTTTATTATAAAAGGCCATGGAAGCTCGAGTGGTAGCCGGCACACCGTAACGAATCATTGTTGGTTGAGCACAATGGTGACCGCCTCTACAAGAAATCCCATCCTGATCCAACATGGTCACAACATCATGTGGGTGTGCCGCATCAACGTGAAAAGATATCAGGCTGGCTTTTTCACGGGCATTACCAATGATTCGCACGCCATCTATATCATTTAACAATGCCGTACCATATTCGAGTAGAGTGTGCTCGTAAGCTGCAATATTATCCATCCCAACTTCATTGAGGTAATCAATGGCTTCTCCTAAACCAATCACTTGGCTTATAGGTGGAGTACCGGCTTCAAATCTGGCTGGCGGTTTGGCGTAGGTGGTTTTTTCAAGAGTGACCTTCATAATCATATCGCCACCCGTTACATAAGGCGGCATTTCTTCCCAAAGGTCCATTTTACCGTAGACACCGCCTATACCGCTAGGAGCATACATTTTATGTCCCGAGAAAGTATAAAAGTCGCAATCTATCTCCTTAACACTCAGTTTCATATGGGGCGTACTTTGGGCGCCATCTATTAAAACTTTTGCTCCTACAGCATGGGCCTTTTGAGTGATTTCCTTTACCGGATTGATCGTGCCCAAAGCATTTGAAACATGATTGACGGCCACCATGCGCGTCTTATTCGAAAGAAGTTTTTCATACTCTTCCATTACCAACTCACCTTCATCACTTACAGGGATAACTTTTAGTTTAGCACCCCGTTCTTCACAAAGAATTTGCCACGGTACCGTGTTGGCATGATGCTCTATATTGGAAATAATAATCTCATCATTTTTATTGATAAAACGCTTACCGAAGCTATTAGCGACTAAATTTATAGCTTGGGTGGTACCGCTGGTAAAAACAATTTCACTAGACTTTTCTGCACCTAAAAATTCAGCAACTTTTTTACGAGAGTCTTCATATAACTGAGTAGAGTGCTCACATAATTTATAAGCTCCCCTTCGTACAGTTCCGTATTCTTCAGAATCAAATTTACGCACCCGCTCAATAACTCGCAATGGCTTATGGGTAGTTGCACCATTATCAAGATAGATCAAAGGCTTTCCGCGCACGCTTTGAGATAGAATGGGGAAATCCTTACGTATCTTTTCGACATCGATAACAGGAATGCCTGTAACAACCGTATTGGAATTAGACATTGCTGGCCTCTAATTTCTTAAGTAACGTATTACTCAATTCATTAACCACTTCGGGAAATTCAATAGTCTGAATGATGCTTTCTGCAAAACCTCTTGTAAGTAATTCTTTGGCGAACTTTTCAGATAAACCTCGTGTTTGCAAATAAAACATTTGTTCATCATCAATCTGACCAATGGTTGCTCCATGCGTGCATTTCACATCGTCGGCAAAAATCATTAAATTTGGTTTGTTATCCGCATGACAATTATTTGAAAGCATCAAGTTATTGATCAATTGATTGGAGTTAGTCAACTGGGCTCCCTGATTTACAATGACCGTACCATCAAAACTTGAACGACCCTCATCATTGATTACATTTTTGAAATGCTGATGACTGACACATTGAGGTGCCTCATGATGAATCCGAACAAAATTATGCACCTGTTCTTTTCCGCCAAGCACACTAACACCGTTTAAAATCAGTTCAGCCCCCTCTTCTTCAAGCCGAACCTCAAAATGATGACGTACAAGAGCCGATCCCGCAGAGGAGTTGGTTGAATGAAATCTGGAGTTTCGTTTTTGATATACCCGAGTTTTGGAAAAATTCCATGCATCAAAAGGATCCGCTTGCACCTGAGTTAAAACAACTCCTGCGCCTTCTGAAATCATCCAATCCTGAACTGCATTATTAAAATATCCTGCCTGAACTCCAACATATTTCTCAATAACTTTTAATTCGGCTAATTTCCCCACTTTCCATATCAAACGCGAAGAATGCATGACGGGGGCAGAAACATCACCCGTAGAGATAAAAAGAACCTGAATGGGAACCGAAACCTTAGCCTTATCACTAATCTCTACAACCATTGTATCTGTACAAAAAGCATTTGCCAAACAAGCAAACACATCATTTTCATCTTCAAGAGAAGCGATAACCTGATCTAAATCATCCTTTTCACTCATTGATGAAATTTTCACAGATGACTCTATTGCCTGTAATTTTGAAAGAGACGGGTTGTAAACACCGTTTGCAAATACCAGACAACTATTTTCACAACCTGAGAAAATATGACTTTCAATAACATCTTCGGGAATGCTGGTGGAGGTGTTTGAGATTGCAAACGGGGCAGCGACCAACTTCTTTGTATTCACGAAGGTATACATTTCATGCTTTGAATGGGGAAAACCCAACGTCTCGAACCGACCTAAAGCCGCTTCATGAAGGCGTAACAAAGCAGAGTTGGGCTTATTGGCTTCAATAAATTTTTTATGAAGATCAAGAAAAGCCATCTCTTCTGTTGGTTCTGCGAGTGTATCGGACATATTTGCCTTAATTTGAGGAAGTCACCCAGTCGTATCCCTGAGATTCAAGTTCTAAAGCGAGCGCTTTATCTCCCGACTTAATGATCTTCCCTTTATTAAGCACATGGACAAAGTCGGGTTTAATATAATCTAGTAACCGCTGATAATGAGTAATTAGAATAAGTGCATTGTTTTCATTACGAAGTTTATTTACGCCTTCAGCAACGATGCGAAGCGCATCAATATCCAACCCAGAATCTGTCTCATCTAAAATAGAAAGTTTGGGTTCGAGGATAGCCATTTGAAGAATCTCATTTTTCTTTTTTTCTCCACCAGAAAATCCATCATTGAGGTTTCTCTCTTTATACTTTTTCTCCATTCCAAGCATTTTCATTTTTTCTGAAAGGAGCTCATCGAAGTCAAGTGGGTCAATCTCTTCTTCTCCAGCATTGACACGCCGGGCATTGTGGGCCATTCGAAGAAACTCGGCATTATTGACCCCTGGAACCTCAACCGGATATTGAAACCCCATAAAGATACCTGCAATCGACCTGTCTTCCGCATCCATTTCCAAGAGATCTTTACCCTCGAACGTTATATTTCCAGCAGTAGTCTCGTAAGCCGGATGTCCAGAGAGAATTTTAGCTAAGGTGCTTTTCCCAGACCCGTTCGGCCCCATGATGGCATGTATTTCACCCTTCTTTATTGAAAGAGTAATTCCTTTTACGATTTCAGCTCCTTCAACCCCTGCATGCAAATCTTTAATTTCAAGCATTAAATCATTCCTCAAATTAACAAATAAAAAAACCCGCTATGCGGGGCGGCGAACCGCCTTAGGCTACGGGTCTATACCAATCAAGCAAGCCAACCATGGAACTTCTTATAAATAACCTATCCCCTTCAAACAGAGACCATATTACTAACCTAAATGCTGATTAGCCTACACTGTCTTCCAGTTTCAGTGTTAATAGTTTCTGCGCCTCGACAGCAAACTCCATAGGCAGCTGCTTAAAAACATCTTTGCAGAATCCACTAATTACAGCTTCAATAGCATTTTCTCTGGATATCCCTCTCGACTCGAAATAAAATAGTTGGTCCTCACTTATTTTTGAAGTCGCCGCTTCATGCTCAACCTGCACCGAGTTATTTGCCGTCTCAATATAAGGGAAGGTATGAGCACTACTTTTATCTCCTACCAGCATACTGTCACATTGACTATAGTTTCTTGCATTGGTGGCATTTTTCCCAACCTTTACTTGACCTCGGTAACTGTTACTGGAGTGATCAGCCGAAATACCTTTCGATATGATGCTGGAGCGTGTGTTTTTACCGATATGAATCATTTTAGTTCCGGTATCTGCCTGCATATGCCCGTTGGTTAAAGCAACAGAATAAAACTCGCCACTGGAATTGTCTCCCTGCAAAATACAACTAGGATATTTCCATGTGATTGCTGACCCTGTTTCAACCTGAGTCCACGAAATTTTGGAATTTTCGCCAGCACACTTCCCACGTTTCGTAACAAAGTTATAGATACCCCCTTTTCCAGTTTCTTTATCGCCGGCGTACCAATTTTGCACGGTGCTGTATTTAATTTCCGCATTGTCCATGGTCACCAACTCCACAACCGCCGCGTGCAATTGATTGGTATCAAATTGCGGAGCGGTACACCCTTCCAGGTAAGACACATAACTATTTTCAGCACAGATTATGAGTGTGCGTTCAAATTGCCCGGTCTCTTCTGTGTTGATACGAAAGTAAGTGGAGATTTCCATCGGGCTGATGGTGTCTGGCGGAATATAAACAAAGGATCCATCTGTGAATACGGCACTGTTTAGAGCTGCATAATAATTGTCACCCACAGGAACCACTGTACCTAAATATTCTTCAACCAGTTCAGGGTAATCCTGTAGAGCTTCTGAAATGGGACAGAAAATGATTCCCTGTTCCATAAGTTTCTTTTTGTGGGTTGTAGCAACACTGACACTGTCAAAAACAGCATCCACCGCTACGTTTGCTAATTTTTTTTGTTCGTCTAACGGGATACCCAATTTTTCAAAGGTTCGCATCACTTCCGGATCGACTTCATCCAGACTTGCCAACTGCTTCTTTTTTTTGGGAGCAGAATAGTAGGAAATATCCTGAAAGTCGATGGGCGGGTAATGCACATTCGGCCATGCAGGCTCTTTCATAGTTTTCCATTTTTCAAAAGCCTTGAGGCGAAAATTAAGCATGAACTCTGGCTCATTTTTCTTTTTGGATATGGCACGAACAACCTCTTCGTTAAGACCTTTGGCAAAGGTTTCTGACTCTACATCAGTCGTAAAACCATACTTATATTGATTATCTTCTAATAAATCAGAGACGGAGTTTTGCTCATCGCTCATTATATTTCTCCAGATTATACCTGTGGCACAACATTAATTTCGTTATAAACATGTTTACGCAAGGTGGATTCCATAAAAGATAAAGTTGCACCAAGAGAAGACCCGCAACTGCCACAGGCTCCTTGATACTGGACCAGTACCTTCTCACCATCTGTCACATCTAATACTTGAACATTACCACCATCGTTCATAAGAGCCGGGCGAATATGCTCATCTAAAACTAACTCAAGCTGTTCTTTCTGCTCTTCCAACGTCAATCCTAACCATGCCTGAGCTACCAAATTCAATTCGGTTGTAGATTTAAAATCTTCTTTATCGATGGAGGCACTTGCGAGGGCAACCCCTTTGGCTGATATATATTGATCTTTTACTAATTTCAGCAGTTCCTCAACCGTATCGAAAGCCTTCTGTTTTGATTCGGGCATAGAGGCTACATCTGGGTTGTCACGAAGTTTTGCTTCAACATCGTTTTTTAAAAGCGAGCACGCTTCATCCACAGTTAGTCCTTCTACCATAGAGCATAGAGTTTCTCCGACGACTAATGAAACTTTTCCACCATAGGCAAAAAAACGTGCACTGAAAATCCGATCCTCTTTAACATCGGCAAGCCAGTATAATTTTGTATCTTTAAACTTGGCTTCGATCAGAGCCATGCCTTTTTCTCCGGCATCCTCCTGATAGTACGCACCCCTATGTTTGATGTTTGCGGCCACTTCCTCAAACTTGGCAGAAAACTTTTCTTCGGCAACAGTCACTGGTTAAACCCTTATATTTTAATAATTAATTGTATTCTAGAAAAAGACAAAACCCCTATGAATCTGATGTTGTAGACTTTCTTAATTATAATACAATTTACACCTCTGCTACAATTTTTTGATGCTTTAGCCTTACGAAAGTTCTTTATTTTCTATTTATTACAGTATTTACTCCTTCATAATGGCTTATTTTCAAGAAAAAGCAATATCCTAGAGTTTTTTATCTAAATTAGGGAAATTAATAATTAAAACAAATTCTATACATTCGCAGAATAAAAAAGCTATAATTTAGATATACTTAAACGAATTAAAGCCCCCCGGTTTTGGGGAGAACAGGCTAAAGGTTTAAAAATGACTACGACACCCGAAACATCGCGACCAAAGCTTATTGACGGAATGGGTAGAACCATTGTTAATCTGCGAATTTCAGTTACAGATCGCTGTAATTTTCGATGCACCTATTGCATGCCAGCGGACAATGTCGAATTCATGGATAGAAGTAACCTATTATCCTTTGAAGAAATTCAAAGAGTAGCTCAAATTGTTTCCAGGATGGGGATCAATCGCCTTCGGCTGACCGGCGGAGAACCCTTAATGAGGAAAAACTTGCCTGTTCTTATTAAGATGCTGAATGAAGTCGATGGTATTGACGACATAGCCATGACTACGAACGCATACTTTTTAAAAGATCAGGCGCAAAGTCTCAAAGACGCAGGGTTAAAAAGACTAAATGTAAGTCTTGATGCACTCGACCCCAAAAAATTTCGCGATGTCAATCGCCGTGACTGCCTTCAATCTGTCCTTGATGGGCTGGACACCGCTCGGAAGGTGGGTTTTAAATCAATAAAAATTAATGCTGTGGCAGTACGCAATTTCTCGGAAACCGAAATAATGAGCCTGATAGAAATGGGCCGCTCCGATGGGTTTGAAATACGTTTCATCGAATTTATGCCATTAGATTCGGACAAGGTCTGGGAACGGGATAAGGTGTTATTCGGTCATGAAATCGTAAACATGATCAAGGAAAATTACGAACTGGTTCCCATAGACAACTCGCTGGAAATTGGACCTGCAAGTGAATACAATTTTGCCGATGGTAAAGGGAAAATAGGTATAATTACCGCAGTCAGTAATCCCTTCTGCGACCACTGCAATCGTATCCGAATGACTGCAGATGGTAAATTGAGAACCTGCCTATTTTCAACAGAAGAAACTAATCTTAAAGAATTGATCCGGTCAGGTGCTACCGATAAAACTATCATTGAAACCCTAAAACAGGCAGTCCTCGTTAAAGAACCAGGACATAAGATTAATCTCGATGATTTTGAACGCCCCACCCGCGCCATGCACGCTATAGGCGGCTAACTGGCCTATAGCCAGAAGCAATATTCTGCACCCTTAGCCAATACATTGATTAACTAATACAAAATATAGCCTGCCAATATAGTTTATTGCTATTTTTGCTTTTTGCTACCGCGCTAATCTTCCGGGTTGGTTGCGGATGAGTATCCACTCATTCAATCTTCGAACTTCTTCGGGCTGTAGAGTAGTGAGGAGGGTGCTAGGATTAGCATGATCTTCATCATTAACCACGAAACAATAGTTCCGTTCGATGTATGCTGCTACATGTGCTTTAAACTGAGGAAACTGAATAAACATTTCCGAAAAAATTTCCGCATGATATTCAGGGTCCTTCTTATTCGGATCAAAACGATACAGCTTTATATCCAGTTTTTTCTTAAAATCTGCATTGATCAACAAGCCCATTGGCATTTGACTCCGCGAAATTAAGTCAATATTTTACTAAATTTACGCATAGTATAAAATCTAAAAATTGTTTGCACTCAAATCTTTCGCTACACAAAAATATAACCCTTAGAAACAATTGATATAGAAGGACTTTATAAATACTATAAAATAGGCTGAAGCAAATCTAGCCTAGTGGCAGAACAACCACAGGGTAAACACAATCTGTTTGGAGAGTTTCATGAGTAAAAAGCAAAATATTGTTAACGACCTTCTGAAGTTTATTGATCATTCACCCACTCCATTTCATGCGGTTTATGAAACAAAAACCCTTTTAACTCAACATGGTTTTACAGAACTTAAAGAATCCAACGCATGGAAGCTTTCAAGCAACGGTAAATACTTTCTTACTAGAAACGATTCTTCCCTGATCGCGTTTATTGTCGGAACGAGCACACAAGATACAAGTGGTTTCAAAATTATCGGCGCGCATACGGACAGCCCAAACCTGAAACTCAAACCTAATTCTGCTTACGACAAAAACGGTTACTTGCAACTCGGAGTAGAGGTTTATGGCGGTGTATTACTGACTACCTGGACTGACCGCGATCTGTCTTTGGCAGGACGGGTGATTTTAAAAGCGAGAAAACAGCCGCAATCAAAATTGGTTAGATTCGATGCCCCACTATTACGGATACCACAACTGGCAATTCACCTTAACCGAGATGTAAATGAAAAAGGCCTGATCCTGAACAAGCAAAATCATTTACCTCCGATTTTTTCGCTGACCAATAAAAAGAATCTCACAAAAAACTTACTCGAGAAAATGGTCGCACAGAAATTGAAATGCAAACCAGCGGATATTTTAAGTATGGAACTTTCACTCTACGATACGCAAGCAGGATCTATCGGCGGCGCAAATGGAGAATTTATTTTTTCTAGCAGACTGGACAATCTTGCCAGTTGTCATGCAGGATTGCAAACATTGATCGAGTCAAAAGGAAAGGATCCCATGACGCGAGTGATCGCTTTTTACGACCATGAAGAAGTGGGTAGCGACTCTGCACAAGGCGCTGGTTCACCTTTTCTTAAGGATGTTTTGGAAAGATTGACTTTGGATTCGGAAAACCCCAGAGAAACATTTTTCAGGACAATGGCAAACTCATTTTTTATCTCGGCCGATATGTCGCATGCCGTTCATCCTAATTACGCAGAGAAACACGACCCAATGCATATGCCAATTTTAAATGGGGGTCCAGTTATTAAATTTAATTCCAATCAGAGGTATGCGACTGAGGGAGTTTCGAGTGCTTGGTTTGAATCACTTTGCAAAAAGGCAGGGGTTCCAGTGCAAAAATTTGTCGTGCGCACAGATTTGGCGTGCGGTAGTACTATTGGCCCAATCACTGCAGCGAACCTTGGCATTCGGACTGTAGATGTAGGTAACCCAATGCTATCAATGCACTCCATTCGCGAAATGGCAGGAGCAAATGATCATTTGCCATTAATAAAAGCCTTTAAAGAGTACTTTTCAGCATCTCGTTAAATATAAATTGGGTTTCTCAGGATTTTGGAAGAGTACTACGGATTGCTTCGATGACACGGGATTTCACCGTTGCCCATCTTTCATTCACTTTTTTGGTGACCATGATTTCGTTGCCCATAATCCACGCACTGTCTACACCTGGCACCGACATTAGAACTTCAGCAACAGGGTGAAGTTTTGCTGCCCCTGGTTGCGAAACCGGGATGCTTTTCCCGTATGGGAGTAATGCGTCCTTAACAGCAAACATTAGAGTATCTACACTCCGGGTTGTTGTTACTTTAATTTTTGCGCTCATTGCTTCCTCTTACTATTAATGATCATTCTATTTATGGAATAGCCGCCTGATAGCCGAATTTTATTTTTGCTTCTTCAAGAATTTTACGGGTTGACTCCGCTGCTTGCAACTGGTTCTGTTTTTTAAATAATTCTACTGCTTTGGAAAGGTTTAAAATCACCATCTGTTTAAAGGGAGGTCCATCTTTATAATTATAATAAGCCCAACCGAGGTTGCCGTGCGCCTGAGCATCGTTTCGTTGTCGGTGAACAACTATATTGAGCTGCCCAATGGCATCTTTCCACCGCTCCTGCATATTATAAATATTTCCCAAAGTGAGACGAATATCTAAATTGGATGGTGCCAGTTCCACTGCTTTTTCCAGCACAACCGCCGCTTTATCTAATTGCCGCAAATTTTTATAGGCAATTCCCAAATTATAATGCGCTACCGGCGCCTTGGGATTCTGGTCTATAGATTTTTGATATGCTCTAGCGGCTTCTTCAAATTTTCCTTCAGAACTAAATTGATTACCCTCAACAAACCATTGTTCTGCATCCAAAGACCAGGCATTAGAGGACAGACTTCCCCAACCAAACAACACCAGTAAAACTACAACTCGCATACTCAAATTTCCTTATTTATAGTAGTTACATTTTACCATAAATCACAACTGAGAGAGGAGGTTGAGTATTGATCTATTTTTTATGGCCAATCGCAGCATAATATCGGTTGAAATTTTTCTCTACCGTAATGGAGCAACCCAGGGCACTGGAAAGGATTTTTGAGTTCATCATCGCTTCTTTTCTACCTTGTTTAAAAACCTTGCCGTTTTTTAAGTAAAGCACATGGGTGAAACAAGGCATGATCTCTTCAATTCGATGCGTGACATAGATCATTCGAGTTCCTTTTCGCGACATTTTTTCCATGGTTTCAAGAAAGGTTTCTCGTGTGGGGATATCTAATCCCGTACAAGGCTCATCGAGAATCATTAAACTAGCACGATGCACCATGGCCCGAGCAAGAAGAATTCTTCTTGCTTCTCCATAAGACATCTGCCGATAGGGCGTATAACTTAAATATTCAATACCGAGATAACTCATGGAATCAAAGGCCACTCCTTTTTGTTTCTGAGTCACATCTTCGTGCAAACCAATTGAAGAAAAATGACCAGAGGCCACCACTTCCCAGCCGAGCGCTGGGCGGTCATAGTTACTTTGATATTCTGCGGATACATAGCCAATTTTTTTCCTAACTTCTGAAAGAGGGGTTCTTCCTTTATTTCCAAACCAACGAACTTCCCCGCCATAAACTGGAATGAGTTCGCCAAAGATCAGTTTCATAAAAGTGGTTTTACCCGTACCATTATTTCCTATAACCACCCAATTTTCTTTTTCACTCATGGACCAGTTCAAGGACTTTAAAATTTTATTACCCCCTACATAGACATCTGCATTTTTTATTTTTACGAGAAAACTCAAAACAAATCCTCTTTACTGAATGGCTGTTTTTATTTCGTCTTTCTGAGAGGAGAATAACTCTGCATTGCCAATATACTCGACGACCGGTTCCTTATCATAATATTGAATAATATTGAGCGCGGCATAATCCTGATGAATACGAAAGATCCTATCCAAGGGAATACCCAGTAAGTGACTGAGGATGACTCGATTGACGCCGCCATGACAAACCATGGCTATCTGATCATCGGGATGGCGGGCCACGATTTCTTCATACTTGGGGACCACTCTGGCTTGAAGTTGAGAATAGGTTTCACCGCCATCTGCCTGAAAGGTAGCGACACTTTTCATCCTCTCTTTCATTTGCCCGGGATAAGCGGATTCAACCGCAGAGACACTCATTCCTTCCCAGGTTCCAAATGAAAGCTCACGCAGTTCGGGATAGGCAGCAGGTTCAAGGCCATGCTCTTTACCTATAATTTGAGCGCTCTTACGAGTACGCTGCAAATCACTGGAGTAAATAGCCTTAATATTTTTTTGCTTTAAAATATCCGCCCAATGTTGAAATTGTTTCTGCCCTCTTTCCGAGAGTCCAACATCATAGTGGCCGTTAAAACAAACTTCTTTCGAGTTTGCGGTTTCTCCATGGCGGAAAAGTAAAATGCGACAGGTGGGTTTACCCTTCATGGCTTGATAGGTTGAAATGTTTTAAAAAAGGCAAAAAAAAATGACAAGCCCAAAGAGCTTGTCATTTTTAGTTTTTTCGTATTAGGAGTTAGTGACCTCAACCGCCACTACCACTACTCCAAAGATAAAAGAAGTCGAGTCCTTGAACCTTCATCAGGCCGATATTAATTAAAAAGTAATACCCAGCCATACATACCATAGCAATTAAGAACCAGATAATTGACTTTGGAGTGATAAACTTTTTCTTCTCGTCAGCCGCGAAATCATTCATAATTCGTTAAACTCCCCCTATAGATAAAATTAAGACTGTATATCAATCTAATAAATTAACGCCATACGGATGCAAACCAATAGAAGAACCATAGACAGAATATACAGGTTCCAATATAAATCAGGGGCCCAGCCTTTTCCTTAATTTTTTCTAAGTCCATTGTTTGCTCCGGAAAATTTTTATACCAATTTAATCTTGACAGTTTTTAAAAGTGGATGATAGGGTGTATCTCTTTTTTTACAAAGAACATTTTTTTACCCTAGAGGATTCTATGGCCAGCAAAGACGGAAAAATTTTTGATACCATCGTTTACATTGGTCTAGGCGTTAACGCCTTGACTGCCTTATACCTCCTTCTTATGTACTTCGAAGTCATATAATTCCGCGAAATTTATCAGGTAATTTGTGGGGTGTCAAGAGCAAAACCCTTATTTAAAGAATTTCACGCTTTTATGCCGATTTTTATCGAATCCACGAACTATCGACAATACGATAATCAGGATTTTAGCGGATATATGTAATAAAGCATGAGATAGGTAGCCGTGCTGGTTATCAAAATAAGCGCATAAATTACCATAGTAACCCTACCTAACACCCTATGTCGATTCGCACCATCAGGTAATAGTTTTTCAATCAATTTTTCTAAACTGACGACCAAAGCCACCGTTGCAAAAATCAACGCGTATGCGATGCTTGCCCCTAAAGGGTTTTCACGGGTAGCCAAAAGTAATACCTGCATAAGTATCCAGCACCCCATAATCGTAAACATTACGATTTTGAATTTACGGGGACTGACTTTTAATTCTCCATCCTTTAGAAGATACTCTCCTCCCACCTTTTTACTGGCCCGGAACCCTTGCGAAAGCATATAGAAGGCAAGAATCATTCCCAAGACCACCAAGGTTAGGTGAGTGATTAAAACGGGTTTGAAGATACTCTCGTAAATATCATCGGGGCCACCGAATCCCTCTCTGCCTTCGAACGAAAGAACCCCCAGGGATCGAGCGTAGTAATAGCCAACAAAATAGATGATCATTGACACCATAGAAACAAGAATCAACTTATGGTGCCGGGTGCCTTGGGATTTTTTTGCCATCCCCCAGGCAATCAGGAATAAAACCGTGAAGACCACGGCCAAAAGATAACTGATATCCGCTCCAATCGTTCCCGAAGGAGCCAGAAAACCAGGTTCAGCGAGAAGCGCTTTCATAAAAATCCATTTTAAGACAGACTGGGTTTAAAAAACTGGAAAGCAGATTTGAATCTTTAACAAGGTAGCAGCCTTTCAGGTTTGTCCCTCTTTACCCAAAAGCCATGTTCCGCCATAGAACTCAGATACTCCTAGAAGTGACCAAATCAAGAGCGGTTCCATACTCATCTGGGTAAAAAACATGAAAACCACTAAGGAAATAGTAGCCAATCCTACTAGTTGCAGTGTACGACCTAAAAAATAGCGAATATTTCCCATGAAAAATTAACCTTTCAATGCCTCTTTTGTCTTTTTATTCGCATCAATTAGGTTATTAATATTATCCCTAGCAATATTCTTCATGGTATCTCTAACGTCAGCCAAAACCACGTTTCCTGTTGCGGTAAAAGTACTCGCAGAATGGGGAACATCTTGATCCTTCCCACCCTCTCGGATGTTTTTATGTCGTTTTGCAACCTCTTCATCATCAAATAATTCATCCAATTGGAGTTTATAAAGAAGTTTTACATAATCACGTTTCTTTTCTGCATCATTTTTTAAACCCAAATCTATATGATCCATTTCCATAGATTCAGGTTTGAATTTCCCCTTAGAAACAAATTTTTTGACCTGCTGAAAAAAAGCCTGCATCTCTTTTGGCGTCTTAATTTCGTTTTCAGGAATTTTTGAACTTATTTCATACTTAATAGTCCCCTCACTGAGTGTAGGGCGGCTTACTTCATAGGTAACGTTGTTATAATTAAATCGTCGCCCCTTTTTAGCCGTATATTTTGACTGCAACTCCTCAACCAGTGATGTAAGACCCTCTGCCGCATATTGATTAAACAATAGTCCCTTTAAAGTAGACATTCTTATCTTCTCCATCTCATCATGTTTTTGTTCCTGATTCTTCTTCCCTTGATAAAATTAGCACAATAGGAAACTTTATACCTATCAAAAAATACGGATATAGGGAAGGAAATTAAACTGCTCTTATAAACTCAAAACGTAGAAGTCGTAGATTCCATAGGAGGAGCGATCCCAGCCGATGCCGTTGAAAAATCACCGGAAGATTTCAAAAAGCTATTTGAGCCGCTTTTCTGGTAAACAAATTGGATTGTTATACACCCTACTTCCTTGTTATCGCAATAAAAGTCCAACAGCTGAAACTTGGCAAACTTGTTATCTGCTGTACGCGCAGCATAAACGTTTTTCTTAGCCTTTAGCTTATGCGTTAGATAATTATAACTATAAGGTTTAAGTATGACGGGGTTTTCCGTGTCGGTTCGGGTGCTGACATCCACGACATAATTATCCTTAGGCACTTCCGTAACCATATCGAAACCCAACGGCCCTAAATCTATCAAACCCGCTTTTCCCAATTTACTGGATGCCCCTCCGTTCGTTATAATCTTGCTTCTTCGGAATGCAAGGTCCCATTCCAGTGAAGAAGAATCATGAATTTTTACGGGTTTTCCATTTGAAAAATTGAAATACACATATTCTTTTTCAGAGGAGGCATTAACCGTGACTATTCGGGTACTGAGTAGGTTTTTAGGTTGCACCGGTATGGGCTTCACCTTTTTCTTTTGATTTTTTGCCATTTTTCCCTCACCCGGCACATCGACACTAGGCGAATCAAGAAATTTTTGTAACTGCACCAATTTAGAAGGCAACCAGAATGACCCTATCAATATAACGGAAATACACAAATTTAGCAGGAAAAGCTTACGCCATAACTTGCGTTTCTTATTTTCCTCAGTTTCGGGCAATTTATCAAAAGATGAATTCATAAAATAAATTATAGGCTAGTTTTTGAGTCCCTTTTTAGTCCCTATTGGGAAATTCTTTCAAAACATATTTCATAGCAGCACGGCTTAAACCTTCTTTATTCTGCCAAACCCCATTATTACGGCTGAAGCTTCGTAAGCTTGGCTTTTGGCCTCCCACAAAGCGTGCACCCCAAATGACCTCCTGGGTTCTCGGGTCTACTAGAAATGCAGAGAATTCCAGTCCACTGGCAATACTTTTCTTGATATTGCCCCGCCGATCCCGATACTTATTTGAATATTTTGAAACCGCGCCCACCAAAACAGCATCAACTGTTTCTGTTGAAACTAATTCAGCCCTCATCTCATTCCTATTAGAGTGACCCTTTTTGGAGGTAGCATCGTCTCTGATAGTCTTAACAATCTTGATGCGTGCATCCTCCATCATCTGTGGAGGAATAATGTTTGAATATTTTTTATTCGTCTTCAACTCCTGATAGGCCTGCCTAGAAATCATTTCCCCCGCATCTTTATCCTCAAAGGGAGCAACGGTTTTGTTCTCAAATCCTAAAACACCGATTCTCTGGAGGCTTTCAAAAAGCTTCCGATTAAACATCCTACTTTGAACTTGATCCACCGGTTCAATATTTAATAATTGATTATAAGTTTTACGACTAATATAAGCAGGCAATGGATGTGGTTCGTTAATACCCCCTGTAATCTGGGGATTTAGGCCATAATAGACAGGTGAGGCATCATCCCAGGGACGATTCATTTCCAGATGATTTTTGGCATGACCTTCATCAAGCGCATTCTCTAGGGGTACCGCTAAACTCCGAGCCATCATAGGACCACACGAGATAAAAACTGCCAAAAACCAAATTAAACATCGAGAAATATTTGACAAACTCCGAACTCCTAAAAAATGAGAGCATTTTTTCTTTTTTAATTATATATTACCCCGTCTTTGAATAAAATAGTTATTATCGAATAAAAACAATAAGCTAACTACCCTACTCACTAAATACTATAGTTAAATGGCTCCTAACCTGAATCACGCATTGGAATGGACATCATCAGAAACCCAGCCTCTGGTGCTTGGGGCCCTGTCTTTTTTAACTCTGATCCTATTTTCAGCAGCGGCTTGGCCTAAGTTACAAATTTTATTGAGTGCTAAAGCAGCCGGAAGGAATGACCGGATTCTTGAAAGAATCAAAATTACCCTAAAAATAGCATTCGGCCAGACCAAATTGATGCAGGATAAAAGTGCCGGATGGATGCACGCTTTAATTTTTTGGGGATTCCTGATTCTGCTTTTTCGTGCGGCAGAATTCTTTTTCATTGGATTTTTTCCTGAAACTGACTTCTCATTTCCCGGGAATACTCCGCTTATTATGGCCTATGCCTGGGTTAAAGACTTAGCAGTATTTTTAGTTACTTTAGCGGTTTTTTTTGCTCTTTACCGAAGACTTTGGTTAAAGCCCAGCCGGCTTACTTTATCTGGAGAAGGCTTATTAATTTTGGCCTTGATACTCGCTATAATGGTCAGCGATATGATGTTTGATGCTGTTTTCTTGGCTCTTCATCCCGAAAGCCACTCCGGTCCAATCGGTTTAACTTTGGCAGTTATTTTCAAGAAACTTTCAAACAATATTTTAAAAGACCTCCACAGCCTGGCCTATTGGGCTCATGTGTCTTCTATCATGATCTTTTTAATCATTTTACCTCGCAGCAAACATTTTCATATTTTGACTTCAATCCCAAATGTATTTTTTTCACAACTGAATTCTGGTCATGGCTTA
>ENA-UPTF01001201-UPTF01001201.1-marine-metagenome-genome-assembly--contig:-NODE-1201-length-16704-cov-2.907620_pt1 | contig 16704 bp, 15 predicted proteins | sample MGYA00238166_ERZ767019 | MGnify/ENA primary metagenome ERZ767019 (study PRJEB28930, sample SAMN06266391) | marine metagenome | isolation source: Sea water from 250 m depth | place: Atlantic Ocean...
TTCAACGTGCCATCAACGCGAAAGTCATGGATGGTTCCATACGCCGCCACTACGACCCGATTCCCACATTGCTCTATGCGCTCCAGATGACCAACCCGACCTGAAACCCCGAGCCAGAGCCCTCTCATGTCGACAACACCTTCTGCGAGTGGCTCGGTGCATGCCGACAAAATAGGCATCGGTATGGTTGTGTAGCCACACCCCGGGGTATACGCCTTAGGAATGTCATCAGCGGATTTTCCTGAACCGTCGAGCTCGGGCAGGTCACAGTAATTCACTGATCTACCGTTTTGCAGAAATATCGCCGGATCAGTCGTATCGGGGAGCCTTGGCACCGCAAAGGCATAGACCAGGAGACCGCCCACTAGAACGGCCACGAAGCTGAGCAGCCATTTTGTAATACGAAAGATCATTCGGTACGACGGTCCTTTGTATGCGCCCTCACCCGCCCGGTCGCGATCCTAGCTTCAATATAGGTCTTAATCGCGTTTAGCCGGATCGATGCGTGAGCTTTTCGACGACAGCCGTCATATCGTCCGGTAGCGCATTACCGCGCCAGCATATGTGTTGATCCCCGCGTACCAGCAAAAAATCGTGGCGGAAGTACGAACAGTCTGCTTCCGCATCAATAATGGTAAGCGGCATACGGCCAACGTCGAAAGCATGTTTGAACAGGTTGTCCATCTTGCGACCGTTAAGTTGTATTAGGGAATAGTACGGTCCCAGCAAATCGTAGATAGAATCCTTTGCGGTAAGCCAGAAATGCGGTAATCGACAACCCGGAGCAGTACTCGGCGTAGCGCTGCCCATGTCGTAGCGCGGGGGTGTTTCGGCGTCGTATAGGATGAGTGGAGAGTCGTCATAGAAATAGCCAAAGTTGAGACCTTCACAAGCGAATTGTGGCGCGTTGATCTCATACACGACCTTCGCGACCTCTTCCCGAGGAACATCTTTTTTCGCACTTCGACTAGCGTATTCCAGGGCTTTGGCCATCGCCAAGCGCGATACCTGTTCCGTGATTGGATGTCGCTCTTTTTCGTGGGCATCTAGGATGGAAGCCGAAGCATGGCCCATCAACACTGCCGCCATCATCCACGACAGGTTCATCGCATCGGCGATACCCGCATTCATCCCGTAGCCAGCCATCGGGATCCAGATATGCGCCGCATCACCCTCGATGAATACGTTGCCCACTCGAAATCGTTCAGCAACCAGACGTCGGGCAGTCCAGTCGACGTGTTGTATGACCTCCCATTGCAAGTCAGCAACACCGACTAAATTGCGGATAGATTGATCTGCGTCGAGATCCTCGAAATCCGTTGCGCCGGCCGGCACGTTGCGGTGCAAGAGCCAAAGCTCTTGACCATCGATGGCAATACAAACCCCGCTGACTTTCGAATTGGAGATCCAGTTCATCCAAGCCGGCCGGCCTTTGTAGAGATCCCGGATTTGTGGACACCGAATTAGCGTTGAGCGAGTTCGACCAAGATGATCATCGCCGATGAGACGTACTCCCATTTGCTTGCGGACCATGCTGCGTGCTCCGTCGCAGCCCACTAAATAGGACGCTTCAAGCTCGATGGATTTGCCATCAGAGATTGAATCTCCGGTCACGTGAACGCCGCTCTCGGTCGTCTCGTATTTTCGAAAAATAACCTGAGGCATTAGCGATATGTTGCTAAATGTCTTGGCGTATTGATAAAGAATCGGGTTGAGGAAGTACTGGCTTAGTCTTACAACGGGTTCCGGCGTCAGCCAATTGCTATCTAAAAACCCGGGAGCTGAGCGACCGTTAGACTGCATTCGTTCATTACGGCTGGGGAGTTCGATCCTAGTAATCTCGGTTCCGCCAAAACCATCGGTAAAAACGGCATCTGTAGGGTAGTCGTCCGGTAATCCCGCAGCGCGCACTTTCTCAGATACGCCCAGACGTCTGAACGTTTCCATGGTTCTTGCACTCACCGTGTTACATTTTGCGTCACCGGCTTCCGCCTCAGATCCTTGCTCGACCACACAGACTTTTATTCCACGCTGAGCCAGGTCTAAAGCAAGCGTCAACCCAACTGGACCAGCGCCAACAATGACCACCTGAGTGCTGATGAGGTTAGAAGCTTCCGGCACGACCACTTCGTTTGTTGAGGTCCATCGAAATACTAATTAGGCGGAGCATTCAGAAACTCTTCGGCTTCGGCGCTTCTAGCAGTTGAAGTGGCAGGATCCAATCGCAGGACGTCCCGCTCCGGTGGAAAACCCATCAAGAAACGAACCATAAAAGGGAGCGGAAATTGAGTCCGGACGTTCTGGAATTCTTCCCCTTCAACCGGCACTCCAATGTAATCGGCAGTGACTCCATCGATTTCCAATGTTACCTGGGGATTTTTGAGGGCCTCCTGGTACCACCCGCGCGGCCAATGATGAGCTGACACGTAGACTTTGCCATCGATCTCAATGCGCGCGAGTCGACGCGGAGTAGACTCGCCTGTTTCGTCCGTTGTGGTTAAGACGAGCATTGGAATTCCGCTACTTTCAAGCTTGGGTTGGTAATACCCGAGGAATACAGCCTCGAATAGCACCACGAAAGTGATGTAGATTGCTGCGACGATACCGACGACTTTTAGAGGTTTGGTGCGCATCTCGATCCCCCCAATCGAACCACCCCACAGATACTAGTCCTCGTCTCTGGTGCAGGCTAGGTCATAGTTGCGACTAGCTTTCCTAGCTTTCATGGCCACCTCAGGTTGCCATCAACTAACCGATGTGATGCCCTAGTTGGTCCATTGAGGAGAACGACAATGAATCCAATCAAGAATCCATTTAGGGTCAATGCTGCGCTGGTACTGACGCTTTGCTCCCCGAGTGTGTTCTCAAGCGACGCCGACGATGTACGTTCAACGATTGAGCGGCACTACGCCTTTATAAATACGCAAGACTACGAAGCCGCTTCTAACCATCACTTGCCTGACTTTACGATGTTTTTTCCTGACGGAGGACCGCTTTGGGAGGCTGACTACGCAGCAGTCGGCGACAGAATGAGCGCAACCGCAAATTTCCCCGACATGAATGTCATGATGACTAACTACAAAGCCCAGTCATATGGCGACGTTGTTGTCGTAACTTTTTTGCTGAGAGGTACACACACCACGGCAGGAGAAGTCGAGAACGTCGTCAACCGAGTCAGCGCTGTGTGGGTGAAGACTGGGCAAGAGTGGATAGAAGCTCATCACCACGAATCGCCACTCGAGCCAAAATGAGAATGGAAAACTTCACATGATCGGTTACGTCACCATCGGGACGAAAGATATGGAGCAAGCGAAGGCATTCTGGTCGGGAGTGCTAGAACCCCTTGGCGCTTCCGTGATAATGGACACGGGCCGTTTAGCAATGATCGGGACCGGTATGGATGCTCCCATGCTCGCCGTTTGCCTGCCCCACAATGAGGAAGATCCGTCGCCCGGTAACGGCAACATGGTTGCTTTAAGGGCAGATTCCCGTGAAAACGTTGCCGAACTCCACGCCCGTGCAATGAACCTGGGTGCAAGCGACGAGGGCCCGCCTGGACAACGGACGCCGGCCTTCTACGGTGGCTACTTCCGAGATCCGGACGGTAATAAAGCAGTCTTTTTTCATATTTCGTTATTGTGAAATCGTCGTTGTACGGGTCCTTCAAATATAGGGCTGTATTCCAAGCCTTTCCTGCTTGCCGCATCCATGCTTATCTTTCGTACCTAACAACCCATTTAGAAACAAGAATTCCACTGGAGCACCACTCCCGCTCCTCCAACAGCTTGTTCGGAAAAAAGTGTCTTCCGGTAATCGCAAATTCTTGATGCAGCCTCCGTATGACGGAAAGGCAAGTTAGTCTTTAAGATTGAAGGTGGCTAGCAAATAGGAACAGAAAAAGGAGGCTACATGGCTGCTTATCTTCTAGGAAACTTCAAAGTCACGAATGCAGAAGAATTCGAGAAGTATCGAGACCTTGTAACTAAAACGATACGCGACCACGGAGGGGAGTACGTCCTGGTCGATATGAACTCAGTTGCCGTTGAGGGTGATACTGAGCATCTGTCAGTAGTATTGAAATTCCCAGATATGGAAGCTCTACAAGGCTGGTATGACTCACCAGAATACCAAGAGATTCATCCATTAAGGGCTGATAACAGCGAGGGTACTGTTACGTTCGCAAATACTGGAACAGCGAAAAATGATTAAACGGAAGGGTGGGACGAACCACGCAATGAACCAGGGGGTAGATCTGGGGGTAGATCGTCACTAAATAACCTAAATAATGCTTTAATAACAAGAGGTTATATTATCACTTCGGTGGTTGGTGGGTCAGCGGGCCTGGGCGCCTTTGCGTACAGCACGGGGAAATGGCAGCGGGGGCGTTCGATAGGGGCTTCCGGATCCGACCAACCATTTGAAGGTCTTCGGGTCGATGCAATCGTCGATCAGATCCCGTGGAAAGTGATTGGGGATGTCTTCCTGCGGGAGAATGGACGAGTGCCGAAAATAGTTGCCAATGTTGACCCGCAAGCCGGGTGTGGACTTCGGGTAGGCGCCATGCCACGTGGTTCCGGGCAGTGCGATGAGTGAACCGCGAGGGCACTCCACCGGAATCGCATTTTCTACGGCATCGGGACCGGGACGGGATTTCAACTTATGCGAACCGGGTACAACCGCAATGGCGCCGCCCGCTTCTGTATAGTCGGTCAGCGCCCAAGTGCAGTTGGCATTGAGGGCAGTGTCGCCCCAGGGTAGCGGGACCGCCGTTTGGTCTGCGTGCAAACCCAGGGACTCACCGTAGCCGTCGCCCTGCCATTTGATGAAGGCATTGAAAGAGCTGAAGCGGGCCGCCCAGGATTCGCCTGGGGAACCCGGGACCCCATCGCTGCCAATCAGGTGTTTTACGATGGCGATGGCCGCGGGATTCACCGCCAGATCGCGGAACGCGCGATGAATTTTGCACAATTGCACCATCATGAACTGGGCTGGTTTGACACCGGAAATCTGCTCGATGGCGCCCGGGAAGTCGCCATAGTCCAGCTCGCACTCGGAGCCGCCCTCCACCGTGAACTTACAGCCGACGTATTTCTCAGATTCATCGAGTAGCAGTTGGGTTAGTTGATCGACCTGCTCCTCGGTCACACCGGTGATGCTCGGCGGTACCACGGTATAGCCTTGCTCGTCGATCTCCTGAATATAGGGTTCGAGCCCTAACTCGGTAATGGTGCGTGCAAGTTCTTCAGCTCTGGTTTCTTTTGTCTTCATTGAGACTTACCTCTAGTTATTGAGGAGGCAAGGCATATTCGCCGCCTGCCAAAAAGCTGGTTGCATGGCCGCAACGACATCCACCATAACAGGATAGCCGGTCTCGTCCCTCGGTGTCGGTGGGGTGTCGGTGTCTGAGGGAGTTGCCGCAGCTATTCGAGAAGGCGCGCCGACGGCATTTTGCCTAGCGCCAACATTTCCTGAATATCTGCAGAAAAGCGCATGGTCCCTTCGTCAATGGGAATACCTGTGGCGTCTGCGATGCGCGTCATGCGCTGAAAGTTGCCGATGACGGCCGCGGTATCCACCATGCCGTCTGGGCCGAGCGCATCAAAAATTGCCTGACGTGCGGTGTCCAGTTCCGGCTTGTCGGTTAGCACTGCGTCAACGAAACCCGCCAGCACCTCGCTGTGCGGAACGCCGGCGTCAGTGGCCTCGCTGGCGACGACTGCCCGCAAATTGAGCTTGTCTCCCAGGTCCTGACTGCTCGCACGGAGCATCATGGCATGTGCGTTAGTTCAGTAAAAACAATCGTTGATTGAAGAAGTTCGGCTGGCGATCAACTCTATCTGGGGCCGGCTTATTCGCAGATCGCCTGTGTTATCGAAGTTGCCCATGCTTGGACTGGAAAAATCCAGGTACTGCACGGCGCTTTGAGCATACAGCTGACGTACCGCATCAGGGACGAGGCTCAGCGCGCGAATGACGTTGGGGGCGTGAGGTGCGCCAGCAAAAATATCGGCCTCCGGCTCCGTCAGTGTCTCAGGGCGCACCATGGGTACCCACGCCACATCGACGGCGGCGCCGGGAGGGAGGTAGCGACTGGGCGTGCCCGGTACCGGTTCGGGCAATGGCTCGAGCTCAAGCCCCAGCGCCTCGTTGAAGGAATCGATGCACAGTGTCGTAACAACGATGCTGACGACTTCCACGTAGTGGCCGTAGGTGAAATCGGTATCCAGGCATTGTTCGAGCCAGGTGCTCGCGAGGCGGGCAGCATCGGTGGTGATGCGGTGCACCGCGTCCACCACTTTGTCAGTCAGCGGGCCGGCGGCAGCCGCATGAACGCCATCGACCGCATAGGGTGACAGCGCCGCCTTGCGTTCGCGACACAGATCGCAGCCGCGAGCCGTACGGCTCGCGGCGGCAATTGCGACGCGTTCGGCGCCCGTCCACCAGTTGCCTGCCTCAGCGATGTACTGCCAGGAACTGCGGTAGGCTTCAGCCATCTTTGCGGGTATGGGGTACGGGCTGGTTTCATAGCTGAAGTGCTTCATCAGCCAAACTATGCCGAGCGGTTCCGTGTTGCGCAAGGCAGGATTGCATCCGCTAAAACCAGCTAGGATACTGATCTCAATTCGGCAACGCCTCGTGGATCAGGCTGAAGCCAAACAGGCCGATGGGTATGGAATACGGGATGGCGGCGCCAGCAAGGACAAGGACTAATTAGTCAACGATGAACGAACACAGAGTCGGGTTTCCCGCCAAATTGGCCTACTGGGTAGGACAGCTTGCCGAGGGATTGAAGTCCGCTACCTTCAATCTGTTCTTGCTATTTTTCTACAATCAAGTGCTTGGTCTTTCCGGTACTCTATGCGGGATCGCCCTGATCATCGGCACAGTCGTTGACGCGGTGACCGATCCAATGATGGGTTCCGTTTCAGACGGGTGGCGATCGCGGTGGGGACGACGCCATCCGTTCATGTACATTGCGGCGGTACCGCTCGCCCTAAGCCTGTACCTGACATTCAATCCCCTGGTAGAAACCCAGGCCGCGCTCTTTGTCTGGCTGTTGATTTGCAGCGTGCTGACTCGCGTGGCGATGACTCTGTACTCTGTGCCGCATATGGCGCTGGGTGCTGAAATGAGTAGCGACTATCAGGAGCGTACCGTGATAGTGGCTGGCCGTTCGTTTTTCGGCTTGTGCGGCCATCTACTGGTCTTTGCCCTGGGTTTTGGACTCTTTTTTGCCGCGAGTGCAGAATTCGAAAACGGCCAGCTCAATCCTGCGGCTTATCCACCGTTCGCCCTCGCCATCGCAACCCTCACTTTCGTTTCTGTGGTCGGTACCGCCTGGGGGACGCACCACCTGATACCGTCACTGATTCAGCCCCCGAAACAGCAGCACAATATGTTGAAGCAGACGGTGCTGGATACGCTGGAGGCCCTGCAGAACCTTTCCTTCCGGTGGCTGGTGATGGGATTTGTGGTGATGTCCGTCCCACTCGGTGTGGGCAATGCATTCACGTTGTATATGAATACGTTCTTTTGGCAACTTCCGCCAAGTGCCATGGTTTACATCCTCGTCGGCCTACCCGTCGGCACCATGCTCGGATTCCTGTTCGCGCCTTTTCTCGGGCGGTTTTTGGAGAAGCGCCAATCGCTCATTCTGGGGGCGACGGGGTGGGTTGTGTTTTCGGTCGCACCCGTTTGCCTACACTACGCTGGTTGGTTTCCAGCGCCGGGCTCCCAAGGCGTCGTTATCGCACTTGTGATTTGTACTTTTATGGCGGGCTTGTTGGTATCGCAAGTCGGCGTTGGTGTCGGCTCCATGCTTGCGGACGTGGCCGACGAGCAAGAGCTCTCCAGCCACAAACGTCAGGAAGGGGCGTTCTATGGCGCCTACACATTTGTCGTCAAGGCGACGATGGGGGTGGGGGGTGCTGTCAGCGGGTTTGCCTTGGATCTGATCGACTGGCCGCGCGGGGAGATGGTCAAAACCGCCGCCGATGTTCCCCCTGAGACACTGTTTTACCTCGCCATGATCGCGGGGCCCGGGTTAGCAGTAGGGTTCTTGCCGGCGGTTTGGTGTTTCATGAAATATCGTCTCGATCGATCAACTCACCATTCCATTCTTGCTGAATTGGATTCGCGGCGGCAGGCGGGTAATTCCGCCACGGTTACCCGGCCGACAGTGCGTTGATTGGAGGCCTCGACGCGTTCATTTAACATTCGGCGAACGGCCGATCACCAGGAGCCCAAAGAATGTCGTTGCAACTTTCAGATACCAAGGACCAAAAAGCGCTCGCACGCACCCTGGCGGAGATTTCGAGGCTGGGTCTCGATCAGAATCTGATGGAGCTTGAGATTCAAGGCTTCACAATCCTGCGCGATGTGCTGTCCGGCGATCAGGTCGAGCGCGCGAAAAAGTCCATCCTCAATCGCATCGAAGCGCTGACGGGTAAGCGACCAGATGTCAACACGGCAACCGCCGAGGACTTTGAGGGAAAGCAATACGTTTACTACATGCTCTACGACGATGTGGTATTCGAAGAGATATTGATGCAGGAGCGACCGCTCGCGCTCGCGACCTATCTGCTGGGAGAGAGCTGTAAGCTGTCGAGTATCGGCTGCCATTTCAAGGGACAAGGCGACGGCGGTACCATCGATCTCCACGCAGACGGAGCGAACGGCATTACGCCGTTGCCAGCGACCTCTATTGTTTGCAACGTCAACTATGCGCTGGTTCCCTACAGCCGCGAAGCTGGCGCGACGGCGTTGGTCCCGGGTACGCATAAGTTGTGTCGCCAACCGACCCCCGAAGAGAACAAGCTCACTGGAGAATCCGCCAATCCGCTCGCCATCCCGGCGGACATGAATCCCGGAGATTGCGTGATCTGGCACGGCAATACCTGGCACGGCTCGTTCCCCCGACAGATCCCAGGCATTCGGATGAATACGGCCGTGTACTTTGCGCGCGCCATGGCGGCCACCCAGGAACGGCACGGCTCTCTGGTGCCGCCCGAGGTGCTCGAGCGCCACAAGGGTAACGAGCGCTTAGCGCGGCTGCTCGGCCTCTACGACCTCAACGGTTACGGTCCGGAAGGACCCAAATACGAAAATGTAAAGTACTTTCCTTCGGGGCTTTATGACTGATCCAAACTGGACGTTTACGGCACGCCTGGCGGGCGTGCTCGCCCTGCTGGCACCGGGGTTCGCATTTACAGAAACCGACCGGGAGGCGGACGAGAGCGCCATGCGCAACGCCTACTTCGGCGAACTTCACGTGCACACAAACCTCTCCTTTGATGCCTTCACATTCGGGCTTAGGGCGACCCCCGATGACGCCTATCGCTATGGCAAGGGGGAGGCCATTAAGCACCCTTTCGGCTACCCGATTCGCCTGCGGGGAGAACCGCTGGATTTTGTGGCGGTCACGGATCACGCCGAGTACTTGGGGGTCGCCATTGCGCTTGCGGACCCTGGCAGTGAGTTAGGCAACCACCCGCTGGGCAAGAAGATGCAGACCGGCAAACTGATGGAACGGATGGGCGTTTACCTCGCACTTCGAGCCGATCGACCCTCGGGGCAGTCGGCACCGATGTTGGATGCGGCCAAGATTATACGATCTGGATGGCAGCAAACCATCGACGCCGCTGAACGCCACAATGATCCCGGGCGTTTTACCACCCTGGTCGCCTATGAGTACAGCTCGGCGCCGGGCGGAGCAAACCTTCATCGCAATGTGATCTTTGCGAGCGCCGATGTCCCGGAGATACCGTTCAGCGCCATGGACTCACCCAATCCCGAAGCGCTGTGGAACTGGCTTGACCAGCAACGGGCCAAGGGCATCGAGGCCCTGGCGATCCCGCATAATTCGAACTGGAGTCAAGGGAAGATGTTCGAGCGGACCAACTGGGCCGGCGAGCCAATTGACGCCGCCTACGCCGAGCAGCGACTCCGGAATGAGCCATTGGTGGAGATCACCCAAATCAAGGGGACGTCAGAGACCCACCCGGCGTTGTCGCCCAATGACGAGTGGGCCGACTTCGAAATCTGGCGCAACAGCAAGTCGGTGCCGGGATCGCCTTCGCTGGTGGAAGGCGCGAAAACTGGGGCCTATGTGCGCGATGCGCTGCGGGCTGGTCTCGAGATGGAACAGGAAACCGGTGCCAACCCGTACCGGTTTGGCTTTATCGGGTCGAGTGATTCGCACAATGCCGCAGCACCGGTGGAGGAAGATCAGTATTTCGGAAAGGACAGGGCCATCCCCCAGCCAATGCCCGAGTGGGGTGCCTCGGGCTTGGCCGGCGTATGGGCGGAGGAGAACACCCGCCAATCGATATACGCGGCCCTGCGGCGGAAAGAGACCTTCGCTACCTCCGGCCCGCGCATCCGCGTGCGATTTTTTGCCGGTTATGAATATGCCGACGACCTCCCGAAGCGGCGGGACGCGGCACAATTGGCCTACGCCGGCGGCGTATCCATGGGCGGTGAGCTGGCCGTGCGTGGCGCGTCCTCTCCGAAGTTTCTTGTCTGGGCTGCGCGCGATCCCCAGGGCGTCTGGCTGCAGAGAGCGCAAATTGTCAAAGGCTGGATCGACAGCAGCGGTAAAAGCCAGGAGCGCGTCTTCGACGTCGGCTGTTCCGACGGGGTCTTGCCCGATCCGAAAACCCACCGCTGCCCGGACAACGGCGCAAAGGTCAATCTCAACGATTGTTCGACGACGCTGGATAAGGGCGATGTCGAGCTGAGAACGGTGTGGCGGGACCCCACCTTCGACCCGGCGCAGCGATCGTTTTACTACGCTCGGGTACTACAGAATCCCACCTGCCGCTGGACGACCTGGGATGCTATTGCCGAAGGTGTCGAGCCAGCCCCCGAAATGGCTGCGACGATTCAGGAACGCGCATGGAGTTCGCCGATCTGGATGGCGCCCGCAGACGGGTGACAGGTCATGCAACAGCCTGATCTGACAACAACGCGTAGATGGAGGTTTTCTTGAAAGATTTGTTTTCCATCGAAGGCAAGGTGGCATTGGTGACTGGTGGTTCCCGCGGCATTGGTGAAATGATCGCAGCGGGTTTTCTCGCCCATGGCGCTAAAGTTTACATTAGTTCTCGCAAAGCGGACGTTTGCAACGCGACCGCTGCCAGGCTCATGGACACCTATGGCGGCGAGTGTATATCCCTGCCCGCAAACGTGTCGGGACTTGCCGGAATCAAATCTCTGGCAGCAGAGCTCGAAAGTCGCGAGAGCAAACTGGATATTCTGGTCAACAACGCCGGTATTTCCTGGGTTGAACCACTGGATGAGTTTTCCGAGGCCGGTTGGGACGCGGTGATAAATACCAACATGAAAGGCGTATTTTTCCTCACCCAAAAACTTTTGCCGCTGCTACGCAATTCTGCAAATGCCGAAAATCCGGCTCGAGTTGTCAACATCGGTTCGATTGATGGCATCACCACGCCGTATTACGAGGCTTTCCCTTATGGCCCGTCGAAGGCCGCCGTTCACCACCTCACCCGTATACTGGCGGCGCGTCTCGTGCGGGAACACATTTTAGTCAACGCGATCGCGCCAGGCCCCTTCCCTTCTCGAATGTTGAGTTCCGGCATTGGCGCCGGCCCCGACCCCTCAGTCGTTGACTGGGAAACCACTGGTGAGATTCTGCCACGCGGTCGAGTTGGCAGCGTAGAGGACATCGCGGGGCTTGCCATCTATCTATGCTCTCGAGCTGGCGCTTACACGGTGGGCGAGACAATTACCTGCGATGGCGGGGTGATGATCGTGGGCTCTAACAACAAGTAGGAGGTACCACTTTGGGTATTCCAGTTAAAGTCAGCTAGGGCACCCTGATATAAGGACACCTGCAATGACTGACGCACGAGACGCCAAAGCACCCTCACAATTCACTATCGACGTGAACGCAAGCGCGGGCAGCACATTGTCGTTCGATGATCCCGGAGACTGGGAACGTGCCACCCGTGGCAAAATCGCTGAACACCCTACCGGTGCTATCGAAGGTCCGATGGGACTTGCATGGAATACTGCTGACTTTGATTTTCTTCGTGATCAGGAAGATGCTCCAGGCTCGGCGCATCCAAGCTTGTGGCGACACGGCCGCCTGAATGCAATACATGGATTGTTTGAAGTTACTCGAGGCGTCTGGCAATGCCGCGGTTACGACCTTTCGAACATCACTTTTATCGAGGGGAAAAACGGCTGGATTGTCATCGATCCACTCACGACCAGGATGACAGCGGCTGCCTGCCTTGAACTCGCCAACAAACATCTTGGGGTGCGCCCCGTAACCGCGGTTCTCTACACCCACAGCCACGCTGATCACTACGGTGGCATTCTGGGTGTTACCTCCCGGGAAGATATTGAAGCGGGCAATGTGCGAATTCTTGCCCCGGAAGGTTTTCTGCGAGAAGCGGTGAGTGAAAACCTGCTCGCCGGACCAGTGATGTCGCGTCGCACTCTCTACCAATTCGGTATTCTTCTACCCAAAGGTCCGCTCGGCCACATCGACTGCGGCCTAGGCAAAGCCATCCCCCTGGCACAGGGAGACTTGATAGGACCAACGGAAGAAGTATCAATCACTGGCACAGAATTGGATATCGATGGTGTTCGCGTCGTTTTTCAAAATACCCCGGGCACTGAGGCACCTGCCGAAATGAATTTCCTGTTCCCGGATCACGGCGCACTTTGCATTGCTGAAAATTGTACTCATACCCTGCACAACGCCCTTCCGTTTCGAGGGGCGCAGGTACGTGACACGCTGGTATGGAGTAAATACATCCAGGAAGCGCTGGATCTTTTCGGCGACCGTATGGACCTGGTGTTTTCAACCCACAACTGGCCGCGTTTCGGGCGCGATGATGCAAAACAATATCTTGAACTGCAGCGCGACCTGTATCGCTGGGTACATGATCAGACTTTGCGGCGGATGAATCATGGCGAAACTCAACGAGAGATCTCGGAAGACCTGGAGCTACCAGATTGCTTCGCCTGCCACAGTCACACGCGAGGCTATTACGGCACCATTCATCACAACGCCAAGGCGGTGTACCAGCGCTATATTGGCTGGTACGACGGCAACCCCGCCCACCTGAATCCGCACACTCCTGAAGAAAGTGCGAAACGCTATGTGGATGCCATAGGCGGTGCCGATGTTGTTGTCGAAAAAGCGCAAGCAGCTTTTGCGGAAGGTGATTACCGCTGGGTTACCGAACTCTTAAACCATGTTGTCTTCGCTGAACCGGGGCATGAAGGTGCACGACTCCTCCAGGCAGATGCTTTTGAGCAACTGGGGTACCAGGCTGAGTCTGGCCCCTGGCGTGATTCGTACCTGGTGGCGGCATTGGAACTTCGAACTGCAGGGAAAGGTGTTGGCGCTAACGTGCGGGGCATCACTGATCAACTGGACGTGGACATGTTATTCGACCTTATCGGCGTCCGTCTGCGGGATGACGATGTCGGTGATGCAGAAGGCACCGTTAACTGGTCATTTACCGATGTAAACGAAGATCACGTAATGGGACTTGCACACCGCACAATTCACCATCGACCGGGAACAACCGATGACAATGCGACAGCGAGCATCAGGAGCACAAAAGAAGATGTTGCAGCTGTATTGCGCGGTGAACGGTCAGTTAATGACATGCTGGATTCCATCGAGGTGACTGGGGATACAGGACTGGTCAGGTCGATCTTTTCCAGCCTGGACACCTTCAGCGGCATGTTTGGAATTGTTGAACCCTAGAGGACGGTAGCTTTACCCGTGATCGGCCACGCGCCAACGGGATATGCTTAATGAAGCACGTTGCACAGAAACCCGGTAAGACGACACGAAATGCCTAGAAACCTCACGAACGCAGAAAAAGAAGAACTCGTGGCTCAAGTGGCTAGCCGGGCTGTGAAGCCGATCGATGGGGAGATCGTCCATTACCAGGATTTCCCGTCAGAACAGATTCGTCCACGCCCCGTAGATGTCTGGTTACCCGAGGGATACGACCCTGACTCGAGCGACCGCTATCCCGTGATCTACATGCACGATGGCCAAATGATGTTCCACGTGAGTAGTTCACCGTGGGTCGGTAAGGACCTGTTCTGGGACGTCGACAAGGTGATCACGCGACTGAATCGGGAGGGTGAGATCAAGCCCGCGATTGTCGCTTCGGTGTGGATGGCCGATTGGAAGAAGGGCGCTCGCGGATCTGAGTACATGCCCCAAAAGCCTGTTACCGATGAGGTGTGGAAAGCGATGAAGGAGAGTGGAAGGACCTTTGCGGGCGAGGACGGCGGCGACGAAATCCGTTCCGACAACTACCTTAGATTCCTGGTTCACGAGCTCAAACCCTTCATTGACGAGACCTATCGCACACAGGTGAACCGAGACAGTACTTTTATTGTCGGTTCCAGTATGGGTGGGCTGATTTCCGCTTATGCGATCGTTGAGTACCCGGATGTTTTCGGCGGTGCGGCGTGCTTGTCGTCGGACTGGACGATTGGAAAGGACGCGGTTCTCCGTTGGCTCGATGACCATTGGCCTACCGCGGGCGCTCATCGGGTGTACTTTGACCACGGCACCGAGACATATGATGCGAACTACGGGCCGTATCAGGAGAAAATGGATGAAGTGATGCGACGTCATGGCTACACCGCTGGCGACGACTGGACCACGCTTCGTTTTGAAGGTGCCGACCACTCACCAGGAGCCTGGCGCGAACGGTTGCACATTCCGATCAAATTCCTCCTTGGAACGCAGTTATAGGGCGTTCTTGATATCGTTCAAGTGTTAGTCACCCCCGCTTTGACACCCGCACTCTTCTTTCTGACACTTTGAGTGTCTGTCACACGTCTGCTGGGGCCGGCGCTCGTTTTTTGTACTAGAGAAATGCTGTGAAAAAGAAAGTTGCTCCGCCCCCTGCGCTGTCCTTCACACCTAGGGATGTGGGCCTCGGTTTGACTCGTGCCGAAGATGTAGTCTTTCCGTTGCGCTGGGGGATCATGGGTACGGGGGAGATCTCCCGGCAGTTTGTGTGCGCTTCACGTGAATGTGCCGGTGCCACAATGGCGGCCGTCGCCAGCCGATCCGCGGACAACGCGCATGCGTTTGCGGCGGCGCACGGCGTGGACAAGGCTTACGACACCTACGAAGACATGATCGCCGCCCCGGACCTGGACATTGTGTACGTGGGCACCCCTGACGCGGTGCATAAAGAGCACTGCCTGATGGCCATCGAGGCGCGCAAGCACGTGCTGTGCGAGAAAGCCCTGGCGACGTCCGTGGCGGACGCCGAGGAAATGTACGACGCCGCTGAGCGGCACGATGTGCTGCTGCAGGACGGTGTTTGGTCACGGTTTTTTCCCGCAATGGAGCACGCCCGTCACCTAATACAAGAAGGCGCGATCGGTAATGTGGTGATGGTACAGGCCGACTTCGATGCGTTGTACACCACGCAGGCAGTCACGATGGCCTATGGCGTCGACGCGAAACCGACCGACATCAAGGTGAGTGGCATGATGGGTGGCCCGGGTGGAGCGATCCTCGAATTTGAAAACAACCGCTATGCCGTTCTGACGTTCATTGCCTATCCCAGTGAATTTCCGGAAGTGTTTGAAATCACCGGCTCCAAGGGACGCATCACGCTGGAACAGCCGGCCCATTGCCCGACGGCCCTGACGGTACGAATACCGCCGGTGACACCCTCGCGTTACATGGGCGGCAATACGCCGTCCCCGCTGCAGCGGTTCGAATATCCTTTGCCCGACTCGATCCGTATGCCGCGACCGTTCCCCAACCAGCAGGGTTTCTATTACATGACCGAGGCTATCCATCGATGCCTGGCAGCGGGTTTGCGCGAATGCCCGCAATTCAACCGGGCTGAGTCGCTACATTTGCTGGAAGTGGTGCATGCGATCAAAAGCCTTCGGGCGGACAACCCAGACTTGGCTTTGTGACGATGCGCGCATCGGCTCGCGGTAGCGCTGGCTATTCCTCGGGGGTATGGCCCTCAGAAGCCAACCACGTAATGAACCAGGGGGTAGATCGCTACTACATAACCTACATAACCCTTTAATAACAATGGGTTAGGTCATCGCTTCGGTGGTTGGTGGGCCCACAAAATTCCGCGTCCGGACTCTGACGATGGTTGTACCGTCGTCAAAGATATGTTGCTCTTCGCTGTCCTATTAGGAAGAGAATAACGATGGATCGAATGAGCACTTTATGGGGTGTCGTTGCAACAATTACCTTCGTCGCACTAGCACCAGTATTCGCAGACAACCACGGCAACCCGGGGAACCCGACGGTTGCGATGCAGGCGCATTACTGTACGTTGAATTCGGGCAAGGACATGGCGGATGTCGACCAGGCCCTCGCGCCTTGGCGACGGTGGAAAGACGACACCAACTGGAACGGTTGGACGGCGGAACTAACCCCGCAGTTCGACATCGCCGACGGACCCGATTTCTATTGGCTCAACTTCGCACCTTTCGATTACATGGGCGAGGTTCTTGAAGAATTTGCGGTCAACGGAGGGGAAATACAACGGGGCATCAACGCAGTGGCGTCCTGCAAGGTTGCTCTCTACGCAAGCAAACTTAAGTATCCGCTGGTGGAAGAATCAACGCTTAATGAAACCAAAGTCGTTGTAGTCGAAAGTTGTTCGCCAAAAGACGGGGTGGATAGGGAAACGATACTGGCCCGTC
>ENA-UPTF01001202-UPTF01001202.1-marine-metagenome-genome-assembly--contig:-NODE-1202-length-16676-cov-2.933610_pt1 | contig 16676 bp, 17 predicted proteins | sample MGYA00238166_ERZ767019 | MGnify/ENA primary metagenome ERZ767019 (study PRJEB28930, sample SAMN06266391) | marine metagenome | isolation source: Sea water from 250 m depth | place: Atlantic Ocean...
TGGCGAAACATATTCAGTAATTCACAATAATTTGAATTCTGTGAAAAATGAAATTATCATCCTGATTTTGACAGGGTGTCAAAGCAAAATAGAATGATTTATACTGATGTAGAGGTTAATATTGATCTCACCACAATACTTGATTTTGGTTTAAATATGGAAGTTCTAGAGGGAGAGTCTATAATAGTAAAAGCTGAAAAATCAATGATCAATAAAGGACTTACTGCTTCCACAGCAATTGTGAGTAGTGATATGCTTGACAAGCTCCCGGTAACAGAATTATCAGATATACTTAATTTGCAGGCAGGATTTATTGATGGTCATTTACGCGGGGGTAGAGAGGGCGAAGTGGCATACTGGATTGATGGGGTTCCGGTAACGGATGGGTATGATGGAGGTACTGTTGTAGATGTAAATAAGGATGCAATAGCTGTGAGTGAAGCAAATAAATTAAAGATACCTGTAATTGCAATACTAGATACAAATTCATCACCAGATGGTATAGACTACCCAATTCCTGGAAATGATGATTCAAGAAAATCAATAGAACTAATTTGCTCATTGATATCAAAATCAATATTAAAAAATAAAAAAAAAATTGATTTAAAAGAAAATACAGCAGAAATTCCTACTAAAGAAGAAGTAAAAAAAAAATTAAAAAAAGAAAAAAAAAGTAAATGAATAAAGTTTCTACAAGTGACATCAAAAAATTAAGAGATCTCACTGGAGCAGGTTTTTTAGATTGTAAAAATGCTTTAGATAATTCAAACTCTGATATTGATAAGGCAATAGAATTTTTAAGAAAAAAAGGAATTTCGACAGCACAAAAAAAAGGAGATAGGACTGCAAGTGAGGGATTGATAGCAATTTCTACAAGCCAATCTAATAAAGAAGCAGGAATTGTCGAATTAAATTCTGAAACTGATTTTGTTGCAAGAAATGATGATTTTCAATCTTTTGTATCAATCATTTCTAAAATAAACTTAGATCAAAAAGGGAATTTGGATAAAATAATGGAATCAAAATATAATAATACAAAAGACAAAGTTTCTGATGCATTAACCAATTTAATTTCTAAGATTGGTGAAAATTTAACAATTAGAAGATCAGAATATATTATTAGCGAAGATGGCTTTATTGGATCATATGTTCACAATGCTGAAAAAGATAATATGGGAAAAATTGGTGTTCTGTTATCTATTAAAACAGATATTGAGTACTCAAAAATTAATGATTTTTTAAAAAAAATTTGTATGCACATAGCAGCAGCTAATCCAATTTCAATTACTTCATCTGATATAGATGAAGATATAATAAATAAAGAAAAAGAATTTCAAATTGAAGAAATTAAAAAAAGTGGAAAAGATCAGTCTATTCAAGAAAAAATGCTTGAGGGAAAAATGAATAAATATTTTAATGATGTTGTTTTATTAGAACAAAATTTTGTTGTTGATGATAGTATTAAAATAAATCAGTTTATTGAAAATACTTCTAAAGAACTTAATGGTTCTATAGAAGTAAAAAAATTTGTCCGGTTTAAAGTTGGCGAAGGAATATAAACAAACTCAATAGTTTTTAAAATCTTATGATTAGTAAAATGAAATATAAAAGAATTTTACTAAAATTATCGGGAGAAGCACTATTAGGAAGTAAACTGCACGGAATTGATGAAAAAATTGTTACTTTTTTAGCTGATGAAATAAATAAAATAAATAAAAAAAATATTCAAATAAGCTTAGTTATTGGTGGAGGAAATATTTTTAGAGGAACCGACGCAGTATCCGTTGGTATTGAAAGAACTACAGCTGATTATATGGGTATGTTGGGTACGCTAATTAATGCCCTAGCTATACAAAACGCTCTTGAAAAAAATTTAATACCAACGAGAGTTTTATCGTCTATTCCCGTCCCAGCAGTTTGTGAATCATATATCCGTAGAAAAGCAATAAATCATTTAGAAAACAAAAAAGTTGTTATATTTGCTGCTGGAACTGGCAATCCTTATTTTACCACTGATACAGCAGCTGCATTAAGAGCTTCAGAAATATCTGCAGATGTAATTTTAAAAGCAACAAATGTTGACGGTGTTTATTCAGATGACCCAAAAAAGAATAAAAAAGCTAAGAGATTTAAAATTATAAAATATTCAGATATTCTTGCAAAAAATCTAAAAATTATGGATGGATCAGCTATAGCATTAGCAAGAGATAACAATATTCCAATAATAGTTTTTCCAATTAATAAGAAAAATGCTTTTTTAGATGCTATATTCAACAAAGGTAAATATACAATAATTAAATAATTATTATGGCAATATCAATTGATGAATATAAAAATAAAATGGAAAATACTTTAAAAATTTTCCATGAGGAACTTAGTAGATTAAGAACTGGAAGAGCTACTCCTTCACTTTTAGAACCAATTTTTGTTGAAGCATATAATTCAAAAATGAAGATATCAGAATTAGCAACTGTAAACGCACCAGAACCTAAATTATTGACTGTTCAAGTATGGGATAAATCAATGGTACAAAATGTTGAGAAATCTATAAGAGATTCTGAATTAGGCTTGAATCCAAGTACAGACGGTCAATTAATACGAGTACCATTACCAGATTTAACTGAAGAAAGAAGATCAGAATTAACAAAAGTAGCATCTAAGTTTTCAGAAGATGCAAAAATATCAATTAGAAATATTAGACGAGATGCTATGGATAAGATAAAAGATGAACAAAAAAATAATTTAATTTCAGAAGATGAGCAAAAATCTTCTTCAGATGAAATACAAAAAATAACAGATGAACAAATAAAGGAAATAGAAAAAGTAATTGAAAACAAAAAAAATGAAATAATGCAGATTTAATGTTTAGAAGATCTAAAACAAAATTAATTATCCCAAATCATGTAGCAATTATTATGGATGGTAATAATAGATGGACGGAAAAGAAAAAATTAAAGGGTTTTGCAGGACATGAAAAAGGCATAGATTCAATACAAACAGCTGTAGATACAGCTATTTTTTATAATATTAAATTTTTAACATTATTTAGTTTTTCATCAGAAAATTGGGCAAGACCAAAAAAAGAAGTTAAGTTTCTTATGAATTTATTAAGAAGATATTTATCAAAAAAAATTAAAAAATTGATGGAATCAAATATTTCTATAAAAATGATTGGAGATAAAAAAAAATTACCTAAAGATATAGTTAATAAAATTGAAAAGTATCAGAAATTAACATCAAAAAATAATCAGCTACATTTGAACTTTGCTTTGAATTATGGAAGTAGAAATGAAATCTTAATTGCATTAAGAAAAATAATTAGTAAATATGTTAAAAAAAAAATTCTAATTAATGAAGAAACTATTTCTTCAAATCTGTATACTAAAAATATACCAGACCCTGATTTACTTATTAGAACAAGTGGAGAAAAAAGAATAAGTAACTTCCTATTATGGCAATTAGCATATACAGAATTAGTTTTCTTAGATGTTTTATGGCCGGATTTTAAAAAAAAACATTTTGCCGACGCTCTGAATCAATATTCTAAAAGAGTAAGAAGATATGGGTCTAGATAATTTTATAAAAATCGAAAAAAATATATTAAAGAGGTTGTTATCAGCATTATTTTTAATTCCTATTTATATATTTTCTATTATTTCTAGTAACTATATATCAATTTTTATTATTCTTTTAACATCTATAATTTTATCCTTTGAATGGTTTAGAATTACACAAAATAATACATATAAAGAAAAAATAAAATTAATTTTTTTTTCTTTAATTATTTTTCTTAATATTTATATTTCAATTTTTACAAATTTCTTCTTTTCAATATTTATAACAATTTTTTTTTCTATATTAATTTTATTAAGTTTTTTTTTAAAAAAAGATAATTTTAACAGTTTAAGATGGTTACTTTATGGTTTCATTTATGTATCAATACCTTTAATAATTTTTTTTAAAATTAAAGAAACTGTAGATGGTTCATACATTCTTTTGTGGTTATTTCTTATAATTTGCTCAACTGATATTTTTTCTTATATATTTGGTACTCTAATCAAAGGTCCAAAAATATTTCCTAAATTAAGTCCATATAAAACTTATTCTGGAACCATATTAGGATTATTTACAGGATCTTCTTTAGGTGTATTTTTCTCATTTATTTTTTTAAATTTAGATATCAAATATTTAATTTTTTTCTCAATATTAATTTCATTTTCGGGATTATTAGGAGACTTATTTATATCTAAAGTTAAAAGAAATTTTAGAATTAAAGATTCAAGTAAAATATTACCTGGTCACGGTGGTTTTTTAGATAGATACGACTCTATTAGTTTTGGCTTAATTGCATTATTTTTTATACAATATTTTCTTTAATATTATTTAACATGTCTTTAAAAACGATTTCAATTCTTGGATCTACCGGTTCTATTGGTTCAAATACAGTTGATATAATAAAAAAAAATAGAACTAAATTTTCAACATATTCATTATCATCAAAAAATAATGTTAATTTATTATCTAAACAATCTTTTCTATTAAAACCAAAAATTGTCGCTATACAAAATAAAGAAAAATATAAAGTTTTAAAAAATAATTTATTTGGTAAAAAAATAAAAGTTGTTGCTGGAGATGAAGGGGTAATTGAATGTACTAATAAAAAAGTTGATATTTCTGTTGCTTCTATAGTTGGAATAGCTGGATTAAAACCAACTTTAAATTCAATAAAAAATTCTTCTAAATTATGTTTAGCAAATAAAGAATGTCTAGTCACTGCAGGAAGTTTTTTTATGAAACAAATATTTAAATCTAAATGTAAACTTTTACCTTTAGATTCTGAACATAATGCAATTTTTCAACTAAACGATTTTAGTAAAATAAACAATGTAGAATCTATTACTCTTACAGCATCTGGTGGTCCATTTAGAAAATATAACTTACAAAGATTAAAAAAAGTAACTTTAAATGATGCTTTGAAACATCCTAATTGGAAAATGGGAAATAAAATTACAATAGATTCCGCTACACTTATGAATAAAGCTTTTGAAATAATTGAAGCATATTATTTATTTAATTTAAAAATAAATCAAATTAAAGTTGTTGTTCACCCTGAATCAATTATTCATAGTATGGTTAATTTTTCAGATGGATCAACATCAGCGCTTTTAAGCGATCATGATATGAGAATTCCTATATTTTATGCATTAAATTGGCCTTCAAGAGAATACTATAAAATAAAAAGAATTGATTTATTTAAAATAAAAAAATTTACATTTGAAAAACCTAATATTAATTTAATCCAATCTATTAATCTTGCATATTACGTACTAAAAAAGGGGGGTTCATTTCCTTTAATATTTAATACTGCAAACGAAGTAGCTGTAAAGTTTTTCTTAGAAAAAAAAATTCATTTTTTAGATATTATGAATATTATAAAAAAAATGTTATCTGTCTCAAAAAATTATAAAATTAATTCAATAAATGACATCTACAATATTGATAAAGAAGTAAGAATTTTAACAAATGAATATATAAATAAAAAATGGAAGTTTTAAGTAATTTTATATTTTATTTTTCATCATTCTTAATTGTATTATCAATTATTGTCTTTGTTCACGAGTTTGGACACTATTACATTGCGATACTAAATAAAGTTAAAGTTGAAACTTTTTCTATTGGTTTTGGCAAAGAGATTTTTGGATGGAACGATAAAAGAGGAACGCGTTGGAAAATATGCATGCTTCCATTTGGAGGTTATGTAAAAATGTTCGGTGAAGACATTACATCAAATAAAAAAATTCCTGATAATTTATCTAAGTACGCTTTTAGTAATAAAAACGTATATCAAAGATTTTCAATAGTATTAGCTGGTCCTTTAGCAAATTTTATATTTGGCATTATAGGATTTGCTTTAATTTTTTGTATTATTGGAAAAGCTTTTGTCCCACCTATTGTAAATGAGGTCGAAAAAGATAGTCCCGCGTATATTTCTGGGTTAATTAAAGATGATAAAATAATCAGAATTGATAATAAAAAAATTAATAGTTTTAATGATATAGGCACAATTATAAATTTATATAAAAACGAAGCATATAAATTTGAGATAGAAAGAAATAGCAACATAATTAATAAAAAAATAAAACCAGTTACAGTTACTCAAGAATTTTATGGTCAAGAAAGGAAAATTTATAAAATTGGTATTTCTTCATATGAGCCAATATTTAAAAAACATTCTTTTTTCGAATCTTTATATTTAGGAACACAATCAACTTACCAAATTTGTTCAATAACTATGAAAGCTCTTTATCAGATGTTTTCAGGAAAAGGTTCTTTCGATGATCTTGGTGGACCAGTTAAAATTGCTCATTTTTCAGGAAAAATGCTTGAACAGGGAATTTTATCATTTGTTAATTTAATAATTTTATTGTCTATAAGTATTGGATTAATTAATTTATTTCCAATACCAATGTTAGATGGTGGTCATTTAGTTTTATATATTATAGAAATAGTTATTGGAAAACCTATAAATAAGAATGTTCAGGAAAAAATTTTAAAGTTCGGATTTGTCATTATAATTACATTAGCTGTACTTTTAACTTATAATGATATAATTAATTTGTTTAATTTCTAAGTAAGATAAAAAAAATGAGATCAAGATTTAGTATATTTTTAATATTAATCGTCGTTTTTACTATATTTAACGCAAAATTATCTTTTCCCAATACAAATAGAAATATTCAAATTTCAAACATTGTTGTTCAAAACAATCAAAGAATAGATAAAGAAACAATTTTGTCATATTTGGGTATTGAGCCTGGAGATAATGTTAATTATCAGATTTTAAATACTAAATTAAAAAAAATGTACGGTTTAGGATTGTTTGCAGATATAAAATTTAGAGTTTCAGGTGATACTTTAGTTGTTTTAATAAAAGAGAATCCGATGATTAACAATATTGAATTTATAGGTAATAGAAAAATTAAAGAAGATGCTATGAGAGCTGAAATACAATTAAAATCTAGAAATGTTTATCAAAAAAGCGAAGTTCAGGACACTATAGGAATAATAAGAGATTTATATAAAAGATCAGGCTACTTTTCAGCAAAAATAAAAGCTCAGACTTCTCGACTATCCCAAAACAGAATTGATATAACATTTAGAATAAATGAAGGAGAAAAAACTAAAATTAAAGGTATTAAATTTATTGGTAATAAAATTTTTTCAGATAAAAGATTAAAAGGTATTGTTTCAACAAAAGAGTCAAAGCTATGGAGAATAATGTCAGCTGGCGATATATATGACCCTGATAGAATTAATTATGATAAAGATTTACTTAGAAGATATTATTTACAAGAAGGGTATGCAGATTTTAAAGTTATTTCTGCAATAGCTGAATTAACAAAAGATAAATCTGGTTTTTTCATAACATATAGTGTTGCTGAAGGTGAAAAATATAAATTTGGAAAAGTTAAGATTGATAATAAAAATTATCAAGATATGGATAATAAAAAAATTGAAAAAATATCAAAAATTCTTCAAGGTAAAAAATATGACATCAGTAAATTAGATGAAGTTATCAAAAATATAAGAGAATATGGTGGTAATTTAGGTTTTGCTTTTTTAGACGTTCGACCAAATTTAAATAAGAAAAAAGAAACTAATGAAATTGATGTAACTATTATGATTAAAAAATCTAAAAAAATCTATGTAAACAGAATAGATGTTCAAGGAAATAAGAGAACTAAGGATAAGGTAATTAGAAGAGAAATGAAATTTAATGAAGGTGATAGTTTTAGTAATTCAAAATTAAAAAGATCCGAACAAAGAATTAGAAATACAGGTTTTTTTGAAACAGTTGAATCTGAAAATATACAAACAAAAAAAAATGATAGAACCGACATTGTCTTTAAAGTTAAAGAAAAACAAACAGGACAGTTTTCTGTCGGTGGTGGTTTTTCTAGCACTGATGGAGCATTAGCTAATGTAGGAATTGCTGAAAAGAATTTTTTAGGTAAAGGACAAGATTTGGCATTAAAATTTACTGTAGCTGAAAGAGCAACACAACTAGATTTTGGATTTACCGAACCATATTTTAGAGGGAAAGATATTGCTTTAGGTATAGATCTTTTTAAAGCTAAAACAACTTATGCAGATGAAAGTTCTTTTGATAATGATTTATTAGGCGGAGGAGTAAGACTAGGATATATGTTAACCGAAAGAACAAGACATTCGTGGAATTTTAGTTATAAAGGAGAAACAATTCAGGGTGTTAAAGCGGGAGCATCTGACTTTATTACTAGTCAAAAAGGAGATTATACTACTTCACAATTATCTCATCATTTAAGTTATTATGGACTCAATGATAGATTAGATCCAACTAGAGGTGCACAGTTAAGAATCTCAAATTCGTTAGCTGGTTTGGGAGGCAATGTAAACTATTTTAAATCTGATCTAGCAACTTCTTGGTTTCGTTCAGTTACTGATGAATATGTTTTAGCAATGCATTTTAAAGGTGGTTATATTTTTGGTTATAATGATAAAAAAGTAAAACTAAAAGATAGATACTTTTTAGGAGGCGATTCTTTTGCAGGTTTTCAAACTGCTGGGCTTGGTCCAAGAGATACCACATCTGCAAATAAAGATGCTTTAGGAGCAAATATGATGTATACTTTAAAAACTGAATTAAGAGTTCCAATACCAGGCATAGCACCTCAATTAGGAATAAATGGGGTTTTTTTTGGTCTAGTAGGAACAGCTACTGAAATTGACGAGGATGGAGGAGATAAAATAAAAGATGATTCTTCCCCTAGAGTTTCAGCAGGATTTGGTGTACAATGGAAATCGCCATTTGGCCCAGTGAGAGTAGATTTTGCTCACGCTATTATGAAAGAAGATTATGATCGAACACAACTTATTAAATTTAATTTTGGAGCAGGATTTTAATTATGAAAAACTTTAAATATATATTAACAATTTTATTTTTTACCTTATTCTCTACTACTGCATTTTCTCAAAACAATATTGCGGTGCTTGATGTCATTAAATTATTAAAAGAATCAAAAGCAGCAATTAGTATGAAAGATCAATTAAATGCTGTAGCAAAGAAATACACAGATGAAGATCAGAAGAAACAAAAAGAAATACAAAAACAAGAAGAGGAACTTTTAAGGCAGAAAGCAACTTTAACACCTGAAGCTTTTTCAGATAGAAAAAATACTTTTGAAAAAAAAGTTATTGAATTTAATAAAGCTAGCCAGGCTAAACGCAAAGCTTTAGCTACTGCAGAAAAAGATGCAGTTACGCAAATTGAGGATGAAGTTGAAAAAATAGTAAAAGCTATAATAGATTCAGATAAAATTACTGCTGTTTTTAGAAAATCAGCAATTATTTTAGGTGATACTTCAATAGATATTACTGAAAAAGTTGTAGAAGAATTAAATAAAAAGTTAAGCGCAGTTACTGTTAAAGTAACACCTTAATTTTATTTATGACAGATCCGAATTTTTTTCCAAGAAGTAAGAAGCTTACTTTAGATCAAATATCAAAGTTAACAAAAATAACTTTACCTAAATCAGTTGACAAAAAGAGAATTTTTTTAGACATTTCACCTTTAGATTCAGCTTCTAAAGATAATATTAGTTTTTTAGATAATAAAAATTATATTAATCAGTTTAAAAAATCAAAAGCAGGGGCGTGTTTTTTTAGAAAAGATTTTGAAGAAGTAGCACCAAAGAATATGATCCCTTTAATTTCTACAAACCCGTATCATTCATTTGCTCTCGTTGCAAATGCTTTTTATCCCATGAAAGATATTACAAATGCTGGTGTACACCCCAGAGCACATGTTGAATCTAACGTGAAGTATGACGATACAGTACAGATATCTCCTGGTGCTATTGTTTCGAGTAATGTTGTTATAGGTTCAAATTGTTTTGTTGGAGCAAATACAGTAATTCTCTCAGGAGTTAATATTGGAGCAAACACTATAATAGGATCAAATTGTACTATAGCTTATTCTATTATTGGATCCGATGTTAAAATTCATAACGGTGTTCAAATTGGACAAGATGGTTTTGGTTTTGCTCAAAACGAAAATATGAATTTAAAAATGCCACAACTTGGAAGAGTTATTATAAAAGATAATGTAGAAATTGGCTCTAACTGTACTATAGACAGAGGCACTGGACCGGATACAATAATTGGTGATGGTACAAAAATAGATAATTTAGTTCAGATAGGTCATAATGCTATTATTGGAAAAAATTGTATTTTTGTAGCACAATCTGGCGTATCAGGCAGTACACAAGTTGGAAATAATGTAATTATTGGTGGTCAAGTTGGTATAGCGGGACATTTAAAAATAGGAAATAATGTTAAAATAGCAGCAAAATCCGGAGTAATGAAGAATATTGAAGACGGCGCTACTGTTGGAGGTGTACCGTCAGTAGAAATAAAAGATTGGCATAGACAAACAATTATTTTAAAAAAGTTAATATCCAAAAAGAAAAATGGGAAATAATAAAGAATTAACATTAAAAGAAATAAAAAAATTAATACCGCACCGAGAACCAATGCTTTTAATTGATAAAGTAAAAGTTGTTAAACATTTTGAGAAAGCTATTGGTGAGAAAAAAATAAAAAACAACGACTATTACTTTAAAGGTCATTTTCCAAATAAACCTATTATGCCTGGAGTTTTCATTATTGAAGCACTTGCCCAAACAGCATCAGTTTTAGTTATGCATTCTTTAAAAAAAACAGCGGATAACAAATTGGTTTATTTTATGAGTTTAGAGAATGCCAAATTTCGAAAACCTGTTATGCCTAATTCAAAACTTTATTTATATGTAAAAAAAAAACAACATAGAGGAAAGGTTTGGAAATTCTCAGGTGAAGCAAAAGTTAATAATGTTAAAGTCGCTGAAGCAATATATTCAGCTATGATTGTGGAGTAGCAATTTGTAACAATCAGTTAATTGATTTTTTGTGTTCCTATATTTATTTTTCTAATGAATGAAAAATTGTATTCATAGCACATCTATCATTGATAAAAAAACTAAGTTAGGAAATCAGATCCATATCGGCCCATATTCAACAATTGGACCTAATGTTGAGATTAAGAATAATGTTAAGATTCATTCTAATGTTAATATACAAGGCTATACACTTATAGATGAAGGTACTGAAATATTTCCTTTTGCTTCTATAGGAACAATTCCACAAGATTTAAAATATCATGGAGAGAAATCTAAATTAATTATTGGAAAAAAAAACAAAATAAGAGAGCATGTTACGATAAATCCAGGAACTAAAGGAGGAGGATTAATAACAAAAATTGGTCACAATTGTCTTTTAATGGTCGGGTCTCATGTAGCTCACGATTGTATTCTTGGAAATAATGTTATTATGGCCAACAATGCTACTCTCGGTGGGCATGTAAAAATAGATGAATTTGCAATAATTGGTGGTTTGTCCGCAGTGCATCAATATGTAAGAATTGGAAAACATGCGATGATAGGAGGTATGTCAGGAGTTGAAAATGATGTTATTCCTTATGGTTCTGTAATGGGAAACAGGGCCCATTTATCAGGTTTAAATATAATTGGTCTAAAAAGAAGAGGTTTTAATAGAAAACAAATTCATGATTTAAGAACGGCATTTAGATTAATTTTTTCTATTGAAGGAACAGCATTCGAAAGATTAAAAGATGCTGTTAAAATTTATAAAAAAAATAAAGTTGTTATGGATATAGTTAGGTTTATAAAAAATAAATCTTCCTCAAGAGGTATATGTCAACCAAAACAAAAGAATAATAATGTTTAATAACATTGCTATTATCGCAGGTTCTGGGAAACTTCCTTATAAAATAGCTTCTTATTTAGAAAAGCTTAATCTAAATTTTATTATTTTATCTATTAAAGGATATTCAAAAATAAATCTATATAAGAATTTTAAAACATACTCTTTAAGAATGGGGCAGGGATATAAAGCTATAAAATTATTAAAAAAAAATAAAATAAAAAATATTATTTTTTTAGGAGGTCTAGAAAGACCAAGTTTAGCAACTCTAAGACCTGATTTATGGACTTTATTTAAAGTTTTTAAGTTTATTTTTTTTAAAAAAACTGACGATGTTATATTAAGAAACGTCGTTACTATTTTTGAAAACGAAGGTTTTAAAGTTTTAGGCCTTTCTGATATAACAAATAATTTTTTCTTAAAAAAAGGTATTTATGGACGTAAAAAAATACCAAAAAAAGATAAATTAATAATAAATAAACATCTTAAACAAACTCTTTTGTGGACTAGAAAAGATCTAGGGCAGAGTGTCATTACATCAAAACAAAATATATTATTAAAAGAGGATAGAAAAGGTACTAATAATTTAATTTTTAGATCAAGAAGTAATAAATATAGTAAAAACAGTTATATATTTATAAAAATTAAGAAATTACATCAAGATTCGAGAGTGGATCTTCCAACATTTGGATTTAGTACGTTAAAAAAACTAGTAAAAACAAATATTAAATATATAGTTCTTAATGCTAACTCTACGATTATAATGGATAAAAAAAAAACGTTAAAATATTTAAAAAAAAGCAAGAAAACCCTTTTGTCAGTAGATATAACAGTTTCAAATAATAACAACATTAATTTTAATTATGAGTAGTACAAAAAGAATTAAAGTATATTTGATTGCTACTGAACCATCAGGAGATGTTATAGGCTCTCATTTAATTAGATCATTAAAAAAACTTAATGGAAAAAGAGTTCAATTTTTCGGTATAGGCGGACCTAAAATGACTAAAGCAGGTTTAATTAAAAGTTTATTCCCAATTAATGAATTATCAATTTTTGGCATTTTTGAAATTTTACCCAAAATATATAAAGTTTTATCTTTGCTTAAAAAAACAGAAAAAGATTTATTAAAAATCAAGCCTAATGTACTAGTTACAATTGATAGTCCAGATTTTAACTTTAGAATTTTAAAAAGAATACATGATAAAACACCCGGCACAAAAAAAATTCATTATGTAGCGCCAACAGTTTGGGCTTGGAGGAGTGGAAGAGCAAAATATTTATCTAATTATATTGATAAGCTTCTTACAATTTTGCCTTTCGAAAATAAATATTTTAAAAAATATAATTTAAATACAAAATTCGTAGGCCACCCTATTTATGAAATAAAAAAAAATAAAAAAATAAATAAAAAAAAATTTAATTACAAATATAAAATTAAGGATGGATATAAAGTTGTATCATTTCTACCTGGAAGCAGATTATCTGAAATAAAAAAGAGTATACCTGTCTTAATTGAAACAATTAATTTAATAAAAAATCAAACAAATCTTAAATTACATGTGCTTTTTTACATTTTACCTCATCTAAAAAAATACTTTAATAAATATAAATTTGATTTTTCATATTCACTTATAAATGAAATTGATAAATATGATGCTTTCAAAATTAGTAACGCTGCAATTTCAACATCTGGAACTGTTGCGATTGAACTAAGCTATTTCAAAGTTCCTACAATAGTAATTTACAAATTAAATTTATTTTCTTATTTTCTTGCTAAGGTTTTCGTTAAAATCAAGCATGCAAATATATTAAATATTATGGAGAACAAATATATAATTCCTGAGTTTCTTCAATTTAAATGTCGTCCAAATTTAATAAGCAATGAATTAATTAAATTATTAAAAGACAAATCGTATTCCAACAAACAACTTGATAATGCTCAAAATGCTTTAATTAAATTGAAAAATAATAATAACAAATTACCAAGCTTAAATGCGGTAAATGAAATTATTTATGATTTTTGATATCTACTTTTAATAATAGAAGAAATTGTCTTAATTATAGAATTTTTTTTTTGTCGTTTATCTAAGTCAATATAATCTCTTTTTTTATAACCTGTATATAATTGTCTTGGTCTTGATATTTTTCGACTAGGATCTTCAATCATTTCTTTCCAATGAGCAACCCATCCAACTGTTCTTGCTACAGCAAAAACAGCTGTATACATAGATAGTGGAAAACCAAGAGCCCATAGTAATATTCCAGAGTAAAAGTCTACGTTTGGATATAATTTTTTTTTTATAAAATATTTGTCATTTAAAGCTGCATCTTCTAGATCTAGCGCTATTCCTAATAACGGATTGTTTTTTCTTCCCAATTCATTTAAAACACTATGACATGCGTCTCTCATAACAGAAGCTCTTGGATCATAATTTTTATAAACTCTATGCCCGAAACCCATTAATCTAAAAGTATCATTAGGATCTTTTGCACGTTCAATAAAGTCTTTAATTTTTGCATTTCTTTTTATTTTTATAAGCATATTCATTACAGCCTCATTAGCACCACCATGAGCAGGGCCCCATAAAGAAGCAATTCCTGCTGCTACGCATGCAAATGGATTTGCTCCTGACGAACCAGCTAGCCTTACTGTTGAAGTAGAAGCATTTTGTTCATGATCAGCATGTAAAATTAATAACTGATTCATTGCCTTTGTAATTATAGGATTTGAAATATAATCTTCACAAGGTGTCGCAAAGGTCATTCTCATAAAGTTTTCAGCATAGGTTAGATTATTACTGGGATAAATTACTGGCTGACCTAATGAATATTTATAAGCCCAAGCAGCGATCGTTGGCATTTTAGCAATTATCCTATGAGTAGACACTAATCTTAGTTTAGGTTTTGAGAAATCTTCACTATCCCTATAAAATGCAGATAACGCACCAACAGTTCCAACCATCACTGCCATAGGATGAGCATCTCTTCTAAAACCTTGTATAAAAGTTTTCATTTGCTCATGTAACATTGTGTGATATCTAATATTTTTTTCGAATTTTTCCTTTTCTTTTATGCTAGGTAATTCTCCATGTAAAAGTAAGTATGAAACCTCCATAAAATCAGCATGTTTTGCTAAATCTTCAATCGTATATCCTCTATGCAACAATGTTCCTTTATCACCATCTATAAAAGTTATTTTTGATACACAACTTCCAGTTGATAAAAAACCTGGATCAAATGTAAAATACCCAGTTTCCTTATAAAGATTTCTTACATCTATTACATCTGGACCCTCGGTAGATTCAATTATAGGTAGTTGAATTTTTTTATTATTTGATAATAAAATTTCTATTTTTTTATTTACTTTTTTATCCATTTATAAAATTTTCTATTCTTTTCTTCATTTCCTGATAACCAAGAATTTCCATTATATCATATATTCGAGGACTAACATCTAAACCTGTAATCATTGCCCTTATATATTGGATAATATCCGATAGTTTTAAACCTTTTTCTGTAAGAAATTTAGCTATTATTTCCTCAATTTTTTGTTTTTTAAAGTCATTTTCTATATTTTCTAATACAATTAATAATTCTTTGAACATACCTTTATCTACTTTTTTTATATATTTTTCAGCTTTTTTAGAAATAGTTAGCGGAAATTTAGTACAATAAAATAAAGACATTTCGGCTAATTGATTAAGATCACGAGATCTTGATTTAATATCATTTAAACCTAAATTTAACCTATCTATTGAGGCTGCGTCTAATTTAATATTGTATTTCTTATCGTAATAATTTTTAAGAAATTTAATTATTTCATCATTTTTTAATTCTAAAATGTAATGACTATTAACACTTATTAATTTGTCATAATCAAATTTAGCTGGTGATTTACCCATTTTTTCCAAGCTGAACCATTTAATTGCATTTTCTAATGATATAATTTCATCATCACCATGACTCCATCCAAGACGTAGCATGTAATTGATTAAAGCATTAGGTAAGATTCCTTTATTTTTATATTCTTCAACATCTATAGCACCATGCCTTTTAGACATTTTACTTCCATCAGAACCAAGAATAAGTGGTATATGTGCAGTTTTAGGTTTGTTCCATTTCATTGCATCATAAATAATGTTTTGTCTAAATGTATTTGTTAAATGATCATGTCCTCTTACAATATGAGTAACATTCATATCATGATCATCCACTACAACTGATAACATGTAAGTGGGTGTCCCATCTGAGCGCATGATAATAAAATCATCCATTTCTTCATTAGAAACCTTTATAGTTCCTTGAATAATATCATTTATAACAGTTTCATTTTTAGTCGGAGCTTTAATTCTAATAACAGGATTAACACCTTTAGGAGCATCATTAGGATTTTTATCTCTCCACATTCTATTATAACGAAATGGTTTTTTTAATATTTTTGCATCTTCTCGCATTTTATTCAAATCGTCTTCAGAACAAAAACATTTGTACGCAAGCCCTTTATCTAAAAGTTCATTAGCTATTTCAGAGTGTCTCTTTTGTTTTTTAGACTGATATATAATTTCACCATCCCATTTAAGATCGAGCCATTTTAACCCATCAAGTATTTTATTTATGGAATCTTCTGTTGATCTTGCTTTATCCGTATCCTCAATTCTTAACAAAAATTTCCCTTTTGTATTTTTTGTAAACAACCAATTAAATAAGGCAGTTCTTGCACTTCCAATATGGAGATTTCCAGTAGGCGAGGGGGCAAATCTTGTTACAATTTTCATACCTAGATTTTTTTTAAGAAATCATATTTATACATGAATATTCGAATTATTTAAGAAAAATTTTTATAGCTTCTGATAATACCTTTTAATTTACCTTGA
>ENA-UPTF01001203-UPTF01001203.1-marine-metagenome-genome-assembly--contig:-NODE-1203-length-16674-cov-4.041996_pt1 | contig 16674 bp, 12 predicted proteins | sample MGYA00238166_ERZ767019 | MGnify/ENA primary metagenome ERZ767019 (study PRJEB28930, sample SAMN06266391) | marine metagenome | isolation source: Sea water from 250 m depth | place: Atlantic Ocean...
AAATCAGTCAGATTACCTATCTCAGGAGGAATAGAACCAGTTAATTCGTTAAATTTATATAAATCCATTTCTATTAAATTAGTTAGGTTCCATATCTCCGATGGAATAGAACCTGTTAGACCATTATGACCTAAATATAAATATTTAAGATTAGTCAAATTTCCTATCTCAGAAGGAATGGAACCTGTTACACCACTTCCATCCAGGTTTAAATATACCAAATTGATTAAATCGCCTATCTCTGGAGGAATAGGACCTGTGAGTCCAGATTCTTGCAAATCTAAAGAATCAGTATCCTCTATTGAATAAACTACTCCCCATAATGTTACTTCAGGATAATAAACAACCAAAACAATCGGTTCTGATTCAGTTGAATTATCAGAGTCATCATAGGAAATAACTTTTACAGTATGTTCAGAATTATTTTCATATTGTTCTGTATCCCACTCATACTCATAAGGTGGTTCAGAATCAGTTAAAACCAATGAATCATTAATATAAAACTCCACTTTACTTATTCCTTCATTATCTTCAGTGTTAACTGTAATAGTAACTATTCCATTTACAGTTTGACCAGAAATATGAGATGAGATAGAAACAGTTGGTGGAGTGGTATCTTCCTCTTCAGAAAGTGTTTTTAATATATCTTCACAAGATAAACCAATAAAAAGAACTATAGGTAATAATAAATACAGTTTTCTCATCTCACACCCAATTTACAAAAAATAACTCTATAAAAAACAAAACCCCACAAAAGTGGGGTTTTAAATGATTTTTTACACTCCGTAAATCACTCAACCGTTACAGATTTGGCGAGGTTCCGGGGTTGATCGATTTCGCAACCTCTCAATACTGCCAGATGGTAAGCAAGTAATTGCAATATGATTGAAGCTGTAATTGGGAACACATGTTTATGGGTCTTTGGCACTTCCAAAAGGTAATCGGATAAAGACTCCAATTCTCGCGTTTTCCGGTCCGTAATGCTAATCACGATGCCTCTTCGCGCTTTAACTTCCTGGATATTCGCTAAAATTTTCGAATAAGTATCATCCCGGGGCGCAATAAATACTACCGGCATATTTTCATCGATCAGGGCAATTGGACCATGTTTCATTTCTGCTGCCGGGTAGCCCTCCGCATGAATATATGAAATCTCCTTCAGTTTCAGTGCTCCCTCCAATGCTACAGGAAAATTAATCCCGCGACCCAGATAGAGGAAGTTATCAGCTAAGTAGGTACTTTGGGCCACTTTCCGGATACTCTGGTCATCGTACAATATAGTCTCGATATCATTATCTATATGATGAAGAGCTTTTGTTAAATCTCTTCCAAGGTCTGCATCAAAGCCCTTACGTCGTCCTAGCGACAGGGCAAGCATGGTCATGACCGCCACCTGAGCTGTAAAGGCTTTTGTAGATGCCACCCCGATCTCAGGCCCGGCGTGGGTATAAATTCCTGCATCGGTTTCCCGGGCAATACTGCTGCCAACCACATTACAGATTCCAAGGGTCAAAGCACCTAGATTCTTTGCCTTTCTGATTGCTGCTAAGGTATCGGCTGTCTCGCCGGACTGGCTAACGGCAATAAGAACCGTATCGGAGTTGATAATGGCGTTGCGATAGCGAAATTCAGACGCGTATTCCACATCTACCGGAATTTGTGCGTAATTCTCAATCAGTTGTTTGCCAATCAAGGCAGCATGCCAGGATGTACCGCAGGCCGTTATATAGACTCGATTGGCAGAAAGGATGCTGGGTTTAAAGTCAGAAATCCCACCCAGATGAGTGGTTCCGTCTTCCAAGTTCAGCCGGCCCCGCATGGTATCAGTAATTGTGTGTTTCTGTTCGTGAATCTCCTTTAGCATAAAATGATCAAAGTCACCCTTTTCAATTTGCTCAATGCTCATTTCGATTTCAACTGAACCTCTTGAAACGATCTCGCTTGAATCAATCCGTGATATAGAATGATTATCTGGAGTCAGCTTTACCATCTCTCCCTCATCGAGATAAATTACATTTCGTGTATATTCCACAATGGGGGATGCATCACTGGCCAGAAAATATTCACCTTCTCCAATACCTACCACCAGCGGGCTTCCCATGCGGGCGGCCAAGACATTTCCCGGCTCATCTGCACAAACCGCAACCACACCATAGGCACCTACAACATCCTTCAGGGCTGTGCGGAATGCCCCTTCGAAAGAAAGTTCATCATTATCAAAATAAATGGCAGAAACAAGCTGTACAAGTGCCTCTGAATCAGTATCGGAAGTAAAAGGGATATCACGTTCCTCTAGAACTTTGCGGATCGTTTCATGATTTTCTATTATGCCGTTATGAATTATGGCAATCTTGCCCGTATGATCCAAATGGGGATGAGCATTGATATCGTTAGGCTCGCCATGTGTTGCCCAGCGAGTATGTGCGATACCAATACTGCCCTTTATGGGTGTATCATCCACCAAAACTTCCAGCTGGGATACCTTTCCAGATTTTTTAATAGAATGGATCTGGCCATCAGTGAGAACAGCAATTCCAGCAGAATCATAGCCTCGGTATTCCAAGCGCTTCAACCCTTTTAACAGCAGAGGAACCGCATCACGGTTCCCGATATATCCAACGATTCCACACATTTTTTAGCTAATGTCTACTATGTTTTTAATTTATGATTTAAAAAGTGAAAAAATTCCCACGTTTTTAAGTATCTTGATTCCTGGTATTAATAATTGTAGTAAGCATTTTAATCAAGGAAATATTTTCTTCCTTGGTCAATTTGATTTTCATTTATGGAAAATAACCAGCTTACGGGAGAAGAGACAACAAGTAAAATTATTCCCATTCAATAGTGCCGGGAGGTTTGGAGGTGATATCATATACTACACGATTGATTCCCCGGACAGAATTCACAATCCTGTTGGATATTTTTGTCAGCGTTTCCGGCGGCATCCGGTACCAGTCCGCTGTCATACCATCTGTGCTGGTGACGGCCCTTAATCCAAGCAGATTTTCATAGGTTCGCTGGTCGCCCATGACTCCCACAGTTTGAACTGGAATTAATACCGCAAATGCCTGCCAGATATCATTGTATAAACCATCTTCATGGAGAATATCCATGTAAACATGGTCAGCTTCCTGAAGGATATTGATCCGATCTCTTGTAATGTCTCCAATAATTCGAACAGCAAGGCCCGGCCCGGGAAATGGGTGACGTTTAATCAATGTTCTCGGTAATCCTAATTCTTTTCCCACATTTCTGACTTCATCCTTAAACAATTCCCGTAATGGTTCAATCAACTTAAATCGCATATCCTCCGGAAGACCGCCTACATTATGGTGGCTCTTAATTACATGGGCCGTTTTACCTTTGCTCACGCCACTTTCGATCACGTCAGGGTAAAGGGTTCCTTGTGCTAAATATTGCATATCACCTAATTCACTGGCAATTCGATCAAATGAATAAATGAATTGGTTCCCAATGATTTTTCGTTTTTTCTCAGGGTCAACAACGCCATCCAATTTTGAAAGAAAAAGTTCCGATTCATCATAACAATGAATGTTCATTCCTAGACCATCCTTTAATGCATTAGTACAATTTTTTGCTTCATCCTTGCGGAGCAAACCATGATCGACCAGAACTGCGGTGGACCTATCTCCTATTGCTTTATGAAACAGTGCAGCAACCACGGTAGAATCCACGCCCCCACTAACACCAACCAGAACTTTTCCATCACCTACCTGTTTCCGAATCATATCAATCTTCTCCTGAATAAAGTTCCCTACAGTCCATTGGGGTTCACAATCAGCAATCTTGAAAAGGAAATTCCGCAAAATAGTTTTTCCTTCTGCAGTATGAGCAACTTCTGGATGAAATTGAGTGGCAACAATGGTTTGATCTTCATTGGAAATGGCGGTCACTACACCATTTGAAGAATGTGCCAAGGTATGCCAGCCATCTGGAATTTGACTTACCCAATCGCCATGGCTCATCCAGACCCGTGATGGTGATGAAATGCCTTCCAGTAGTCCTGTAGAATCATCTACTGAAATTTCAGCAAAACCATATTCACTTTTTCCTGTGGATTTTACTTTTCCGCCTTGGTGCTGCGCAAGCAAATGGAATCCGTAACAAATCCCCAGGGTCGGTAGGTTGGATTTTAGTATTTCAGAATCAAATTTTGGTGCATTCTTTTCATATACGCTTGAGGGTCCGCCGGACAAAATCATTGCAGCTGGTTCTCTATTTAATATTTTATTGAGAGATGTCTCTGGGGGGAGAATTTCAGAGTACACATTTTGTTCCCGAATCCGCCGAGCAATCAGTTGAGTATATTGTGATCCAAAATCAAGGATCACTACGCCACCTTTATTAAGGCCTTTCATCAGTGAATTGTTTATTTAATTTTTCTATATAAGATTCATTTGTTACATTGAAGTGGATCGGTGTCACACTAACATATTTTTCAGCAACAGCTTTTCCATCAAAATCCAGTGATCCATCTTCATCAATAATTTTTCCTTTCATCCAATAATAGGTCCGACCTCGTGGATCTGTTCGTTCGTCAAAAGCATCCTTGAAATACTGGTTGCCTTGTCTAGTAATCTTAATCCCTTTGATTTCGTTCGGGTCACAATATGGAACATTAACGTTCAATAGGGTGCCTTTCGGGACACCGTATTGTAGAACATGACAGGCCAAATCAACCGCTGTTTTTTTAGCACCTCTCCAATCATCAGATCTATATGATTCCAAACTAATAGCGATGGATGGAATCCCGAGTATTGTCCCCTCAGTAGCAGCAGAAACAGTTCCAGAGTATATAATATTTGTTCCTACATTGGCACCTTGATTAATTCCGGAAATTAAAATGGCCGGTTTCTTATCAAGGATCGATTTGATTGCAATTTTCACACAATCGGATGGTGTGCCTGTAACGGCAAGCCCTTCAAAACCTCCCGAGCGTTGTACAGGAACGACTCGCAGTGGATCACTGATAGTAATGGCGTGCCCTACAGCACTTTGTTCTGTTTCGGGTGCGACCACAATTGGATCACCAATACTACACATAGCTTCCCAAAGTGCATAAATACCAGGCGCATAAATTCCATCATCATTTGTTATCAAAATTCTATGCTGGGTCATGTTAAAAGTTCAATCAACCGAGATAATTTATCCTTCATTTCACTACGGGAAACAATATGGTCAATAAATCCTTTTCGCAACAAAAACTCAGCACGTTGAAAACCTTTTGGGAGATCCTGACCAATAGTTTGTTTTATTACTCGAGGGCCGGCAAATCCAATTAGAGCTCCAGGCTCAGCCATAATAATATCACCTAACATGCCATAGCTTGCCGTAACACCACCAGTTGTTGGATCAGTCAAAATGGAAATATAGAGACCACCATTTTTCGAAAATTTTGCCAGGTGAGTACTAGTTTTTGCTAATTGCATCAGTGATAATGCACCTTCCTGCATTCGAGCACCACCGGAAGAACATATTAATACCAAAGGAGTCTTCTTTTTGCCAGCAGTTACAATCGCCCTTGAAACAGACTCTCCAACTACGGAACCCATACTACCACCAATAAAAGAAAAATTCATAAATCCAAGGATTATGGGTCTCTTCCTTAGTGTACCAGAATAAATCTTGATAGCATCAAGGTCTCCGGTCTTCCGCCTTGCACCACTAATTTGTGTGCTATATTTCTCACCTGCTTTAAAACCTAAAAAGTCTTTTGATTCAAGTGTTGAGAAAAGTTGGGATTCTGTTCCCTTATCTATCAATAGATCTAAATAAATCTCTGGAGAAACACGGAAATGATGCTGACAGTGATGGCACACAGAAAGATTTTTTTCCAATTCAGGACGAAAAAGAATTTCATCACAGGAATCACATTTTTCCCATAAACCATCTGGTATCGATTTTTTTTCTGAATCCTTGAATTTTTTATCTGTTCTTTTATACCAAACCATAACTATTTGAGATTAATTTGGTACCATCTGATAGAATGATCATCTTCATAATCAATATAGCATCTATTGATAACACCATTTTATTAACGAAAGCCAAAATAGAGAAGATGTTTAAAAAAAAGAAAGCTACTTTGGTTGACTTCAAAAATACGGTTGATTTAATTAGGATTCGATTTAAATATTTTCTGAGATCAAACTGTTTTGCAATATTTTGTATGTCAGAAAAACCAACAATAGTCCATCAGGGAACATTTATACCCCGGATTTTATTTTAAATGGCGCAATATAATTTGGGACAAGATCATAGGGATTTTTAACAACCCATTTTCTATAATTATGATTGGCAAGGTACCCAACATTTACCGCAGATGGTTGTGATGCGACCGCTATAAATTTATTACCAATTATTTCATCACATTGCCATTGAAAGATGGTCCTTTCTATAGGAACCTTTTTTTTCACATCATCCCAACTATTTACTTCGATATTGCCTGCTTCAACAGGCAATTTGTCAATCCAATCAACGTGTTGGGAAAATACCTGAGTTCCATGAGACCAAATCAATCCGTATGTAGGATATTTATTTCGGACTTGATATGCCAAAGACATCATTGTGGGGACAGGTATAATTGGTAAGTTTTTTGAATAAGCTAATCCTTTGGCAAAGCTTAGACCAATGCGTAATCCAGTGAAGGAACCTGGTCCAATGCTAACAGCTATTCCATTAAGGTCAGCTAAGCGAAATTTTGTTTTATTTTTTAACTCTATGAAAAATTCTGGGAGAATCTCTGCATGTTTCCTTGGAGCACTTTCTTCTATACAACCAACACTCTCACCATTAACAATATATGCTAATCCACATATAATGGATGAAGTTTCTATCGACAGAATTCTCCTTCCGCTGGTCACTATTATCAAATACCCTTGATGTTAATAATGCGTGTATTTGGGTGGTTTTTTAACCTGGAAAATTTTATCTCTATTACGTCTCCTGGCAATAATGATTGAATCACATCAGCCCATTCTATTAAGGTCACACCATCATGCGGTATCAATAGATCTTCTCCACCCAGATTTAGAAATTCTACTGCATTTTTTAATCGATAACAATCTACATGATACAAATTAAAGGGGGACCCTATGTATTCACTCACAAGCTTAAAAGTAGGCGAACCTACCCGACCACGGATACCAAGTCCTTTTGCAAACCCTTGAGTGAATGTGGTCTTTCCCGTACCCAGCTCTCCCTTTAGAGCAACAACTATACCTATATTTATTCTATTTACTAATTCTTCAGCGAAAGACTGTGTATCAGCAACCGATTCAGACCGAACTTCTAAAATATCATAACCCTTTCATAATTGCCACTGGAACCAATAACTCTTCCATGGAGATACCTCCATGTTGAAATGAATTTCGAAATTGGGTTTTATATTTATGTGCTTCGTTTGGATAAACAAAATACACGTCATCCTTGGCAATCAAATAATTGAATTGAGGACCAAAAATAGGTAGTCTGTATTGCGCAGGATCTTTTATAATTAAAGCATTTCGTTTCCTAGCATTTAAATTCCGGCCATATTTATACCGAACCCCGCTGGATGCTTCCTTATCTGCAGCAACCATCACATCTCTCTGGACGCGAATGCTGCCATGGTCACTAGTAATTATAACTGTAAACTCGCTATCACTAAGTACTTTTAAAACCTTATTGAACCAAGAATTTTCAATCCAGGAATGTACTGCAGTGCGATACCCAGCTTCATCGGGGACCATTTCCTTTAATATATCCATTTGAGAACTGCGATGGGCAAGTATATCTACAAAATTAACAACTAATGCTAAAATATCAACATTGAGTGAATCTTGAATCGTTCTCTGAAATCTTTGTCCTTCTTCTACTGCCCATATCTTATGGTAATGTAAAGATTTATCTTTAAAGCTATGACGCTTTATCTGATCAACAAGGAAAGTTTTTTCAAACTGATTAAGACTTGGGGCATGTTCTGACATTATTTTTTTCTGCTCCGGATATTTTTTTACCATCTCATCAGGAAAAAGACCAGAAAAAATTGCATTACGCGAATAGGGAGTTGCTGATGGTATAAGAGAAACCTGAAATGAAAGGTCCACATTAAATAAGTTCTCAAGAATAGGAAGAATAGACATGAATTGGTCATGCCTCAAGCAATCCAGTACAATTAAACAAACTTTACTATTCCCTTTGAGTAATGGCACAATAAAATGGGAAAACAAATCTGTAGAAAGTACTGGACGATCATCAGTTGATAACCATGAAAGGAATTTCTGTTCTATGAAACGAGAAAATTCCCGATTACATGTTTGGATCTGTTCTGTCAATATATTTCCTAGACCGGTATCTTTGTATTCATCGAATTTCAATTGCCATCTTACCAAGCGATTGTAGAGTTCCCACCAGTCCTGGCACGATAGATCATCCTGTAAACAAGCATTAATATCTTGAAAATCTTTCAAATAATCTGATGTAGCCCTTTCCTCCCTGAGACTATTTTTCTCCAAAACTTGTTTACAGGCCATGAATATTTGACTTGGGTTCACGGGCTTTATTAAAAATTGTTCAACCTGACTTGTGATCGCTTCATCCATTAGCCACTCATCCTCTGTTTTTGTAATCATGATTATTGGCATTGATTCACGTATATGTTTAATCGATTGCAATGTTTTTAAACCATCCATCCCAGGCATTGATTGGTCTAAAAGTATTAAATCAAACTGATATTCTTGACAAAGGGCAATTGCATCATCACCATTGGTAGCTTGAATCAGGTTATATCCTTTTTCTTCAAGAAATAGAATATGGGGTTTTAGGTGGTGTATCTCGTCATCCACCCATAAAATTTTACCACGTGAGTCCTGCATGATATACTGGCTTTGAAATTACTGATGAACCAAGTTTGTTATGGATAACTCAATGTAGGATTATGGGATCACTTCGTGACCATCCTCCAAACTCCGTCCCAATCTTTTTTCGGTGGCTGCTCTATAAAATGCTTGCATCGTTCCATAAATACAATGGATGGGGTAGTATTTCGCCCTTTAAAATGTAATTCCATTGACTCAGATTTCTCAAAAAGGTCTAACGCTTTATCCCAATCTCGTTTGAAATAATGATCCAGTCCATTCTCAAACGTCTCAATCAAATCTAGTACAGGCCGTTCAACAGATTCTTTGATATCAAATAGCTCATAAACACGAACCGGAACCTTTTTACCTTTGACTTGAAGAAAATCAAGGAAACGGAAAACATATTCATCATTGGTTGTATCATAAATATTCTCTCCTACAAATATATAAACGCCATATTGTTTCGATGCAGGTTCAAGCCGTGCGGCAAGATTAACTGTGTCTCCCATCATTGTATACTGCATCCGCATATCCGATCCCATATTACCGGTAACCATGGAACCACAGTTCAATCCAATACGATGGCGCATTGAATAGACAATATCTGGCCAGTCACCCTCTTTTTTCCATTTTTCCCTCAGTTCCTTCAATCGCATACGCATGGCTAAGGCGGTAGCACAGGCTTTTTTTTCATGGTCTGCAACAGGAGCTGGAGCACCATAAAAAGCAACGATCGCATCACCGATATATTTATCAAGTGTTCCTTCATGAGCCAACAATACATCTGTCATTGCGGTCAAGTATTCATTCATGAGCCTTACAAGGCGTTCTGGATCTAATACCTCAGAAAAAGTTGAGAAATCTTGTATATCAGAAAAAAATGCTGTGTGATAGTCTTGTACACCTCCCAATTTAGGTGCCTGTTGCTCTTCATGCATTTTATCGATCAGTCCGGGTGAGATATATGTGCCGAACGTATCTTTCAAGAATTTTTTATCTTTTTGTTCATTTAAAAACTGGAAGATCACATTACTGACATAAGTAATAACGATTCCTGCAAGGGGGGCCACAATTGGCATCACATAGCTCTGACCTGGGTCTGGGAGTTTTACAAGCAAACTATCATAAATGATATCATATAATGAATGCGGTATAACTGCTGAAATAATGGACTTTACCATCCATAATATATCGTTCGCGAACAAACCAAGAGCAAGACCATAATAGATGACACCTTCCATTAGAATTATGATTCCGGCCAGAATGGGGTGCACATCCAGTTTTCTAAAGATAATATACGCAATGATACATAACCCGGCGATCACAAGAAAATGTACCAGAGGATATGCTCCACCTTGAAAAAGACGGGTTAGTCTTCCCCCAAACACATATAAATAATTTTCATGGATGATAGTTTGTATAGCGTTGGCATGCGTCTCAAACCCTGGCGTGTCCTGAGGTATATCCATATAATTATAATATGGGGTCGATTTAACATCATGTAACACTTCGACAGATGCACCTATAATGACGATTTTATTGTAAAAAGGTGATCTTGTAATATCATATCCTTGACCAACGCCCATCATAGTCATCATTGCTTTCCGCTCACTCTCATTATCAATTGACATGATCCAATCAGGAATCTCACCAGGAATGAATTGACTCATCCAATCTAGGTCTTCAGATAATTCAAAATCCTTTGTGTCCAAGACCTGTGATAATGGATAACGGGAGAAAGTGCCCCATGGTGGAAAAGAAGTCCCTGGTAATTTATAATGTGATGGGGGGCCATAATAATTAACCAAAAAATTATTTGTTCGGCCGTGGGCTTGAATTGTCAATGGGCCAAAATTCCAGACCAGTTCCTTATTATTCCAAATCGGTTTGACCGTTTCAGGAATATCAAAATATACTTGAACACATTTCAATCCCAATGTTAGATAAGGCGTTTTTATGTCATGGTCCATAAAACCTGCAACACTGTATTCGCGAGAAAAGTTGTCTATGTCCTTAACATCATTTATCAAACCAGTAGCTGGTTCTGCCTCCATAATTAGTTTAACAGGTTCTGCAATATACTGTGGTGGAATCCGGGTAGCTTCACGAACCATCTTAGTATTCATCACAATTCGGGTTCCTTTTTCTTCTGCACTTCTAACAGCATCCGATAAGATAACGTCTCCGTGACCCGGCAGATATTGTCGAAACTCTTCAGGAAGATTTTTACTGACCCCGCGTAAATATTCAGATCGGGTATCAGGAGAATCAAATTGAATATCAAAGGCAATGACCTTGGCACCAGCTCGAGATAAGTTTTCAATAGCTCTGGCCCATATATCACCACGAGAATAGGGCCAGGTTATATCTTTTTCCGATAACAACCGCCATGTTTCATCATCAACATCTATTAGAACCACATCTGTTCCAAGATCAATAATGGTGGAATCAGAAGCGCGCCAACCTGTTAGGGGACCACGAACTTTATTGAAACGATAATCATAGGTCTTCAGTTCCAGGAAATCAAAAACTCCCACCCAGTGCAATAAGCATGTAAGAAGGATGGACCCGAACGTTAGTGCCAGATCAATCTGATGGTTCTTGATGAATTGTTTGATCTGGTCCATTAAAACCTGTATCCCAATGAAATCATTAGACCAGAGCTATTGGTTGACCATTCTTCACCAGTATTATCAACTTTACCATCGTTATCATTATCGATCTCATCATTTTTGTTCTCAGGAGAATGTGTGAATCGAATATTCCCTTTTACATGGAGAACCAAACTATTAATAATATCCCACTCACAACCGATCTTTCCTCCTATAATTTTTACAGCGCTATCAGTATCCCCATGGGTCAGGTAATCCGAGCCGCTACTCAGGCGGACCTTATTCTCGAACAAGGAATAGGTGCCGCTCAATCCTAAAGATGTCATTGACAGTTCATTCTTATAGGACTCCAGATTCTCATTCATCATAGGAATAAAAATTTCGGTCCTATTCATAGAAAAAACAGTTCTTAAGGGAAACGGGAAACGGCTGGATATATTTAAAGAATATGTCTTGGAATCAGCCTTCTGAAACAGATAATCATCACGCCGACGCATATCAGAATATTTTTCGTCGGTTTCAACAAGATCAACATATGTTTTCGAATTGAAATTTATTGCAATCGTATTGCTGATGGGACCTATGGTGGCTGGCATATTGAGTGAGAATAAAGCATCCAAAGCTCTTGAATCTTCTCTATTGTCCTTTAAAAATCTGCCAAGCGAATCCACTTCAACCGTGTCAAGATCGTTTGTCTTACCTATGGTCTGCAGGTTAAAGACAATGGAAGGTGCACCCGGACCGGGCACCAAGGTCGTATTCAAGGATAATGTTTTGGTCTTCTGTGGATTTACAACCGTCTCACTTAAATTATTGTCCTTGGAACTATATCCCACTGCTACCATTAGCCTTCGCCCTAACATAGATAATCTATCTTTAATGCTGAATTCTCTAATATTATTTGTCAAATAAGGATTTCCGAAACTGTAAAACTGAGGACCTATCTGTTTGTACTCCAGGAGCAAATTATTTAAAGAGTAACTGCCCTTGACGCGCATATGAAAGGCTGCTGACGGCATATTTATAATCGCCCGAACTAGGTTTCCTTCAGCTGTTACTAAATCAATAGGCGCAAATGGCGTCATGAACTCATTGATGGTGAAGAGATCTTTGTACTGTTCTGGGTCAGGTACACCCTCAAGAGATGTTTGCCCCATTATCATACCATCTTCAAGGCTATCTAACTTTACATCAAGCTCTGCTAAGGACAGTGGTCCATCCCAAATGTTGTTATTCGTCAGACTATAGTTCCATGCAAACTGGAATAACAAGTTCCGGTTATCCAGAGCGGTCTCAAAGTCAAATCCCATTACAAGATTTTCTCTTGGACTGTCACCACCCCAATTCTTAGAGTCGATGAAAACTTCATCACCATATGTTGACGCTAAATTCGTGAATTCATCAAACTTATATTCGCTATTTTCATTCACATAATCGTTGTATATATAAATTGAATCCATGGTAGAATCAGTTGGAACAAACGTGAACACTTCACTGCTATCTATGTATTGTGGAATCTGCTCAAGATCATCCTTGGCCTTTTGGAAGTGCATTCCACCACTGAATATATTAAAAAATGTAAAAGATAAACGTGTTGCAGTAATATCCTGTGGGAACGTATACCCAGTTCGTGTCAGGTGGAACCTCCGATGACCATCAGTATCAAGGATCTCGGTGTCAAATTCAAGCATCTTATATCCACCATCTACTTTTTGCTTATAATCAATGCTGCGAACTATTTGACCATTAACATATTGCAGGTCAAACCAGGGAAGATCAACATGCACGTGCTGTCCTCTTACCCGTTTCCCATCAAGTAAAAAAGGGGACAACGATGGATAGACGTCACCATATTCTAGTTTAAGGTAGTCTGTGATCTGAATAGTGAACGATTCACGATTCAATGGTTGCAAAAAGGATGACTCCCTCGATGACCCCCTATAGGAATAACGTGCTTTGACCCAGCTAAGTTCGGCATCGATCTTACCATTTGTTTCCTGTTCACTAAGATTTATTCCACTAGCAGTGTTGCTTGAAGCTTGCCCACCAATATTACCCTTATACCTGAATCCTTCGGACACATTGACCATTCCTTTGGTCACATTAAATGACCATGCAACTGGTGTCACATCCAGACCATAAGTAGTTTTAAATAATAGTTCGACCGAATGCAGTCCAACAGATAATTCTTCAGGTACCAACGTTAGTATTCCTTCATCCATAATAGTATTTCTCGTTTGATCTCTACCATCCAACAGAACCTTGAAATTTGATCTATCCACTATAGCTGTACTGAACAATGAGGCGGCTATCACAATCTCTTCAGGCCGATTAACGGATCCGACCTCAGGAGAAAGAATCAAAATATCTGCATCCACATATTCCGTACTGGTCGGCACCTTTCGTATTTGTTGGTCAGTGTCCTTTTTAGGTGAAATTACTGTAAAAGAAAGTGGATTCTTGAATGGATCATTTGATTGCGGAACCGCAATACGACCCCATTTTTGTTTATGTAATATCACGACATATTCTATTCCCTGACCTGTTACTTGTACACCTGGAATCAGACCTTCCCAATTACCAGCGTCATAGTGCATAGGTAATTCCTGATAGCTCATCTCACCAACTGGTCGAAAAAACAGCATGCCCGAAACGATTGGATCAGGGATGAACATTAATACTGATATTAGAACATCCTGACCATCCTGCACACTCTGTGGTTTTCTGTGATAATACTGTGTGGTGGATTGTGCAATAATTATAGATCCATTCCAAAAAAGAATCAGCAGGAAGAATATCCTGTGGATACCTTGCGACATAGTGGAAAGTTTATGAGAAATAGGTGGAAGGAAAAAGCTTATTGATACTCGATGATAAGCACTTTTTGTTCTCCATTCGGTCCTTCAAGATAGATCCGCATGACTGAGGGGCCTTCTTGAGCTGCATCAGGATCTTCAGGAATGGATTCTGGATCTGTTTCACTTGCAACGACCTGTCCATCCGGTGTGGAGTTACCCGTCATCCCTTCGCTAACATCAACTTCCTGACCAGTCTCCATATTCACCAAACTTATAAGACCTTCGATTCCGATGACCTGGTCACCCTGAAAAGGATCTGAGATCATCCAAAAATCCGTACCTTTGACAGATGCCACAGAAGTAGGGGTTTGAATGACAAAATCGACATCTTGTTGCGAGATGGTAGCTCGTATGGTCCCTCCATCCATATTGATCTTTTTGGAAATACTTGCTGCGGTTCTTTTACCCGTTATCACAGCTTCAGAATCCCCTTTTATCTTCAATATGGATTTATCATCGATAAAGATCACTACGGCAAAACCGGTTTTTCCTGTCCTTATCTTATCCCCATCAGCTAAAATAGTACCTGCTTTTAGTACTTTGAATTCCTTTTTTCCAACTTCCTTTAGGTCTACACTACCCTGTACTTTTGTGGCAACAGCAATTTTACTTGCTATCAGAAAACTGGAAATACAAATCAGTAAAGGAACAATTATCCTATAGATCTTAAAAGACACTACTCCTCCACTTGAATTGAATTGATCTGATAATTTTGGCTTAGTATCTGATTTAACAAATAATTTACGCTGGCCTGATCCACAGTTGTCCCATTGATCTCCATCTGCCCATTAGGAGAAAAGCCTTCTAAAGAATTCCCAGGTCCAAACAGTGAATTGAATTGGTCATCACCCAAGGCCTGCTGAAGCATTATCAGAAAAGGGTCCGTAATCGATCCAGTGGTCTCGATTCCTCCTGCTTCACCAATCTTGAATGCGAATATTGGTGAAAGTAAATCATCATCTCCTGCAGTAGTTGGAAGGGTCATCCTTATCTGCCAACAGTAAATATTACCAGGTTCAAGCGGGTATGCCTCACTGAATGGATACTGAAAACTGGTTACATTTTCAATCTGATACCAATCCTCAGATTGGTTAAAGGGCAGTACGCGCTGATCCTCAATGGCATCGTCCAATGAGCTATGGATATCTGGGTCAAATTCCGCAACTCGAATAAAACTATTGCTTCCGCTCACGGGTGAACCGGCCGACCATTGGAACATGGGAAAATTTGTATACACAAGATTATCAATAACATCTTCCAAAGGTCCACCTGGAGTCTCAAGAATGATCGATGCGGTCGTTTGAACAACAAATGTCTTTGAATCTTCAAAGATTATTGATAATTCATCCTCGGTCAGACCAGCTTCTATAATGACCGAGAATGTATATTCTCCATCTGAAAGTTTCCCACTGGTCAGTATTGTCTGCATAATAGCTTCTGCTATCATTGGATCAAGTACGTCTTCCAAACTTCCCGTTAATTCGATCTGGTTTCCCGACATATCTTGGATAGTGGTAGCATCTGCAGAGAGATCCCTATTATCAAAGATTAAACCTGCTTCGATCTGAAATGGGTCTGTTAAAATCTCCACAATGGTCGTTTCATTATCAATACCTAATCCAGGAGAGATCATTGATGCTTTAAATCGTACAGTTATAAAAATAGGATAAACATCGGATGATAATACATAACGAAAGATCAAGACATTTGTAGATCCATTACTAATATCAAAACTGCTTACATAATAGGTCGCGTATTCGTAAATATCACCCGATACTGTTACATTTAAATCTTGGGATTGAGACTGCATTTGGGCCGTAAGTGGATTATGAGTGGCCAAAAGTATCAGTGTTAGAAAAATTCTATTGTATATTCCCACCATTACAAATTCCTTCTATACAAATTAATTTACCATTAATCTTCAGACAGAACCATAATTAAAACTCCCCGCACAGACTTTTGTGCGAGGAGTCATAGCAAAAGTTCCCGGCAACGACCTACTCTCCCACGCTGGTCTCCCGCGCAGTACCATCGGCGCAATGGGGCTTAACTGCCGAGTTCGGGATGGGATCGGGTGTTTCCCCCACGCTATTGTCACCGGAAAGAATTTTAGGGAAATCGGGCCAAGACCAATATCAAGAAAGATGATTTAGTAAAGCCATTCGGTTTATTAGTACCACTCGGCTGAAACCATTACTGATCTTACACCTGTGGCCTATCAACGTTGTAGTCTTCAACGAACCTTATTGCCATAAAGGCAGGGAAATCCAATCTTAGGGTGGGTTTCGCGCTTATATGCTTTCAGCGCTTATCCTTTCCGAACGTAGCTACCCAGCGATGCCCCTG
>ENA-UPTF01001204-UPTF01001204.1-marine-metagenome-genome-assembly--contig:-NODE-1204-length-16653-cov-3.829754_pt1 | contig 16653 bp, 18 predicted proteins | sample MGYA00238166_ERZ767019 | MGnify/ENA primary metagenome ERZ767019 (study PRJEB28930, sample SAMN06266391) | marine metagenome | isolation source: Sea water from 250 m depth | place: Atlantic Ocean...
CAGCATCCAGACGAAGTAAACCCAGGACAACTTGCTTTAGTCGATGACGAATATGGTTTGCTGGCAATCGCGACGGGCCAGCAGGAAGGTGTCGTCCCTGATGAGCTTGCGGTTGGTGCAGAAGTGATGTTGCGAGAAGCAACATGAGACCTGGCACCACCATGGTGTTGGCGGCTCTCCTATTTCTCATCATCATGGCTGCTACTGTTCAGCTCCTTTTCGTAACCTGGTAACTCGGGACCACAAAAATCTCCGTACAACTTTCCTGTGGAGTGGAAACAAGCTCCTGATACTGCGAGACTGCTGCACCGAAGCAAGCCTTCGCCTGAGCAAAAGGTTGTCATCTTGCACACTCGGTCCGAGACCCCATCGACCTTCAAACGAGGGTCCAATTGATTGTCGCCACCCGTTCTAGCCCACTAGCTCGTTGGCAGGCCGAAGCTGTCGCTTCTCGCCTGAAATCTCAAGGGATTGAAGTTGAGTTTTTGTTGGTCGCGACCGAAGGCGACAAAGATCGGACACGACAAATCCAGGACATGGCTGGTGAAGGAGTCTTCGTTAAAGAAGTCCAAATAGCGGTCCTCGAAGGGCGAGCCGACATCGCAGTCCACAGCGCCAAGGATTTGAGGTCGAGGCCCACGAATGGACTCAATCTGGTCGGATTTCTTGAGCGAGGTGACCCAAGGGACGCTCTTATAGGCAACCAACTGGATCGGATACCTGAAGGTGGTGTGATCGCCACAGGTTCAGCGCGGCGCCGTGTGCAACTTGTCAATCTGCGGCCAGACCTCAAGTTTGTTGGGCTGAGAGGGAACATAAAAACCCGAATTGAGATTGCCCAAGGGACTGACGTCGACGCGGTAGTAGTGGCCAAGGCCGCTCTCGACCGACTTGGCATTTCAGATTTGGCCGATCAAGTCTTTGAGTCCGATCAAATGGTTCCCCAAGTAGGCCAGGGCGCGATTGCTATCGAGTGCAGAGATGACAACCGAGAGACAATCGGCTTGATTTCATCCATTGTCGACGAATTGACGGGTACGTGTGTCATGGCTGAACGCTCGTACCTGGCCGAACTCGGTGGTGGTTGTGAACTCCCGGTCGGCGCCTATGCCTACAAGGTAGGAGATTCGCTGTGTTTAGAGACAGTGCTTGCTTCCCTTGACGGCAGCACTGTTCTGCGGACAGAACACCAAGGTGAAGACCCGATTACGTTGGGAGCACAAACAGCTCAAGAATTATTAGCGAGCGGAGGATACAACTTGCTTGCCAAGGGTGGAGATACCTCTTGAGCGTCGATCTACTCGCAGGAAAATCAGTTGTAGTAACGAGAGCATCTCACCAAAGCAGTGATCTGATCCAAGCTTTTGGCGAGGTCGGTGCAGAAGTTATACCCGCTCCTGCAATTGCGGTGGTCCCACCCTTAGATGGAGGTCAACCACTAGACGATGCTCTCCTCAGGCTTGAACGATTTTCGTGGCTAGCATTTACTTCGTCGAATGCCGTTTCTGCTCTTATGGCTCGAGCGGCCCGACGCGGTGTTTTGAAGAAAATTGAGGGATTACAGATAGCGGCGATAGGGCTATCTACGGCAGCCAAAGTTCTGTCCGAACTCAAACGAGAACCGGACCTCGTGCCAATTAATAGTGATGGCATTTCCTTAGCTGAGGCATTCCCAGCTCCAACTCCTGATGATCACGTCTTAATACCGATGGCTTCAGACGGCAGGACTGAACTGTACGAAGGACTGCAAAATAAGGGCTGGAAAGTTGATCGTGTCGCCGCATATAGGACTGTGGTCCCGTCACTAGAAGATGATTTGGCCATGCGAGCGGTTAGCGCTGATGCCGTTACTTTCGCCTCGCCCTCTGCTGTGAATGGTCATCTAGAACAAACTGGAGGACGCACGGCAACCAAAATCGTCACTATCGGAAAAACAACAGCTGAAGAATGTCGGGTACAAGGGCTTGAGGTAGCCGGCGTCGCAAAAAACCAAACAACAGACGGCTTAGTGCAAGCAGTTATCGGAGTTCTGGTTTGAGCACCAACAAGCGAGCACTGATTCTAGATTTTGATGGAACAATCATTGATACCGAGAGCCCAGCGTATGAATCCACAGCTCAAATCTGGACAGATTACGGCGTTGAGTTCCCCACGGACTGGTGGCTTAAAGGAATGGGCACCGACCGTAAATCTACTTGGGTACAAGAATTAGAAAATCGACTTGGACGGACGATAGACCAAGACTCGGTAATGGGGGAACGCCAGCGGATTAAGAATCAGTTAACAGAAGAGCAACCAGTCTTACCCGGCGTAACTGAGTTATTGGACGTAGCTGAACAACGAGGGATAGCAACAGCGATTGGGTCGAGTTCGCCCCACAGCTGGGTTGATCATCACCTGAAACGAGTTGGGCTATATGAAAGATTTTCGCATGTCGTTTGTCGCGATGACGTAGGGGGTGTTTCGAAACCAGCCCCCGACGTTTTCTTACGAGCGTTGGAGCTACTTGAAGTAGAAGCAGGATCGGCAGCTGTGGTTGAAGACAGCCCTAACGGCCTCAAGGCAGCTCTTGCGGCGGGGATCCGCACCGTTGTCGTGCCGAATCCCTTGGTCGAATCGCTAAATTTTTCGGGGGCGTTCGCGCGATATAAGGCATTAGACGTTCTGCCAGCCGGTGAATTACTTGACTTGGTGTTTGGTGAAGTGAAGTAACCGCTGCACAGTCGAAGCTACCGACAAGAGGTTGACCACAAGAGCTTGCTCACAGCGGCTAATCGCGATCAGGAATAAGTCGGGCTATTACCTTCCCGATTTCGTAAACAGATTCGGTTCCACCAGCGTCGTTATTAACCAGATTGGTTGAAATTCTCATTACCAGTTCCGTTAGAACCCGCGATTGGATGCCAAGCAGAGTGAAACGCCGCATCAGACCGGGTCTCCCAAGGGCCTTAGTAGCTAATCTTCCCAGCCGGTAATAGTGGTCATACTTAGAGACCAGCTGTTTTTCGTATTGCCGAAGCTCGAGGCCGTCGCCAGTGCTTATGGCTCGGTCGATTACAGAAGCCGCCAATCGTCCGTTGCTTAATGCTGGCTCGACGCCATCGCCATTGAATGGATTTACGCTTCCCGCAGCGTCACCTACTACAACCCAGTTGGGACCCGACCTTGGCCGAACCGACGCACCCATCGGTAGACGTCCACCTTCTGGCGGACCTTCGATGCTGTCTATATCAACCTCCCAAGCTTTAGGTATCTGATTCAACCACTTGTCAAATAGCTCCCGAATGGATTGAGGATCGTTTCCGTGGTGGTGGCTCAATAACCCAACCCCAGTGTTGACGGTCCCATCGCCCACTGGGAATATCCAGCCGTAGCCCGGAAGTTGTTCGCCTGCACTATCTCGAAGATCAAACACTGATTCGATGATGTCGTCATCATGACGAGGACTAGAAAAATAGGCGCGCATAGCGACTCCTTGAGCATAAGTTCGCGTCCGAGCGGTGCCCAAAGCCCTCCCAAATGGTGAAAGTGGACCATCAGCGATGACCACAAATCGGGCACGCACTTCTATTTCTCCTTCAGGGCCGCTACCACAGCCAGAACCGACGGCTCGACAGCCACGCAAATGCCCGTGCTCGATTATTGGCTCAGTAACTTCAACACCTGTCCAAACTTGAGCGCCAGCACCGAGCGCATGCTCTACTAAAAGATTGTCGAGAACCCGGCGTCTAATTACTAGACCGTGATTGGGATGGTCATGATCAGTGGGCCACCTGAGTTCAATGCTTTGCCCGTGTGCGGTCATTCGTAAGCCATGATGTTGATGGAAATCACTATTGGTGACGTCAATCCCCATTTCGGCTAAGTGTCCAACCGCTTTGGGTGTTAAAGCGTCGCCACAAATTCGTTCGCGAGGCATCGCTTCTCTTTCCAACAGCACGACCATGCGACCTGACTCAGCGGCCCAGTGCGCTGCTGCAGCGCCCGCCGGGCCAGCCCCGATCACCAGTACCTCTGTAGAAAGACGCATGGTCATCAGCGCATGTCCTCCGGCCTACTTTGACGGTGTCAGAGTATTTTTTAAGCTGCTACGACGAGACGGAGCTTAATGTCCCCCGTGACCGCCGCCGCCTCCAAGATCTTTGCCGCCGCCAAGCTCTTCCCATTCCGCGTCGCGAACTGCAATTTCTTCTTCGCTTAAGAGTTCACCGCTCAACACCTCACGGATGTATCTGGCCACGGAATAAATCTTGTACTCCGACAGAGTCCCGCCGAAACCTGGCATATTTGCGCCGGTTTCACCTGAGATGTGTGTCCCCCCCGGCCTATCAGTAGCCCCATAAGGATTTCCGAGACCGATACCTTCCGAACCGACGTTGAGCCAATGAATCATGTCAGCGTCTAATTTCGGGAACGTCAGTAAGACTTCCCCGTTATACAGAGGTCGCCCGACCCCGCCGCCTTCATTCCCAGCTCCATCGCCACCATGGCAGCTTGCGCACTGTGCAGCATAAGTTGCTGCGCCCTCAGTCATCGCAGTCACAGGTTCAGGTGGGGGCTCAGTCATTTTGACATAGACAAATGCCCACAACGGTAAGAAGAACATGACCGGGAGGGCCCACATCGGAATTTTGGTCCGAGCATTAGCAGCAGAAACCCAAACAGGTTCAATATCAATGTCAGCAACCTGTTCAAGCTTGGCGTCGGCCTTAGCGGCAGCGATCACATCAGCGCTACTAGGACCCGAACTGGCTTGAGACCCACTGTCACCCGCTTCCGAAGCAGCAGCGCCGCCACTGCCATCGTCTTCAAGCAGGCCGAGCGCTATACGTCTTTGTCTGGAACGCTCAAATAGGTAGTCGGGAACTTCGGTCACTTTGTCCTCCGCGAGATCCCAATCTGGAATCCCGCATCGCGGGTTACTGATAAAGAAACAAGATACGTGCGACCATCAAAGATAGGCGCGGACGAGGGTAGCGGACCAAGTTTGGCAGACACTTTTTGCTCAAGTTGCACTCAGAATGAAGTTCTCAAAAAAAATCCGGCTTTGGGTTCGGCATTAGCAGCGCGCGAGTGCCACCATATAAGACATTCTTGAGTTGCGAATCCGTCGTTAAAGCGTGGTAGAACGTCGAACGATCCGGGCGTTGCTCGGGTAGATTTGAACGTAGATTCACGCTGTGGATTTGCATAGTGTGAGGTTCCTTGGAATCTCGCCAAGATTCGGTAAGCACGCACCAACACTACGGACTAGACAGGAGGGCTCGTGGTTGCACTTGTGACATCAATCCTGATCACAGGTCTTATGGTCTATGCCGTCATTGCGTATGGGCGACGTAGGCCTACTGACCGCCCCACCTCGTGGGGCGAAGCCATGCTTGGTTCTGCGTTTATCTTCATGCTCTTACTCATGGTTTTCGGAGTCGTGCCTGACCGCTGGGTTCGGCTCACCGACAACGAATGGGGATGGTCCGTTGAGCGGATGCTCTTTACTGAAGGCCAATTCATAGATGGGAACCCGATCACGTTCCCGCCCATGCGGATGGACCTTAAGAAGCTTTCAGACATCGTTGTGGTTGTTGAGCACATAGTTGCTTTGGCTGGCCTTCCATTTCTGTGGCTTTGGTGGCAGAAACGAGATGAGAAAAAACCAGTCGCAGAACCAGTATCAGATTTCGGCCGCCCACTCATGAAGGGCAACTGATATGGCAAAGACTGAAGCTAATCCGCCCATGCCTCGGTTCGTAGACGACTACGTGTTGCAAACCGTCGATGCTGATTATCTAGCTGCGGCTGTAAAGCCCAAACAGTTCATTAACATTGACCAATCAGAATGCATCCAGTGTGAAGGGTGCGTCGATATTTGTCCGTGGAAATGCATTCACTACATAGCAGTTGAAGCAATAGACGAAGCCGTAGATGCTGACCTCCCCGGTCTAGACCCGGCTGACAACGCAATTTTCATCATTGATGACGATGTATGTACCCGCTGTGCCCTATGCGTAGATAGATGCCCTACAGGTGTCATATCGATGGGCAAAGTGGTTGACAACCCACCGACCGAGGGTGACGTTCATGACCGCACCCATACACACGGCTACGCCTACGGCATGCGACTCTGAGGGATAGACGGAATCCAAATGGCAAACTCGATCGAAAAGTCCAAACAGTCGCTGCCTGAGAAGCTGCAACAAGGGGCTACTGCAGCAGCAGACTGGATGCAAGACAGCCAGTTTTGGACATCAGTTTTTCGACCTGGGTCGATTTTCCGTAAGGGCTACACAGACAGCCCACGGAACAGGTCCTACGTGATTATGAACAGCGTTCTGTATCACCTACACCCCGTGAAGGTAAAGCGTCATGCTGTCAAGGTGAGTTACACGCTCTGTCTTGGTGGGCTTAGTTTCTTCTTGTTCATACTGCTGACAGTTACCGGCATATTCCTAATGTTTTTTTACCGCCCAACAGCAGCTGCCGCTTGGAGCGACATTGAGTCCCTGCACACACAAGTGAGTTTCGGATTACTTGTTCGCAACCTGCATCGATGGACAGCTCACCTAATGGTGTTGTCGGTGTTCTTGCATATGGCACGAGTGTTCTACCACGGCGCATACAAAGCTCCGCGTGAGTTCAACTGGGTGGTCGGCGTCATGCTATTGAAACTCACACTCTTGCTTTCATTCACCGGCTATCTCTTGCCTTGGGATCAATTGTCTTTATGGGCGGTGACCGTCGGTACCAACATGATGGGCTTCACACCGGTATTTGGCGATCAAGTGCGCTTCGTGCTCTTGGGAGGCAAACAAATTGGCGCAGAAACTCTTCTTCGATGGTACGTATTGCACGTATTGATGCTCCCGTTCGTCCTTGTCATTTTCTTGGCAATTCACTTTTGGAGAGTCCGCAAAGACGGCGGCATCTCCGGACCGCTATAGATCGGCGGTGAAAGCACTCCCATGACTGAAATTCCTGAACATCTACTGAAAAGAAGCCAAGAGGCCAAGGCCAAGGCTGATGGCGATCCGGCACCCTCAACTGATGCTGGCGACTCCTCAGATGATGATGGTGAAACAATCCCACGTTCCCTGCTTGAGCAGAGCCAACAGGGTGGCGCAGCCGCAGCTGCAGGAGGTGGCGTAGCAACTATCGCCCCGCCGGCAATGGCTGGACCGAGCGGAAATACTCACAGATTGTTGACGGTGGTCAAGTCAGGCTCCATCCAAGACGTTAAAGCCACCCCAGGAGACAAAGTTCATGTTTGGCCGCATCTGCTCGCAGCAGAATTTACCGCGGCCCTGTTTATCACCGCCTTCGCCTTAGTTTTCTCACTATTCATCAATGCGCCGTTACTCGAACTGGCCAATCACAATGCAACACCTAACCCGTCTAAAGCTCCCTGGTATTTCTTAGGCCTTCAAGAGCTACTTACGATGTTCGATCCGATGATCGCGGGCGTCACTATCCCTGGCATCGTTTTGGTGCTTTTGGGATTCGCCCCATACATCGATCGCAATCCGTCAAATGCACCCGAAGATCGTAAGTTCGCGATCTCAATTCAGACCATCCATCTCATGTTCTGGGCAGTGCTGGTCATTATCGGGTCCTTCTTTAGGGGCCAAGGTTTCAACTTCACCTATCCGTGGGACACCGGGCTCCACGGCATTTTCCACCTGTAAGGAGCAGCGCAGTGTCAAGCGGTACGATCATCGCCATAGCTATCCCTGTGCTTGTGGCTCTAGGCGCGGTAGTGGGCTTCACATCGCTTCGTCGACGTGACGCTCAGGGCCTAGGCCATTTGTCGCGTGAAACGAGGAAGCGTGATGTGGGAGTCGTCGCCGGAGCTCCCGTAAGCGATGAGGCTAAGGAACTTGAACGTTCTGTAGCTCTAGCGAGGGTCGGCGGTGAGATAGCCGTTCCGGAACCAGTCCAACCTGAGGTGTGGAGTCCCCCTGATCCTGAAGAAGTGGGAGTTACGCGGCGCCAATTCCTAAATCGTGCGTCAATCACCTTAATGACCATGGGATTGTCTGCCTTCGGAGCCGCCAACATCGCTTTTCTTTGGCCTCGGCCCACCGGAGGCTTCGGCTCCAAAGTAAAGATTGGGACCATTGACTCGGTCAATGATGTGATCGCGTCCTCATCACCTGCAACCAACTTTTCGTACTTTTCCGAGGCACAGACATACTTGCAACCGTTTCCTATGGATGACGCCACTCAACAAGCGGCCGAAGCGGTTTATTCAGGGACTGTCTTAGAAGGCATCAAAATGGGTTACATAGCGCTGTGGCAGAAGTGCCCACACCTTGGTTGCAAAGTCCCATCCTGCGCCACTTCTCAGTGGTTCGAATGTCCCTGTCATGGATCGCAATACAACCGTGTCGGAGAAAAGAAGGCGGGCCCCGCTCCGCGAGGTATGGATCGTTTCCCAGTAATCATTGATGGAGACAAAGTAATTATCGATACAGGTAGTCCTTCCCTAGGTCCGCCGATTGGTACCGACACGACGGGCCAAGGTTTAGAAGGACCTCACTGCGCGTAATGAAGATTTTCTTTCCGTCCGTAACTCACCGCACTATCGCAGGGGTCATTAAACCGTGATTTATGCCGCCACCACCGAGCGTTCGATCGCCATGGTCCTGCTGGCCGTTGTGGTCGTTGGTTGGGCAATCTATGTCTTCGTTAACATCCGGCGAAGCAAGAGTGAGATTGGGAGTGAGATAGAACTTGCTGCCAACCGCGGCTCGTTGCCAGACGACGAAGTACTTGAAGGAAGTCGGCTCGAACAGGTGCAGGCCTTTGGTGTCCTGATGCTTTTAATAATTGCATTAGTGCTGCCCATCTACTGGCTCCGAGAAGGCGGCCGCCGCGCTGGCGCTGAAGTAGGATTCGGTGAACGGGCCGCAGCTGCGGGTGAACGACTGGCAGAAGAACTCGAGTGCGTTGTTTGCCACGGCGCTGATCTAGGCGGTGCCAACTATGCACCAGTCGTGCTCGACATCGGTAACCAATTCAGTGACGAAGAGACCTATATCGTCAAAACCACATGGCGCGCACCAGCCCTAGATACCGTCTTTGCGCGGTTTGATACCGACGCGGAAAACCTCGATGAGGTAGATGAAGTCAGACAAATTCTGAATTACGGACGAGGTGTTATGCCTGCTTGGGGTCTACCAGGTGGCGGACCCCTCACCTCTCAAGAGGTCGACAATCTAATCGCATGGCTGTGGCGCGAAAGAATTTCTGATGACGACGCGAGTCAACAGGCACTGCAAGCCAAAGAAACCGAGATGGCCGCTCATCCCGAAAAAAGCGAAGGACAAGTTCTATTCGAACTCCATTGCGCTCGTTGCCATACGCCGCGATGGCCCGCGCGCGGTCCAGCTCAACTACCAAACAATGGCGGCGAGGTTGAAGTCATCCCCGGGCCTGCTGGATCTGGGCGTTATGGGCCAGCCCTCAATGCTGTGAGCCTTGAGCGACTTTTCCCTGATATCGAAGATCAAATTTCGTTCATAACGTCTGGCGCAGCTGACAACATTGCATATGGTGAATTTGCCAGGCTGGGTAACTATGGGATGCCTGGATTCGGGCGAATTTTGACCCAAGAAGAGATCCGCGCAATCTCAGAATATGAGCGCAGTTTGGATCAAGCAGAGCAATCAACGGTGCAATTCGCGGAGCTGCACACATCAAAGGATGACCAATGACTTTGATCGCTTTAGTGGGATGGGACCCAGTTATTACGGGGTACTTAGCGGTTCTCATCAGCGTTCTTGTTCTATGCGGGTCTGTTTATTTACTGTTAGCAACCAACCTTGGTGTCAGGCTTGGCTTTCTGGTTGCATGGACCGGCCTATGGGGATGGAACCTCATCATGGGAATTATTTGGTGGTTCTTTGGAATTGGCTGGGTTGGACATGGACCAGCCTGGGAGGTCACCCACGTCAGCACGAACCCTGAAGCGGTGCCTATCGAAATGGTTCAAGAATTAAGCAACGACATTTCAAGCACTCCGGATGGCGGATGGCAGGTTGTAGTTGAAGCTGATGCCCAAGCAACTGCAGATTCGGCTGTTGTGTGCAGCGATGTCGATCCACGCCGCCTTGAGTCGGTCAACACATGTCTGTTCAGCGCAGCTACCGACTATCAAGTTCATCGAGTCATGCGCGTGGGCGGAGAACGTTATCGGCCACTCGGAATTCCAGATAATGCGGTGACCCAATACTTCATACCTAGTCGAGGACGCCCTCATTATGCCGCCGTTCAATTGCAGCCATACAAACCCACTGCAGAGATTGATCCCAATAAGTTAGGTGGGGATGGCAAAGTCCTGTTGCCCGTAGCAGAACTTGATGAGGCAGCACCGGTATATACCGTCGTAATGGTCAGAGACCAAGGCAACCTCAGACTGCGGCCAGCACTTGTAGCTATCTTCTCGGGGTTGCTCTTTGGTTTAGGTTGTTATCACCTTCACCGACGGGATCAAGCCGTATGGGCTGTCCGGGAAGCAGCTGGGAACTGAATTAAGGGAAAGGGCGAATTGAGATGGAGCAGTACCTCCCGGTTCTGACCCTAGGTGTACTTGGGGTTCTCTTTGTCCTCCTAAGCATTGTCGCTTCTCGTCTTCTAGCCCCAGAACGAAACACCGTTGCCAAAAGATCCGCCTATGAATGTGGCATAACTGACCAAGTAGCAATACCGGAGCGATTTCCGGTCAAGTTCTATTTGGTTGCCATGCTCTTCATCATGTTCGATATTGAAATTGTCTTCTTGTATCCGTGGGCAGTTGCGAACGATGAACTGGGTCTATTCGGCCTTGTAGCCATGACGATTTTTGCTGGTATTTTCTTTCTCTCTTTTGTGTATGAACTTGCGAAAGGTGGACTCAATTGGGGTCCTGGTCGTCGACTGTTAACCCCAGCCACGAGCCCAGAACGGACGACCACATCGACAATCCGTAAGGTCGGCCTTGAGGGGCGGGTTGGACTTGAGACGGACACTGACGACTCGGAGGCCGCCTAATGAGTGACCTAACAGATATCAAACACAAGCTTGGTTTGGGCGATGACGGACTCGCTGGTCTCGGCCACAACATAATCACGGCGCCGATTGAAGAATTAGTCAAATGGGCCCGACGTCGAAGCTTGATGCCAGCGACCTTCGGTCTTGCGTGTTGTGCCATTGAGATGATGGCTACCGGAACCGCTCACTACGACATGGCTCGCTACGGAATGGAGACATTTCGTGCCTCACCTCGACAAGCGGATCTCATGATTGTTGCCGGCCGGGTCAGCCAGAAAATGGCTCCTGTCCTGCGGCAAATTTATGACCAGATGATGGAACCCAAATGGGTCATAAGTATGGGTGTATGTGCGTCAAGTGGAGGAATGTTTAACAACTACGCGATCGTTCAAGGTGTTGATCAAGTAGTCCCCGTCGATATTTATGCGCCAGGGTGCCCACCCGGACCAGAAACTTTGCTACACGCCATTCTTGCGTTGCACGAAAAGATTCGTACCGGAGAACTCACTCAAAGACGCAACGAAACGGGACGAGGAGCTGAAATAGAACTGGGCCAAGAAGCGGCGTTAGATGCCCAACCTGAACCCGTCATTATCCGCACAGGGGGCGTCTATGACTGAGTCGCCCGCTTCGGTTGACGAGGAAATCGAATCAGCTGAACAAGACATGCCTGAGGATGATGTCGAAAGGCTCCACGGGTCTGCTGTGGTGGTCAACAATAACCAGACTGTCGTGCACACTGGTAAGGCTGAATACCACGACCTCATTCAATCCTTAAACGATGATGGCTATGGAGTATGCGTCGACCTTTGCGGTGTCGATTATCTAGGAAATGACACCCGTTCGCTCCCGGTAACCGTCACAGCAGAACGTTTCGAACTCGTCGTAAATTTGCTTGATGTCCAGGCTTCTCGACGACTGCGCGTCAGAGTTCAACTCTCGGAGGCAGCTCCCATGGTTGCGACCATCACGGATATCCATCCGGGGGCCGAAGCGATGGAGCGCGAAGCAAACGACATGTTCGGGTTGGAGTTTGAAGGACATCCAGATCCGACACCCATACTGCTGCCCGATGATTGGCAGGGACATCCATTGCGTAAAGATTATTCAATGGGACGAATCCCGGTTCAATTCAAGGCGGTCGATGGCCGGTGACGAAATTGGATCATCTCCGAAATCGAGACGCTGTTCTCAGAATGTCTGAAGCCGAGGCAGAGGAACGGGCATCAGTCGTCGACCCGGACGACGAACGAATGATCATCAACATGGGCCCCCAACATCCTTCAACTCATGGGGTGCTTCGAGTGACCATGGAACTGCAGGGCGAGACAGTCCTGCGTTCGAAACCCGTCATTGGTTATCTGCACACGGGTATGGAAAAGACGGCGGAGGATCTTACATACCTGCAAGGACCGACGAATGTCACCCGAATGGACTACGCGGCACCCCTCTTTACTGAGTTGACCTTTTCGCTAGCAGTCGAAGCGTTACTCGAAATCGAAATGCCAGACAGAGCGACTTGGATTCGCATGCTTATGTGCGAACTAAACCGGATGTCATCCCATCTCCTGTTTTTGGCGACAAACGGAATGGACCTCGGTGCCGTAGGCATGATGATTTACGGGTGGCGGGAACGAGAAGAAGTACTTCGCTTCTTCGAAAAAGTGACCGGCCTTCGCATGAATCACAACTACATCAGACCGGGCGGTGTAGCGGCAGACCTTCCGGACGGATGGCAAGAAGATGTCCAAAACATCCTCAAAGTTCTCCCAGAACGTCTCGAGCAATTCGATGTTCTAATGACCGGACAACCGATCTGGCGTGAACGAACTCAAGGAATTGGCGTCATCACCACCGAAGAAGCTCTTGCCATGGGAGCCACGGGCCCCATTTTGCGGTCAACCGGATACGCGTGGGATTTGCGCAGGGCAATGCCGTATCTCGCGTATGACCAAGTCGATTTTGACATTGTGGTCGGCACCTACGGCGACACATTTGATCGGTACGCGATCCGACTCAACGAAATTCGAGAATCGATGCGAATTGTCGAACAATGTCTAGAACTGATACCCGACGGACCATACAGAGCTGAAGATCGCAAGGTGACACCGCCACCCCGGGCTCGTATCGATGAGTCGATGGAAGCCCTTATCCACCATTTCAAAATCTTCACCGAGGGTTTCAAGGTGCCACCAGGTGAGGTGTACACGGCAGTTGAATCACCTCGAGGGGAACTCGGGTGCTACTTGGTGTCAGATGGTGGACCGAAACCTCAACGGATGCACATCCGCGCACCCTCATTTGTAAACCTACAAACGTTGCCGCACATGATGCATGGAGGCCTGCTTGCTGACGCAATAGCAGTCATTTCATCTATCGATCCGATCATGGGGGAGGTCGATAGGTGAAATTTTTCACTGACGAAAACTTGTTGCTGGCAGAAGAAATTATCGGTCGGTATCCCAAGCCGCGGTCGGCCATGATCCCTCTACTGCATTTAGCCCAAGAACAAGAAGGCTGGGTCACGGACGAGGCGATGGCAGAGATAGCCGAGCTTGTGGGCACAACCAGCGCAGAAGTTCTTGGCACCTGTTCCTTCTACGAAATGTTTAAACGCCATCCGGTCGGCAAATATGTGATCAACATTTGCACAACGATGTCGTGTGCCTTGATGGGTGCAGGGGATCTGATGAAACACGCTGAGCTAAGACTCGGCGTGAAATCAGGGAGCACTACCGCCGACGGAATGTTCACACTCGAAGGCGCCGAGTGCCAAGCCGCGTGTACTGAAGCGCCCTGTCTCCAAGTTAACTATCGACACCAATACAAAGTGACCGCTAACCAGTTTGATGCATTGGTCGAAGAACTTGGTTCATCTGACCATGAAGTGCCAGAACACGGTGTCCTGGCCCAGGTTCGTCAGCACATACCCGAAGATCGGTTTGTGGGAGTGGTCCCCCCCGAAGATGTCACGACTGCACCAGTTTGGCTAAACGACAACGGGAGCGACCAGTGAGCGAAATGACCGGAACCCCGATAGCCCATGCCCCCGGATTCATCGCTAACGAAACTCCGCGGATTGTGACAGCTCGCTTCGACCATGCAGATTCACACACACTTGAAAGATACGAAGCAACCGACGGCTACCAAGCTCTAAGAAAAGCCCTACAGCTAACCCCAGAAGAAGTTCACAGCGAAGTTACAGCCGCAACATTGCTTGGCCGAGGCGGTGCCGGCTTCCCCGCTGGAGTCAAATGGGGATTCTGCCCTCCCGGAGTCTGGCCTCGATACCTAGTTGTTAATGGCGACGAATCTGAACCAGGAACCTATAAAGACCGTCTTTTAATGGAGTTAGACCCTCATCAACTGATCGAAGGCTGCCTAATCGCTTGTTACGCAGTCGGCCTCAGCCAATGCTTCCTCTATATACGAGGCGAAATGGCAGTAGCACAAGAACGTGTGGCTACGGCCCTAAACGACGCTTACGATGCTGGTTATATCGGGAAAAACATTTTAGGAACCGAATTTTCCGTCGACATTGTCTTGCACTGGGGGGCAGGAGCATACGTAGTCGGCGAAGAAACAGCTCTAATCGAAAGCCTTGAAGGAAATAGGGGGATGCCGAGATTAAAACCCCCATATTTCCCCGCCTCAATAGGCCTCTATGGACAACCAACAATCGTCAACAATGTCGAGACTTTGGCCAACCTTCCCTGGATTGTTCAACATGGTGCGGCTGCGTTCACGGCGATCGGAACTGAAAGTTCGCCAGGTACTCGCATGGTTGCAGTCAGCGGCCATGTAAAGCGACCAGGCGTATATGAAATCGTCAATGGCACCACCACCTTTCGCGACCTGTTGTATGGCCCTGACATGTGCGGAGGGATACGCGACGACAATCAACTAAAGGCATTTGTCCCAGGTGGCGGCTCAGCCCCATGGTTCACCCCCGATCAACTCGACTTACCATTCGAAGCGAGCCAAGTTGGCCCCCAAGGATCCATGTTGGGATCCGGCGCGATCATGGTGATGGACGAAACGACCGACATCCCCTCGGCGGCTCTTACCTTGACCAAGTTTTATGCCCATGAATCATGTGGGAAATGTGTGCCATGCCGAGAAGGCGGCACCTGGCTCGAACAAATAATGCGTCGGGTTGTTGAGGGGCGAGGAACCCCCCGAGATCTTGAATTACTGATAGAGGTCGGAGAAACAATTTGCCCCGGCGACTTCCCACACGCCGCAGTCCCCTCCAAAGGGATTGAAGCCGTTCCGTTCCCATATCGGATGACCACTATCTGTTTTGTTGGCCCATCAGCGTTCGCTCCAGTTCACTCAGCACTCACACTGTTCCGAGAAGAATTCGAAGCAAAAGTTGCCGGGAACGAACACCCAACAATGATTGAGGTGGCTGTAGATGTCTGACCAAGCCCCAAGCGAAGTAACCGTCACAGTTAACGGCACCGAGATCGAAGCACAACCAGGTGAAATGCTCATCGCTGCCACTGATCGAGCCGGCATTCACATACCAAGATTTTGCTATCACGAACGAATGTCATCTGTAGGCATGTGCCGGATGTGTCTCGTCGACGTTGACACCGGTCGCGGCCCGATGCTCCAACCATCATGCATGGTTCCGGTAGCTGAGGGAATGGTCGTTGATACCGAATCGGACGACACTAAACGAGCCCAAGAAGGGATTCTTGAGTTTCTTCTGGTCAACCATCCGCTCGACTGTCCCGTCTGTGACAAAGGTGGCGAGTGTCCACTGCAAGATCAAACAATTGCCTATGGACCCGGCGAGTCACGCTTTGTAGAAGAAAAACGGCACTTCGAAAAGCCGATTCCAATTTCAGACCTAGTTCACCTCGATCGAGAACGATGCATACTATGCGACCGTTGCACTCGATTCGCCGACGAGATAGCTGGCGACCCGCTCATCCAATTCACGGAACGGGGAAATTCAACTCAAGTGCTGACATTTCCCGACGAACCTTTCAGTTCTTACTTTTCAGGCAACACAGTGCAAATTTGTCCGGTAGGTGCCCTTACAGCGGCCCCGTACCGATTCAAAGCCCGCCCATGGGATCTCGAGGAAACTGAATCAACATGTACGACGTGTTCTATGGGCTGTCGGATTTCAGTTCAGTCATCAAGAAACGAACTCGTTCGCTACCTCGGTGTAGACGTCGAGTCGGTAAACCATGGTTGGCTATGTGACAAGGGACGATTCAACTTTGAGGCCATCAACAGCGACGAACGCCTCACCGTCCCACTCGTTCGTGACCAAGAGAATCAAAGACAATTACTGGGTACTGACTGGGGTTCTGCGCTAGCGGCTGCGGCCGAAGCCATCAGCCAGGCTGGCCCGCAAGGAGTAGGCATCATTGGCGGGTCGCGGTTGACCAATGAAGACGCGTACGCCTGGTCAAAAATGGCGCGCTCGGTAATCGGAACCGACAACATTGACGCGCAACTCGATGATGGTCTACCCGCGGAACTAGTTTTAGGGCTCCCGCCGGCAACGATTGCAGATGCATGCGAAGCAGACACAGTGCTGATAGTGGGCCCGGATCTCAAAGAGGAACTTGCGATATTGCATCTGCGCCTGCGAGGCGCGGCCACCAGAGG
>ENA-UPTF01001206-UPTF01001206.1-marine-metagenome-genome-assembly--contig:-NODE-1206-length-16633-cov-6.269268_pt1 | contig 16633 bp, 15 predicted proteins | sample MGYA00238166_ERZ767019 | MGnify/ENA primary metagenome ERZ767019 (study PRJEB28930, sample SAMN06266391) | marine metagenome | isolation source: Sea water from 250 m depth | place: Atlantic Ocean...
GGCTTATGTCTTTGGATGGGTTTGTTTGAAATTTGCTGAAATTAAGGCCTTTCGTCAGCTTCTCAGGTTGTGGGGCAAGCTTTTCGTAGGCATGAGACAGAAGTAAAAACTCCAATCACAAAAGATTTAAACCTGGTCCGGAGAGATTAAAAGGAAGAGAAAAAAAGGGAAAAAACGGGACCGCCTGCCGAAGCAAACGATCCCGTAAAATAAAAGTTCAAATTGAATTATCAGGCCTTAGAGCCTGGAAAAAATCCAATTAGAAACTGATTGACAATGCAACATCAAGGTCTGACATAGAGTAGCCGTCGGCAGACGTTCCCTTATCTGCATCGGCCTTGGCACTAGTACCATAACCAATGCTCAAAGAAGCAGGTCCAATCATTGTGGCATAACCAACTTCCATGATAGACGTAGTCTCTGGCTTGTCTACAGTAGAGGCTGTATCAAATTGATTCTCCATACTACCTACTAGTAGTGTAATTGTGTCGGAACCAAGAGCATATGTCAAACCCACCTCGTTTCCGGAGTGAGTGTGCTCTACGGTTTTATTAGCCGCTGATCCTGCACTTCCTGTAGCGGTACCGAAACTGATGAAAGGATCAATGTCACCCAGGTCAATCGCAAGCCCCAAGCCCATTGTGGACCAGGAAGAGCTTAGTTTGCCTGCATCATCATCTCCTGTGGCATCAGCAGATGAAGCACTGGCTTGAGTAACGCCTATAGTTGCTGGACCGAAGGTTCCGGAAAAACTAAGACCAAAACCTGTTACAGTTACGCCTGCAGCTGCTTCTCCATCAAGCGCCTCTCCAGTACCCATTGCTAGAGCGTTTGGCTCCTGCTGGTATGCAACAGTTACAGACATGGTGTCACTGAGTGCATATCCAAGGGAAACCCCTTCGAAATCGTCAACACAGGCACCTACATCACAATCAGAACCTTGAGCGTCCATTCCGTCTTGACCACTAGCAGTACTTCCGCTAGATACGTTTTGACTTGACAGGTGAGTTGCATCTCCCATCACGATAGTCATTGTGCCGTTAGTTAATGTAACACTAGTAGAATCCTCAGTATTTGCTTGTGGATCTGGACAAGCTACTGCTCCACTGGTAATATTATCCGTAGTGCTAGATGCTGCATTAGAACATCCAAGCCTATTCGGTGTATAGGAAACGCTACCAGATGCGGTCCAATCACCGACCTTTCTGGATCCAGAGACTGTAAGGTTCTCATCCAGGTTACCGTCATTGTCAAGCACATAGGTAAAGGACGTAGTATTTGGTCCATCCGTATGGCTGGATGCCAGCGTCAAACTTGCACCAGCACTGGAAAATCCATTGCTTGCTGTTGACTCTTTCGTAGTAGCTTCATTATTTGCTTTGCTACTGGTCTGATTGAAGTAAGCCGTTGCGGATCCGCTTGCTGAGAAATCCCAGGCAAACGCGGGGGCCGCAAGTGCGACGGAAGCAACAGCTGCCAGCATGATTTTGCTTAATTGTTTCATAACTCTCCTTAAGTTGTTATGAGGTTAGTTCGAGATCCAACCATTAGGATCTTCAAACTCAAGATATACGGCTGCTGTAACCACCATGGTTGTCCAGCCCGTTACGGCTTCAGGAGACGCTCCTGAATACCCGGGGATTTAAAACCCCTAATCTTGGGGAGTTGCACCTTCCGGGCCAAATGCCGCAGAAGTAGAGATTTAAAAACATGGACGTCAGTCCCTGTCTGCCTCTACCACTAAATCATTCCGTCAATATGAAAGAATGATAACCCCCTAACTCTCAAATTTCTCACTTAATGCATGAGCAAAAGCCCTCGAAGCGACTGTTTCTGAGTCAGGCCGCCAGTTGCACATATCGAAGTTATCTGCGATTGAGTCCCCCCCTCCTGACGGTTCAGAATTGCCAATTCCTGTTGAGGAACTGCTTTTCACCGCCAAGGGGTTTCGTTCAAACATCTCAGAAAAACTGCGGAGTTTTGAGGTTTAACTACAAATTATCGTACTTTTAAAAAAAATGTCAAGAAAAAAAACACTTTTTTTTGCTTTTTTTGCTAAAATCTGTAAAAAAATGTTATTTTTTGCTTTCTCAGCTGCTATTTTATACATATTATTCAGTCACAAAAGATCTGTAAGACCAGTTTATGACTTGCTGAAAAATAATATTATTCAATGATATCAATAAGTAACTAACCAATTGATGCTGTCAACTGCAGGGTGCTTCCTGAACAAGCACGAAAGCCGTGCACTTCTGGATTCCGGATCAAGTCCGGGTTGACAAAATAAAAAACTTTTTTAGTGAGTCCTGGCTAATTTAATTGAATTAAAAATCTATCCTTTAATTTGTGTGAAAAACCCTACTAATATGAAAAATTTTCCAAAACACATATTAAATATTTTAACACAGAGCAGCAAAGGCGCAAGTTGATTAATTTATTACTGGATGTAGACACGGGAATTGATGATGCCCTGGCACTTTTCTATCTGGCAGATGCACAAAAACAAGGTCAGCTGAAAATCCTGGGCAGCACCACTGTCGGCGGAAATGTTGAAGTTGCACAAACTACTTTGAACACACTCAAAGTCTGGGAAATGCTGGAACTGGAAATTCCGGTTGCTTCCGGAGCAGAAAGCCCTTTGCAGGCACCATTGAACACAGCACATTTTGTACATGGAGAAGACGGACTTGGAAATTCTTTCCTGTCGCCACCAAAAAGATTGCCTGTCAATGAGTCGGCTGCAGACATGATATTGAGGCTCAGTCATGAATATTCAGGAGAACTGACTTTGCTTACAACTGCTCCCCTGACAAATATTTCCGTGGCCCTGTTGAGTGATCCGGACCTTGCCGATCGAATCCGGAACCTGGTGATCATGGGCGGAGCAGTTTGCACAGGAAATGTTTCTGCTGTGGCTGAAGCCAACATTGCCAACGATCCGGAAGCGGCGCGGATTGTTTTCCGCTCCGGAATAGAGATGACGCTGGTCGGCCTCGATGTTACTCACGAAGTGTACTGGGAAGAAGCGGATCTGGAACCTTTAATCAACATTGACAATGAGCGCTCGGCTTTTTTGCTGCAGATCATTCGTTTCATTTCCGGAGCCTACGAAAGTCTCTCCGGATGGAGGCGCTGTGTGCTGCATGATCCTTTGGCGGCAGGAGTGTGCCTTTTCCCGGATTTGGTGAAAACCGAAAAACGTTATGTGGATGTTGAGTTGAATGGTGAATTAACCCGCGGAATGACTGTGGTGGACCGGCGCGGCAGAACACCTTTAGGTGAGGAAAATATGCAGGTGGCGCTTGAAGTTGATGCAGAACGTTTTAAGAAGCAACTCATGCAAAGTCTGCTGGTTTGGGTTCAGGAAGGTTGAAGTTTTGGTCGTCGTGTTATCGTCCGCCGTGTAAAGTGAGTCAAACGTAGTCGTGTTATCGTCCGCCGTGTATATTCGTAAGTATGTCATTCCCGCGAAAGCGGGAATCTAGGAGAAGCTACTATAGATCACTTATAATTTCCAATACAGAAAAGACATATGATTATTTGTACAGGAAGTATTAAAACAGTCTATTCCAGAAACATCTGAATTCTGTTGCCTGTCTATTTCAAGACAGGAATTTTAGCAGCACTCCTGGATTTTGGGTCTGCGATTCACTTCGCCTGGAATGACAACGAAGAGGATTATTGTGGTTACTCTTCGCACGGAATGACAATGAAGAGTGTAAGTGTTGTGAGTAGGGCTTTAATCCTCAGGCAGTAAGAACAAACTGATTATCATCCATCAACTCCAGTCCGGAACCGACCCAGTCTTCCGGTGAAAATTCCTGCAGAAGTTCAACAACCTCTTTGCGTGCTTCCAGATCAACCGGTGAATAAGGCAGCCGGAAAACAGGCTGTGTTGCACCCGTCATGCTCAAAACTGTGTTCAGGGCATTTGGGCTGGGAACATGAAAAAGCCAGGACATCAGCGGTTGTAAACGGTCATTAAGCTTTGGATCATCTGTATCCATCAGGCGCCGCATCAATCCCGGCATTAAATTACTGATCACTGAAATCACTCCGTGTGAACCGTGACGGTGACGTCCCTCAAAACACTGGTCATCATTTCCGGACCAGCAGGCGATTCCTTTTGACTCATAGTGCGCCATCCGTTCGTTTCCTGCACACTCTTTGACACCAATCAGGTTTGGATGTTGAGCCAGTTCTTCAATTAATTCCGGCTGCAGATCCTGCCCTGTCCTTCCGGGAACGTTGTAAATTATGGAAGGGCCAAAATCTAAAACACGCTTAAAATGCTCTCTGAGTCCCGCATCAGAGGTTTTTCCGTAATATGGATTTATCTGCAGGGCTGCGTCCATTCCAAAAGCAAATCCATATCTGGTGCCCTTGATTGCTTCGCGGGTGTTGTTGCTTCCGGTGTTGCCGACGATTGCCAGACGATCGCCGAATTTGTTTACACTGTGTGCAATCAGCATCAGATGTTCCTCCCAGTCCATCAAATGACCTTCTCCGGTGGTTCCGCAGACAATCAGGCCCTGCACACCATTTTTAATCTGTTCTTCAACCAGAAAGTCATAGCTTTCAAGGTCAACATCTCCGTCCAGTTTATAAGGAGTTTTGATTGCGGTCATCAGACTCGCTGATTTTATTTTTTCCATTTTATTTATTATGGCTCCATCCTTAAAACAGGTTTTTGCGTAATCTCTGCAAAAAAACTCAATTGGATGTTATGCAGCTACTTTCGTTTACAAATAATATAGATTACGTTAATCAACAAAAACGTTCAAGGCAGGCAGAGAAAATAATTATGGGGCTTTTTTAAGGTTGGATTCATAATAACGCGTGTACAGATTACCCCGCTCTGTAAAGCGCACCCCATAGACATTACTCCGCAATCCCGGCCGGAAAAAACTGTTTTCAATCACACCAAGCCACTGATCGGTCAAATGTTTTTTCAAAACTATCTGCACACGCTCACCTTCCTGAAATCGCGGGTTGATGGCTTTCGGCATCGGACAGACTTTTTTATGGAGAGAGGTGTCGCCATAGCAAATCCACGAAGCCCGTATGATAATACCGATACGCTGCGGTCCGCCGTTTACCTGAATAAAGTCAGATGGTGAAAAAGAAGTGATGACTTTGCGGGAAGTGTTTACGATACGGTCAAAAACCTCCAGTTCATAGGCTCGATATTCAGCAAATCCTACGCTTGAACTCAGCAGCAATAATACTAAAGTAAAATTAAAGCGAACTATCCGGTTCATCGGATTACTCCTTTCAGTTTGGCTCCGTCATATATCGTATCCTGATCCAATACTCCGTTCATGGAAGAACCGTTAAAAATGCTTTTTGAAAAATCTGCTTTTGTTAAATTTGCATTATCAAGATTTACGTCATTCAACTCTGTTCCACCGGCTTTTGCGTCCATCAATAAAACCTCATTCAAAATGGAAGCATTCAAACGTGCATTGTTCATTGTCGCAGAAAGGAGTCTGGCTCGGCTCAAATCACATTCCTGAAGAGAGGCTTCCGAAAAATTGCAAAAATTTAAAATCGTTCTCTGCAGCTGTGATGAATCAAGTTGAGCACCGATGAACTCTGAACCGGTGAAATCCGCATCGGCTGCTTTGAGATCAACGGAACGACAGGCAGTGAAATCGCAGACATGCATTTTTGCTCCACAAAGATTTGCTGCAGATAAAGATGTAAATGAAAAATCACAGAGATCTCCCTTGACGTTAAGCAGGACCGAATCTTTGATAAAAGAACCACTGAAATCAACACTATGCAAAATTGACTGACGGAAATTTACTTCTATGAGGATACAGTCTCGTAAATCTGACTTACTCAGATCGCATTCTATAAAACAGGATTCCTGCATGTGGCTGCCGTATATTTCACAATCATCTATAAGACATTCTTCAAAGTGGGAAAAAGCAAAATCGGAGCCGTTGAAAGTACTTCCGGTAAATTTGCACTTTGTAAAAATTGCCCCCTCAAAATTAAACTTATCAAAATTCAATGCAGTTATATTTACCTCCTTTATTGGAGACCTGCGCTTTACCAGACGTTCAACATCTTTTCTGCTGATATCGGCCATTAGTTCGTTTAATGTTGATCGGTTATGATGCAAAAATTTTCCCCGAATCGGAGTTCGGGGATACCATCTGAAATTTCACTTTTTTGCCTCAGTGCGTCAGCCTCTTTTACAAAGAACAAGCATGACTGCAATAAACTTAAAAGTTCAGGTTGGCATCCTGAAAAAATATTGCTGATAGTTCTTCAAAAGCTCTTTGCAGGAGTTGAACTTGATTCCGTTTTCGTCGAAACTATAGGCTTGATCAGTTGCAGTCACCGGCACATTGAAACGTGAACGGCGTACTTTGATTGCCGTTCCGGTCAAGATTTTGCCGGTAATGAAAACCACACCTCCATTTGAAATTCTGTTCAAGTCTTTTATTTCTATGTGGGTTTCCCGTTTTCTGAGATTTGTGAAAGCACTAATAACATTTTTTTCGGCCTTTGTTTCAAATTCACTCAGGGTTTCAATTTTTTTCTCATCCCAACCGCCATCCTCAAGCTCCTTCAGAATAGTATCAATTTCCGTTAAATTGTCCTGCAGAGACTGCAATGCCGTATCAGTCAGTTTTTCGAGTTCATTAAACTGCTTTCGGTTGTTTGTCGTAATACCAACCTCTAAAATAGTATGGGGCTCAATGTTTTCTTCACTAACTTTGCCGCTTTTAGTTTCTTTTGTTCCAGGCAAACCAACATTCGGCAGCAGGATAAGATTTCCGGCTTGAAGAACTCCTCCGTAAACATAACCGTATGGTGCCGTGATCTGGAGAGTTGAACCGCAAAAAACTTTTGAGTTCAGGACAAAGTCATCCACTAAAAGATGTTCTCCGACATTTGCCTGAGTGTCAGTCATGTCGCTTGTATGAAGAGATCTCCCGCATTGAACGATGGCACCTTTGATACCATGTGCGACCCGGATTTCACCGAGGGAGCGTAAACGTGCTTTTCCTACGGAACCTCCAATATCTATCCGTACTGCTTCTACGCTGCAGCGATCAGCAACATTACCCCGTATTTTTACAATCCCGTCAAAACGTAGATGTCCTGTGGAGGCATCAACTTTATCGACTACTTTTATCTTTTCCACCGAAATGCTGTCGTTATTGAGACAGACAACTCCGGATTTTGTTGCAATGATATGAGTACCTTCCTGATTGTACCTGGTGTTTCGTCCCGGACGGATACGATATTGTTTTCCGGATTTGGCAGTAATCAGCTTTCCGGTAATACTATAGCCGTTTTCACCCATTGTGGCCGACATCAACCGTACCAGTTCCTGTCCTTCTTCTACTTTCTGTAAAACAGTTACCTCTTCAAGTTTTACCGCAGTTCCCAAAGCAGGTCGAGACTTCTCCGGAATAAAAAGCAGTTCCGGATATCCATTTTTTCCATGTACAACCGATTTACCGCTGGCGACTAAAACCGGTTCATAATAAATTTTATCTACAATAATATTTTTAATATTTTTGGTGCTGATACCCTGAAAAATATTTTTCCCCTCGAGCGCAGCAATAATATGCTCCACCGTCAGAGGATCGCCTTCTTCACTTGGAGGAATGATATTTACATAGGCCCTTGACTCATCTTCACTGAGTTCAATTTGCAAAGTGTAATCATTGGTTTCAACATCCGCCAGGTAATCAAATTCCCCGCTTGTTCGATTATATATTTCCAGCAATTGTTCCGGAACATAGTCCAAGTTCCTCAGGTGAAGTTCTGCCTGAATATCATCCATGCTGGCAGTTTCTGCTCCCACCAGCTGCTGTGGAATGCGCAGCATCACTTTACCGTCGTTAATCGTAATTTTATATAATTCAGCCTTGGCCATTGTTTGAGTGTAGAATGTTGGGTCTTGAGTGGAGGGTGGTGTTGACTTTCGGACTTAATTCATTAATTGTTTCATTTCCTCCGGACTCAAAGCTCTGCTTTCGCCGGACTGCAAGTCACCTAAAGAAACCGTTCCAACCTGGAAGCGCTTAATTTTTTGCACCGGATAACCTAAGTCTTGGAGCATTTTTTTGATTTGCCGGTTTGTTCCTTCCCTGAGAAAGACCTCAAGCCATGTTTTATCGTTTACAGTATGCAGAATTTTTACCCGTACAGGCTGGTGCCTGCGTTTTTCAATCACCGGTCCTTTCCGCAAAGTTGACAGAACTGCATTCTCAACGATACCACGTACCTTAACAAAATAACCTTTCCAAACCTTGTGCCGGGGATGCATCAGCTGCTGGGCCAATTCACCGTCGTTGGTCAGTAAAATCAAGCCTTCTGCATCATAATCAAGTCGTCCTACAGGAAAAAGCCTGGCTGAAGTTCGAGGAAAATAGTCACTGATTGTGGTGCGTCCATCAGGATCGTTGAGGGTCGTGATGCAATTTTTAGGCTTGCAAAGAGCATATACCTGCGTTTTTTGACGCTGCGGTAATTTTACCCGCCGTCCTTCCACGCTCAAGTGGTCTTTTCCAACAAGCATTTTCTGTCCCATCTTAAGGACAGTTTCACCATTCAGCCTCACTTCGCCGGCCAAAATTAATTTTTCTGCAGCACGTCTTGACGCAATTCCGGCCTGGGCAATAACTTTTTGGATCCGTACAGGCTCTGCTGAATGAAAATTTTGCATCAGCTGGTACCTTCTGTTTGAAGAAAAGAAGGGTCCTCTTGTATACTCAATAAAGCTTTTTCTGCAGCAAGCTGACTGGCCAGTTTTTTGCTGGCACCCCGCCCTCGTCCGTATTCTTTATCTTTGACATAAACTGCCATCGTAAATTCCTTTTCATGATCAGGACCAGATTCTTCAACCAGTTCATATGTCGAGGGAATTCCCATTATTTTCTGTACGTGTTCCTGCAGTTCTGACTTATAATCTCGTGTAATATAACCCTCTGCATCTTGCGGCAAATGTGGAAGAAAAATTTTGCGAATTACTCTGGTGATTTGGGAGAGTCCGTGTTCTTCACGACTGTCAAGGTAGATAGCTGCCATAACTGCTTCAAATGTGTCTGCCAGCAAAGATTTTTTCTTTCGCCCTCCTGTCATTTCTTCACCCCTGCCAATCAACAAACATTCGCCTAATTCCAGGGTCACGGCCTGTTTGCTGAGTCCGGATTCACTGACCAGGCTGGCCCGGAATTTTGAGAGTCCTCCCTCATCGAGTTCCGGAAACCCTTCCATCAGCATTTCACTGATCACCAAGTCCAGGACTGCATCACCAAGAAACTCAATCCTTTCGTTATTACTAAATTTTTCATCTAAATCCACTGGCAGATAAGATTTATGCGTCAGTGCTTGGCGGAGAATTTCCGGTTTTTTGAATTGATAATCAACACGTTGACATAAGCGGATCCATTCTTGTTTCATCATTTTACCTTTTTCTTCGTTTGCACCAGACGCGAATGGTTTGCGGACTGTAGAATCCAAGGCTCAGATAATGCACCAGACCGTCTGAAACAGTTTGCTCTATTTCGATAAGTGAAGCACCTCCGGGACAGGCTGAACTAATTTTTGCCGGGCCGCCGATTTGGCTGTCTGTGAATAGCATACTGACGCTGGAAATTTCCCCATCGTGCTTTTCACGCAGCATTTCTGTATCGTGATAAACACGTACGGTATAACAGCCGGAAAGCATAACCGAAAGTACGAAAGCAATCAGCAATGATAAGATGGACGCAGGATTAAAGCTGAATTTTAAGTTGATCATTTGCCAAAATTTTGAAAGGTTGCAGAGCAGCAAACGGATTTCTGCTGTGAGTTCAGAGTCAAAACTGACGGCTTCGACATTACAAACAGCAAGCAAATTCTTAAAATTATTTTCATGACCAATGTAGCCCATTTACACACTCTATGACAAGTTTTATTGATACTCACTGCCACCTTGACATCCTGGAATCAACTCCGGAAGAAACAATTATTGAAGCAAAACAGGCAGGTGTTCAACGGATGGTTACTATTGCTGTAGATGAGCCATCTCTGGATTTCGTCTCAAGTACAGTACAGGAATTTCCTGCAGTTTACGGAAGTGTTGGTTTTCATCCGCATGATGCTTCAAAACTTACAAAGTCGCTATTACAAAAAATTCGGCAACTTGCCGAAGAACAGCATAAACTGATTGCAATTGGCGAAACTGGACTTGATTATCATTATATGAACAGTCCTGCTGAGATCCAGCAACAGGCGTTCCGAAAACAGCTTCAACTGGCAGTTGAGCTCAATCTCCCAGTAATCCTGCACAGCAGGGAAGCAGAAACCGACACCCTGAATATTCTGCAGGAGTTTCCGGTACCATCTCTTGGTGTGGCACACAGTTTCACCAGTTCAATTGAAATGGCCAAAATACTTGTGGATATGGGATGGTATCTGGGTATTAATGGAATAGTAACTTTTAAGAATGCCGAAGATTTACGAGAAGTGGTGCGTTGGCTTCCACTTGAACATTTACTTCTGGAAACAGACTCACCCTTTCTTGCCCCAATTCCCTTCCGGGGAAAACCCAACAAACCGGCACACATTCCCACCATTGCCGGTTTTATTGCTAAGTTGAGAAAAATTTCTCTGGAACAATTATCTGAACAAACTACAGCAAACGCGGAACGCTTGTTTAACTTTGCTGAATGAAAGGTTCTGCATTCTTATATAAAGTCCTGTATCGATAATCCTTCCATAATATTAAATAAAATCCTGTAATAACAATAATCTGAGACTATAATAATTGAAAATTTATTTGCGTTTTTTGATTTCTTAACTGGCATGCAAAGATGCAGAAAATTTTTCCGCTTTTTGTTAAACCAGGATTTTTCGGTGGTGATCATATAATGTTCCACAATTAATTCAGATCAACTGTTTGAATTTTCACAGTTATTGCTAATCCTAAAGCGTGTTACAAAAATAACTATTTAAATAATTAATTTTTGAGGCTTTAAAACCTCATTTCATAAACATCTGTAGAAAACTTTTTATGGAACAGGGTACGCTAGTTGGGACTATTTTAGCATGGTTTATGTTGTTATTTGCCATGATGTTTGATTTTTCCACGTTATCATTGAACATCGGAAATGGAGTTTACTTCTGGGACACTCCTTCATTAATGATCGTTTTTGGAGGAACAGTTGCCTCCACATTTATTTCGCATCCTATGGGAGATGCGAAGGGATTTTTGGGATATATCGGCAAGTCATGGAAACCGAATTCTGTTCAACTTGTAGAAACGCTGACCTTGATTATTGACGTTTCTAAAATTGCCCGGAAAAATATTCTGGCAATTGAAGACGCACTGCCCAGCATCGAAAACCTTTTCTTACGCGGAGGATTAAGACTGGTGGTGGATCGGGCTGACCGGGAAGCAATTGTGAACATGATGGCGCACGAAGTAAAATACACAATGGCCGGCAAGGATAATGAGATTGCTGTTGTTGGTACTATGGCTTCACTCTGTCCTGCATGGGGGATGCTTGGAACGCTGGTTGGACTGGTGCTGCTTCTACAGAACCTTGATGACCCTTCCGCGATTGGCCCTGCAATGGCTGTGGCTTTGATTACCACCTTTTATGGATCCCTTTTTGCGAATACCATTTTTTCTCCAGCCAAAAAGAAGCTTGAACTCTATGCGGGTGAGGAAAAAGTTTTGATGGAAATGATCCGTGACGGAGTGCTTTACATTGAAGGCGGGCAACGTCCGGATTTTATTGAGAATGACTTGATGAACTATCTGCCGCCCGTTCAAAAAACAATGTATGAAGCTTTGAAGTTTGAAGGCGGCGGTGACGCCGTCGCTGAAGGCGGAGAGTAATCTGAACCTGAAAAAGGAGTAAATAATGGGTCAGATGATTGATGAGGAAGATTGTGAAGTTTGTATTCCTTTTGATCAGGAATGGATTTTTACTTATGGTGATTTGGTAACGCTGCTGCTTTGCTTTTTCATTTTGCTCTTTTCCATGTGCAGGACTGATATTGAAAAAAGCAGGCAAATTTCTGAAAGTTTCAAAAGCATGCCGCCGGGCAGTCCCTTTATTTTCAGTGGACAATCTTCAAATTTAGATAAAGCTTCAAAGGAGCTTGAACAGCTGGATGTACCTGATGATGTGTCAATCAATGCCTCAAAGGCTGGACTGGAGGTTACATTCAGCAAAACAGTGGCCTTTGAACAAGGTTCTGTATCAATTTCTGAGAAAGCAAAAAAGACTTTGATCAAGATGCTGCCGATTATTGGGCAGCTGCAGAACAATATTGAAATATCCGGACACACCGATGAATCTGATTCAAATCAGAAATATCCATCAAACTGGGAACTTTCTGTAGCACGAGCAAGCGTGATTGCCGCTTTTCTGGAATCAAAACTTATTCCAGTAGATCGTATCCAGGTAGCCGGATATGGTGATTCCCGTCCAAGATTTAATCCGGATACAGCTTATAAACGTAACTTGAACCGACGTGTACAGATTCTGCTCCTTCCTGAAGATCAAACACGCTAGTTTCTCTGCAACCCTTAACTTAATACTGCGTACCTGAGATGGGACAACTCATTGATGAGGATGATTGCGAAGTTTGTGTTCCGTTCGATCAGGAGTGGATTTTTACTTATGGTGATTTGGTAACGCTCCTGCTTTGCTTTTTTATTTTGCTCTTTTCATCGTGTAAATATGAAACAATGAAATTCAAAAGCCTGGCCTCAAGTTTTAAACCTCTACCAGCTGGTACCCCGTTTTTGAATGAGGGTAAAGACTCCATTGTTGAGCAAATTGCCCAGCAGTTGGAGGAAAGTGAGTTGGGAGATGACGCAAATATCAATGTTGAAGAAAAGGGGGTTGTTGTCTCATTCAAAGCAAGTGCATATTTCAAAACAGATTCTGCCAAGTTGAATGCAAAGGCAGTCAAGGAAATGACCCGCTTCTCCAAACTCATCTTCCTCCTGCCCAACAAAATTCAAATCGAAGGACATACGGAAAAATCTCAGCCTAAAAATTGGGATTCAACATGGGAACTGGCTGGAGCACGTGCCTCGAAGATTGCTCAATTCTTTATCGAAAACGGTCTGGATCCTACAAAAATAACAATCAAGAGCTTTGGTTCGACCCGTCCGCGTTTCCGCGAAGCTTCACCTACTCAAAGAAGCTTAAATAACCGGGTAGAAGTAGTTGTCTTGCCGTAAAACCTGTAATCAATCCATATTCCTTCCGTAAACAATTGACTCCTGAAAGTCGTAGTTTTTACGCTTTTGCTCAGGAAGTTCTTCCGGACTTATTTCACGGAATCCGCATTGAGTAAAAACATGTGAGGTGGCAGTACTTAAAGCAAATGCAAGTTTACAGTTTCCAGAGCGGATTTTTTCAGAAGCAGCCTGGATCAGTTCACTGCCGACCCCCTGATTACGATATGATTTATTCACTGCCAGACTGGCAATTTCTGCAGCAGAACCATCTGGATAATAAATAACTTCGCAGCAACCAACAACGTCTTCATCAATACAAAACACCAGATAATTATCAATTTGCTGTTCAATGTAGGAAGACGTGCGTAAAACAATTGCTGCATGCTGAACCGGACTTTTGAGGATTTCCAATATAGACTGCAAATCGCTAAGCTGTGCAGGACGAGTGCGTTTGTATGAACTGTTTGTAATCATTACTCCTGCTCCTTTTGGAGTAAGCAGTTCTGCTAGCAGGGCACCCTCAACCCTGCCGTCCAGCAAATGACACCGTTCAACACCATGAACACAGGCTTCAGTCAGTACATTCAATTGCAGGCGCTGTGATGAAGGTAAATCCGGATTTTTTTTCAACCATTGCTGAACACTTTCTGTTGTCATTTCCAGAGAATCTGAGCCATCAATTTGCGGCAATGTTAATGTATCCAGTACAATAAATTTTTTTGCACGTAAGCGCGTTGCCACTTCAAAGGCAACCTGATTTGGATCAAGAATCCACAATCGTCCCTTTTCTCCCAGTGCAAAAGGTGGTAGTATAACAAGCTTTGAGTTTGAAATTTCCTGACGGAGTGTTTCCAGGTCAAGTCCGCAAACGTTTCCAGTGAAGTGTGTACCGAAATTTCCGGAAAAAGATTTTTTTTCTGCAAACATGAAATGACCGGTTAAGGTTTGAAGCTGCCGACTACAACTCCTGAACCGAGTCAGTAACTGCCAGTTTGCAGAAGAAATTGCCTGTTCAATCAGCGGTAAATGTGTTTCTTCCGCAACAAGAATACCGTCTTCAGTTTGGCAAACAAGACCACCATCAGTTAGAAACTTGCGGATCTGTGTTTCTGCGCCATGGATCAAAACGATTCTGATACCAACTTTTTGCAAGAGGGCTAAGTCTTCAATTACTCTGAAATTGTGACCATTAAGCAAATCTCCGCTTAGTTGAACCACGAAAGTTTGCTGATGGAACTCTTCCAGATAGGGCAGGGAAGCCCGCAAATTATGAATAAAACCGGACAACTCCGGATCAAGAGAATGCTGTGGCATGGGTTATATTAAAAAAAATGTTGAACTGGAATCTTCACCGCAAAGTAAACAAAAAGCGGAAGTTCTTTCAATCGTGATTCCTGCTTTCAACAGCGCAAAACTGCTGTCAATCTGTCTTGAAGCCCTTGAAAAACAAACTGCGCAAAAATCCTGTTTTGAAGTTACAGTTGCAGACGATGGTTCCACAGATGAAACTTTGCAAATGCTGCAGCAGTTTAAAGCACGCTCTGAGTTACAGCTTCAATGGACTACAATTCCGAATTCCGGTCCAGGCAATGCCCGTAATGCCGGAGTTGCTTTATCTTCCGGAACATGGATCGGGTTTATGGACGCGGATGTTATTCCACATCCGGACTGGGTAAAAAATGCACTTACGCTAATTCAGCAAAAACCGGAAGCCGGAGCATTTGAGGGCCGTACAGAAGTCACTCAACGCAGCCGGGCTACGCCATTCACGCATCAAACCGAAAACATTGACGGAGGACGCTACCCAACATGTAATTTTCTGGTCCGCCGAAACTTAGCACATTTTCATCCGGCTTATCTTATTCCTTTCCGGGAGGACACAGATTTAGCATTCAGCATTTTAGCTGCAGGATTTCCGATTATATTTGCTCCCGAACTGATTGTGGAACATCCTCCTCTACCTTCAAGCTATTTACGGCCGCTGGTTTTAGCACAAAGATATTATTATGATGGTTTATTGTCTCGGAGATTTCCCATCCGTTACCGTAATGATTTGGACGCACATCAGATAATTGGTCTCAAAATTCCGCATTTGAAGAAGAAATTATACTCTTTATTTGTGCTTTCTCAAATTGTTTTTCTTGGATCACAGCTTTTCGGTTTATCCGGAAAGAGTTTGTTTCTGGCAGGAAGTGCCTACCTTTTGTGCCTGCTAATGACTGCCGGAGCAAGTCTGCGCTTTGCAAATTTGCGGGATCTTTCGCTCAAAGACTGGCTTGTCTTTATTTGCCAGCAGCACGTGCTGCCGTGGGTGATGGGTTATTCACTGTTTCGGGGCTGGTTGGATTTTCGCGGAGAACCTGAGTATTCGGCCAGTTAATTGTGACGGCAGGACTATACGATAATTTGACTATTTACTCAAAGCAATTCAGAATACATGAACACCCTTTGAAGTTGTGCCAGACGTCAACTCCTGGTCTGATTTTAATTTGTCGTTGAATGCAGATACCCGGAATTATTTAGTTTGGATTCAAAGACAAACTGACTCAGGTCAGTAAAGCAAAAGATTTAAATCAGAAAATAAGTGTAATTCAAGATGTTTGTTACCTATAAACTTTCAGAAAAATCATTTAATAAACTACAGAAAAAAGGTCTCAGTGAAGCTGCATTGAACGATCTTGCTGAATTAAAGAGCAGGGTTTTTCCAAGTCCTGAAATATTTTTGAACCGAGTCCGCAAACTTCCTCAAGCAGAAGAAATTTTGAAAAAAGAGGATGAACTTTTGAAAATAGCAAAAGGATTTTTACGGCTCGATAATCTGATTCCGAACCGTACAATCAGGGAATGGGTTGAGGCTTTGATTTTTGCTGTTGTAGTAGCGACCGTTGTACGGACCTATATGTTCGCGCCTTTCCAAATTCCGTCCGGTTCAATGCTGCCGACTATTCAGATTGGAGATCACATTTTTGCCAGCATGTATTCCTATGGCTCGCCTGTACCATTTACTGATATCAAGTTATTTAAAAAACCTGTTCTCAGGGGTGACATCATCATTTTCCCATATCCGCGGGATCCTTCGATTGATTACATAAAACGTGCGGTGGGACTTCCAGAAGAAACGCTGGAAATCCGCAATGACCGTGTATTCATCAACGGAGAACCGCTGGATGAACCTTACGCGTATTTTGAACCAAATGAACAGAGGTCACGTCAAGCCCAGGGGTTATCGTCTGCATCTCCGGTCAGCAGTTTTGGCCCAGTTACTATTCCTGAGGGAAAAATATTCGCGATGGGTGACAACCGTTACAATAGTGCGGATAGCCGTTACTGGGGTTTTGTGGATACAAATACTATTTCCGGGAAAGGACAGATTATTTACTGGTCGCATGATCCTGGACAAAGTTTAGTCAGCGGTTA
>ENA-UPTF01001207-UPTF01001207.1-marine-metagenome-genome-assembly--contig:-NODE-1207-length-16627-cov-7.257583_pt1 | contig 16627 bp, 21 predicted proteins | sample MGYA00238166_ERZ767019 | MGnify/ENA primary metagenome ERZ767019 (study PRJEB28930, sample SAMN06266391) | marine metagenome | isolation source: Sea water from 250 m depth | place: Atlantic Ocean...
TTCTTTGACTTCTTTGATTTCGTAGATTTCTTTGACTTCTTTGATTTCGTAGATTTCTTTGATTTCGTAGATTTCTTCTTGTCTTTCTTCTTGTCTTTCTTCTTGTCTTTCTTCTTGTCTTCGATTTCTAATTCGATTTCAATTTCAGACTCTATTGCTTTTTCACAATGAGGGCATGTAATATGGATCTTCTTTTTAATTTCATATTCCATGATGCCTACAGGCTCGTTTTTGGTATTTAAGTTATGATTTACTCGTTTATCAAGTATTTTTAAGCGATCTACTATTAGATCCATTCTAGTATCACTATTCATGAATGTATTTACCAACAAAGTACAGAAAATTGCGATTCATTCGCAATTAATTGGTCTAAAAACTATGCTGAAAATCACAAACACGTTAAACAGAGAACAATAAAGACCATTTCCTCTTTTTATCTATACCGTATGGTACCGTACTTTTATATATCTGGCGTATTAATCTGTAATATGGGAAGAAACACATGTTACAAATGTGGCGCAGGTGGTTTAGACTGGAGTCAGGAGTTTCACAGGCAAACTGGCAAGTGGAAGCTTGAAAATCATAAGGGCTGTGCTTTATCTTAGGCTTTTTAATAATTAGCAGGTGTTGTAATTGCCCCTTTTGCTGCAGAACCTACTAAAGAAGCATATTTTGCTAATGCACCAGATGTATAGTTTGGAGTTGGTTTTTTCCATTCTTGTTTTCTTCTCTGTAGTTCATCTTCTGAAACATGAAGATCTATTGAATTATTATCTGTACTAATACTAATTTTGTCACCATTGTTTATCAATGCAATAGGTCCACCAACAAATGCTTCTGGTGCAACATGACCAACCATAAACCCACGTGTTCCTCCGGAAAATCTACCATCTGTAACCATAGCAACTTTTTTTCCTAATCCTTGACCAACAAGTGCCGCTGTTGTAGCAAGCATTTCTCTCATACCAGGACCACCTTTGGGTCCTTCATAACGAATCACTACAACATCTCCTTCATCAATTTCTCCTTTTGCAACTGCATCAAATGCTAATTCTTCACGATCAAAGACTTTGGCAGTACCTGTAAATTCAGTCATTTCAACACCGGCTGTTTTAATTACAGCCCCATCAGGTGCTAGTGTTCCTTTTAGTATTACTGCAGTACCAACATTATGAATTGGATTTTCTGTTGATTTAACTATCTGTTGTTCTGGTGCATCAGGCATTGAAAACTCATTTATGTTTTCTTGTATAGTTTTACCAGTAACTGTTATTTCATCACCATGAATTAGATTTTGATCTAATAATTTTTTTAATACAAATGGGATTCCACCGATTTTATCTAAACTATTCATTACATAGCTTCCTCCGGGCTTCATATCAGCAAGATGTGGGGTTTTCTTTCTTATTCTTTCAAAATCATCATATGATAATTTTATTCCAGCTTCATGTGATAATGCAAGTAAATGTAGAATTCCATTTGTGGAGCCACCAACTGCATTTAACATTGTTATTGCATTTTCAAATGCTTCAAAAGTAAGAATATCAAGTGGTTTTATTCCTAATTTTAGTAAATTTGCACATGCCAGGCCAGTATCATATACAATTTTTTCTCGTCTATCATCCTCAGCTGGTGGACTTGCACTTCCCGGCAATCCCAAACCTATAGCTTCTGAAATAGATGCCATTGTGTTTGCTGTAAACATACCTCCGCATGAACCTGCATTTGGGCATGCAACATCTTCAATATTTTTTAATTCTTCAAGAGAAATTTTTCCAGCATCATATGATCCAACAGCCTCATAAACATCAACTACAGTAAGTTCTTCCCCATTAAGCATTCCTGGCATTATTGTTCCACCATAAACAAACACAGATGGAAGATTAAGTCTAGCCATAGCCATCATTGTACCAGGTAAACTTTTGTCACAACCAGCAATTCCAACTATTGCATCATATTGGTGAGCACGTACCATTAATTCAATCGAATCTGCAATCACCTCTCTACTAATCAAAGATGATTTCATTCCTTCATGACCCATTGCAATTCCATCACTTACAGCAATTGTACTAAATTCTCGTGGCGTTGCACCACCATCAGTAACTCCTTGTTTTGCTTTTTGTGCTAGAGATGGTAGATGTATGTTACATGGAGTTGCTTCATTACCTGTATGACAAACACCAATAAACGATTTGCTAATATCGTCATCTGTTAACCCCATAGCTTTGTACATTGCCCTATGTGGTGCCCGAGCAGTTCCTTCAACTACATTTCTACTTGAGATAGTCATTTTATTTTTTATTAATCATCTGTGCGTCTAGTTCAGCTAACTGTTCTTCAATTTCTTTTTCTGTTTCATCACCATATGAGATTAGGATTCTATCATCTTCTTCTATTACATAATGAGAAATATCACTAACTCTTTCATGATTGATATAATATTTCAACGAATAATCTTCATTGGTACAGAATTGTCTTCCATCTGCAAATATGAAACAGTTTGAATTTAGACCTATATTTACGGAATTAAACAAATATTCTAGTTCAACTCCTGATGAGTGTCTGTGAATTGTTTCACCATCCTGATCCTCAAAGTGTATCCAAGCTGTTTTTACTTGATAGTTTGGCAATGAAAAGTCAAACTTATCACCAAAAATTCTTACTAGTAAGGAAGCATGCTCATGTTCGTCATTTAACATACCAGCATTGTTTGGTGCACCTGGTACATTTCCTTCCTGTGTAACAAATTCATATGCTGCATATCCACCTATTGCTGCAATTATTGCTAATACACCTATTGCTTTTAGATTACCAGATCTTTTTTGTGATGAACGCTTTGCGGCAAAACTTTCACGTTTTTCTTCACGTTCTTTTCGTGCTTTCTTACCCAATGTATACTGAATTTGAAAATGGGACTATTAAATTGATTGAGGACTACAAAAATGGATTACTTGGACATTTTATTTCTAATTTAGGAATTTTGTATTATATTTCTAGGGTTAGTGCTAATTTTTTATTTTGGCACTAGATAACATTACTAATAAATTCAAAACACCCTATAGATCGTGTGAAAGATAACCCAAACGAAATCAAACATGTATGCCTTGATAAAAAATCAGGAAAAATATCATTTGTAACTGACGAAAACACAGGTGAGGTAATGTGTAGTAATTGCGGTCATGTAATTACAGAAAAATTAGAAGACTCTGGTGCAGAGTATTCAATTCATACAGGTGAAGATTATTATGGTAAATCAAGAGTTGGCAGAAAATCTACATTAGCATTTAATGACATGGGGTTATCTACTGTAATACAGCAGAATGATAGGGATTCTACTGGAAAGGGTCTTTCAGGTGAAATGAAAAGAACGTTTTATCGTTTGAGAATGTGGGATAAGAATAGTAAAGCAAGACCGGGTCAACGAAATATGCAAAAGGCATTTACAATCTTAGAAGGTCTAAAAACAAAACTTTCATTATCTGAAGCAGTTGTAGAAAAGTCTGCATATATCTATAGGAAAGCATTAGGCAAAAAAATTGGAAGAGGAAGAAGTATCCCAGTGATAATTAGTGCATCAATTTATGCAGCATGTAGATTTACTAATACACCAAGAACAATACAAGACATATCGAATTCAACTAATATCAAAAGAACAACAATTCATAGAATGTATAGAATATTGGTTAGGGAACTTAATCTTACACTTGAAACATACAACCCAGTTGAATTTATTTCAAGAGTTTCAAGTCTACTTAATGTTACAGAGAAAACAAAAAGAGATGCAATTAAGATACTTTTGAAAGCAGAGTCACTTATGTTAACTAGTGGAAAAAATCCCATGGCAGTCGCTGCAACTGTTATTTATCTTGCCTCGATTAAAAACAATCAAAAAATCACACAGACACAGGTTGCTAATTCGTCTGAAATTAGTAGTGTGACAATTAGAAATCTTTGTAAATTATTTAATAATACAAAAGAATTGACTGTCAAAAACTAATTTTATAATAATCATACATACATATTCAAAATAGTTAATATCCTAACAGGAATAAATTAGAAAATGGATAAAAATTCTGTAAAACCAGATTCTGTTAAATTATACAAAATAAGGAAAACTTTGAATGAGCTTTCACAGCAAACTGGGCATGGAACTGAGTTGATAACAGTTTACATTCCAAAAAGCAAACAACTCCATGAGGTAATCAATAATTTACGAGAAGAGCAGGGAACTGCTGATAATATAAAATCTGATTTGACTAGAACCCATGTAGTAGATTCGTTATCGAAGGTAGTTCAAAGATTGAAATTATACAAAAAAACACCTGAGCGTGGTTTAGTAGTATTTTGTGGTGCATTGCCTAGAGAAGGTGGTGGTCCACCGGGAAGTGAGATAGTTAAAGTATTTGAGATTGACCCACCAAAGGATCTTACAACATTCCTTTATCGCTGTGATGATCATTTCCATGTTGACATTCTAAAAGATATGTTAAAGGATGACAATATGATTGGGATTTTAGCTATTGATGCAAAAGATGCAGGATGGGGAATCCTACATGGAGATAAATTAGAAGTTTTAAAGGAAACTGGTTCTGGGGTTGCAGGTAAACATAGACAGGGAGGTCAATCTGCAAAAAGATTCCAAAAGTTACGTGAAATGGAATTAACATATTATTTTAATCGTGTCGCATCTATTACACGAGAGTATTTTATTGATATTTACAAAATAAAAGGACTAATTATTTCTGGACCTGGACCAACTAAAGAGGATTTTATTAATAATAATTATCTAGAATATAGACTTCAAGATATGATACTTGCAACAATTGATGCATCATACTCTGGTTCAGAAGGCATAAGAGAGGCATTTGCTAAATGTGGAGATATACTTTCTGATTTTCGATTGGTAGAAGAAAAAAATATAATTGAAAAATTATTTCAGCATATTAATTCTAATTCAGGTCTTGGAAGTTATGGATTAAAAGAAGTAATTGAGATGTTAAAAAATAATATTGCTGATACAGTTATTGTTACAGATGATACTGAACTTTATAGAATAGAGATAAAATGTAACAAATGTCAAAATATTCGTGATGAGATTTTAGAAAGACCACAAGTTATTCCAAGAAAAACTCAAATTCTTACAGAACCATGTCCAAGCTGTAAAAGTACGAACATAGAATTATCTGAGCAAGATATTGTAGATTATTTGGCGTTAATTGGTGGGCAAACTGGAACCAAGATTGAAGTTATTGCTGGAAAAGCAGAACATGGGGTAATGCTTGGAAGTCTTGGAAAAATTGCCGCAATTTTACGTTACAATCCAAATTTTAGTTAGTATTACAGACATGCCTTAATCTTCTTAGATAGATTTTCTAATTCAGAGTCATCTGGAATATTTCGTTTTGTCCAAACAGTTCCTTTGTTAGAGTATCTAGGTATGATATGTACGTGTACATGTGGAATTATCTGTTTTGCAGCCTTGCCATTATTTTGGGCAATACTAAACGCATCAGCACCAGTTGCCTTTTTTACTGCTACCGCTATTACTGGAACTAACGAAAATAACTCCGCAACTTCATTTTGTGGCATTTCTGTAAGTAATTCATATGGTTTTTTTGGAATTACTAATGTATGACCATGATCAATTGGGTATTTGTCTAAAATGGCAACATGATTTTGATCCTCAAAAACAAAGAACCCAGGTAATTTTCTATCTATGATCTGTGTGAATATTGATGCCATAAACAACATCAGTAAATTTTTGATATAAAGTATGTGAATCTTAATTTGGCACTATCCTGATTAAATTATCACTAGCCTTTTATGTTCTGATTGGATAAAATTATTATGAACAGTTCAGTAATTTTTAGTTTATTTGGATTACTTAGTTTATCATTACTTCCATTAGCTTTTGCCGAATCTGAATCTACAGTACTTATGAATTATAATACCGATTCTCCTGGATGTGAATTAAATGACACCTGCATGACACCAAGTGTATTAAATATCGATGTGGGTACAATCGTAAATTTTGTGAATGAAGATGCAGTAATGCATACTATCACAAGTGGAACACCATATGATGGTCCTTCCGGTGAATTTGATAGTGGATTAATTGGAATTGTCACATCAGAAAATAATACTTTTTCAAAAAAGTTTTATGAATCTGGAACATTCGATTATTTTTGTATGATACATCCATGGGCAGCCGGAACAATTATTGTTGAAACTGGTAGTGAGTCAGAGAAAAGTATTGATGTGTATCAGACTACGACAGAATCTGATCCCTCATCGTCAGAAGGTGGTGGCTGCCTAATTGCAACTGCTGCATATGGTTCTGAAATGGCCCCACAGGTACAATTCTTGAGAGAAATTCGTGATAATACAGTATTGCAAACCCAATCTGGAACATCATTTATGACAGCATTCAATTCGTTTTACTACACATTCTCACCAACAGTAGCAGACTATGAAAGAGAGAATCCAGTTTTCAAAGAGGCAGTAAAAATTGGTCTAACACCACTGCTCACATCATTAACCATACTCAATTATGTTGATATTGATACAGAGCAAGAAATGCTTGGCTATGGTATAGGAATCATCATGCTAAACATTGGAATGTACTTTGTAGCCCCAGCAGTTGTCATAATTGCACTCAAAAATAGAAGAAAATAGTTAAAATAAAATTAATTAATTTGTTGAATTACATCATCAAATTTTTCTATTGGCTGTGCCCCAATAATCCTAACAAGTTTATCATCACTAAAAATTAAAAATGATGGAGTAGCGTTAATTCCAACACTCTTTGCAAATTCCTGATTCTCAATCACTTTTTGTTGATACTTGTGATTTTTCATACATTCCGTAAATTGTTTGATATCTAGATTAGATTGTTTAGCAAAATTTAGTAGTGAATTATCAGTGACCCAACCAGTTCTTTCACCAGCCCAATTATCAAAAAGCATATTGTGATATTCCCAGTATTTGTTTTGTTCTTCTGCACAGAATGCTGCTTCTGCTGCCAAAACAGATGCGGCTCCATTTACTGGCAAGTCTTTATATGTGAAATTAACTATTCCCGTGTCTATATATGATTTTTTAATATCATCAAGTGTTTGTTGATGAAATTTATGACAGAATGTACATTGATAGTCCCCAAACTCAAGTATTGTAATTTTAGCATTTTTTTCTCCAATTATTGGCGGAGAATTTTTTAATAGTTTATCTTTTGTAAAAATTGCTGATTCTTGATCGATATTACTATCATCAGCAATGAGAAAAAATCCAATAACAAGACCAAAAATTATTGGGATCGCGATAAAATATGCACCTTTCAAATCTATATTCTCTAATTTTCTTTGATAACTTTAATGCTTTTAATGATCCGGAGAAAAGACACCGTTTAAATATATTGCATCACTGAAAAAATTGTTGCGTCAAAGTCAATCCACCATCAGTAAATCTGGCATATCAAAAATAGGCATTATTGTATTAGCCTTTGTTTTTGGATTAGGGCTATTTGTGGTCGGATTTGATCAAGGACATATTTTTAGTCTGGTGATGGGTGAACAAGCATTTGATAACATGTTTATTCATGAACTAACACATGATCTAAGACATGCCGCAGGATTTCCTTGTCATTAGGTGGATTTTTTGAAGACTGTGCTATTTGTGGTAATTGTTCTAGTATCAGGTAGCTTTGCAGGATTAATTTATGGCGGTCTAAACCTTGCATTAGTTGAACCATTCTTAGATGAGGCAACCAACATTGAAAATCAAAATTTATTTAAATCTGGAGAAGAGTCAGATACTAGCGAGTTTTGGGTAGAATATTACTCATATCGTGAGTGGCAAAAAGGTGGCCAGGTTCTAGCGGCAACTATCTTTGGTGCATCTATAGGTTCATTGTTTGGAATTGTATTTGCGTATTCAAGAAAATCATTACCAAGTGAAAATAATCTGAGAAAAACTCTTGTCTTAGCTGGAATTATGTGGCTTGTATTATTTACAATTCCATTTTTGAAATACCCTGCAAATCCCCCAACAGTTGGAGATGGTGAAACTGTCATGCTACGAGGAATTTTGTATTTGTCATTTATTGCAATTTCTGGTTTTAGTGTACTTGGGTTTTACCAAATGTATAAACGACTACAACAAAAGAAATTTCTTGCATTTGTTGGTTATGGGGTATTCATAACTGCTGTATTCTTTCTAATGCCTGATAATCCTGATGAAATAACTACATCGATGGAATTAGTGAATGGGTTTAGGACTTTCACATTTTTATCAACTTCGGTTTTTTGGCTATCTTTGGCATTAATACTTGGTGCCTTTTGGGAAAAATTAAAACTTCAAATTCACTCAGAATGATTCTCATTCTATAAAATTAGAATAATTAAAAATAAATATGTAGTTTATTTGAAAAATGTAAATGGCTAGGAGATTAACATTACCACAATTAAAAAAATATGACGTAACACAAAAAGTTGTTAGTATGTTAGCTGATGCAGAGTCACGTACTATATTATTTTCAATTGTTAAAAAAGGGAAAACTGCATCAGAACTTTCTCAGAAATATAAAATCCCATTGAGTTCAGTTTATAAAAAAATTTCAGATTTGGAAGAATTAACGTTGATAAAAGTTGACAGTTGGAGAATTTCTGACAGTGGTAGAAAATTTAAAATTTACAAAAGTAGAATTAAGAATGCCGAGATAAATATAAAAAAACCGGAAGTTAGTATAGTATTGACACCAAATGGGGAGTGAGTTAATGAGGAAAAGTATACTTCGTGAGGCATTACCAAAACCTAATGTTTTACAATTAAGCGAGTATGATATTACACAAAAAATAATGGATTCTCTTGTAAACCCATGCCATAGAGCGGTCTTATTTTCTATAGTTACCGAGTCTAAAATTGCAAATCAAATATCAGAAGATCTTAACATATCACTTTCTGCAGTCTACAAAACATTAGGAAAACTTGAAGATTTAACATTAGTTTTTGTTGAAAAATTTGAGTTTAAGGATGGTAAAAAAATTAAATTCTATAAGAGTAGAATAGGTAATGCAGAAATTACACTTCATAGTGATGATGCAATATTGAAATTATATCCGAATAGAGCAGCAATTGATGTATGATAAGCATATTTTAAATTGAAAATTAGTCAGATAGGTTTCACAGACAATGATTTTTTGCTGATACGTGAGGTGAGAAAAGTTGTTTTTTTTGACGAAATGGGAATACCTGAATCTGAGATATTTGATAACCTAGATGAAGAGTCAGATCATTTTATTTTTATAGAAAAAAATCGTGTGATTGGTTCTGTTAGATTAAGGCATATTGAAAATTATATAAAATTAGAACGTATGGTGATTTATAGAGAATTTAGATTACAGAGTTTTGGTCATGATGCAATCAAACAAATTATTGATCATTATAAAAGAAAAAAAATAACAAAGATTGTTTTAGATTCAATTTACGATATTAGAGATTTTTATAAAAAATGTGGTTTTATAGAAGTTGGCAAAGTGTTTGATCGTGTTGACTTGCCACATATCACTATGGAATTATCATTCTAATATTGTAGGTATAAGCAATCATTTTTTAATTCATTTTTTTTATTACAATTCATGACATCAAACCTCTCTACACATGGATTACATGATGCAGCTCAAATGGGAATGCGTGTTACAGTTGGTGTAATTTTCATTGTACATGGGTTTAGTAAGTTTGGAAATCCAGGTTTTGGTGACTGGATATCAAGTTTGGGAATTCCAGCTGAAATGCAAATCCCAATTGCACTGGCAGAATTTATTCCGGGAATTTTCTTAATTATAGGTGTATTAACTAGAATCTCTGCATCATTGATTTCTATAGTAATGTTAGGAGCAATATTTCTAGTAAAAGGCGCATCTAGTCTTACAGGTGATTATGGCTATGAATTTGATTTGATTTTACTAGCAGCATGCCTAGTTGTCATAGTTGCAGGACCAGGAAGAGTGTCCTTATCTTATGTACTCAAAAAAGTTCCAAGGGTTTTGCAGTAAATTCAAGTAACAATTTTTTCAATCATTTTTTTTGATTCGGCCATTTTAACTTCACGTGCAATTCTTTTTCCCATACTCATATTCTCATCGAATAATAATGAATAGTAGGGTGAGCCATCCATGTAGATGTTAGTTCCTGCAACAATTCTTGCTGAAAATTCAAATGATGTAAATTTGGCATTTTCATCATAGACTCCTTCAATACAAAATGGACCATTCATACCTGGAGAAACAACTCTTTTTGCAGCCTCAACAAAATTTTCACCCATTGTATACACTTCATCTAATAATGATTCTCTCAAAACTAGTGGACTATTTCCAATTACGTTAAAGGATGGAACCTTATTTGATTTTAATTGCTGTTCTGATGGGATTCTACCAAGACCTTCAATATCTGATTCATGTCTTTGATCAACTCCAAAGAATTCTAATTCATTAGTTAATGGTGAGTAAAAGAATTGTAAATATGCTAAAACACCTGCTGCATATTCTTGAATGTATAGGGTCTCATCTTTAGAAATTACACCTTCGGAAATTAACTGATTTCTTTTTGTATTGTAGTCTTCTTCATTAGCTGCCATGAAATATCCTTTTCCTCCTGCAGCCCCTTGCCTTTTTACAATCACTAATTTTTCAATATCTTTTGGTTCTTTCACTGGTTTTGGCATTGGAAGTGTGGCTTCTTTCATGAGTTTTTCTTTCATTTGTCTATCTGATTCCCATCTGAGAATCCATTTGTTTCCAAAAATTGGCACACTGATTGATTCAATCTCCTCAGAACTCATTTGTGCTATTAATGTTCCATGAGGAATTAATATCGCATCTTGCTGTTTGAGTTTATCTTGCACTTCTTGATTTAAAATATCAGAAAACTTCTCAACAATGATTAATTCATCAATGAATGGAAATCTACGATATAATTTTTCACGTTTTTTTTCACAAACTAGTATTGTTTTAAACCCCTCATCTTTTGCACCCTTCAAGACTTGTAATGCACAGTGAGAGCCTAGTGTAGCAATACTTGTCAATTGTATTTACTGTTAAATTATTGCCTTTATGAAATTATGCTTTAGAAAGTGAATTTGAAATATATGTAAACACTTCATCTATAAGCTCAATTTTTGCCTCTGAATTCAACTCATCAGGTATGGTTTTTTCCAAAAAATCATACATTGAAACTTCATTATCAAGTTCACCCATCTCTTTTTTCATGGAATATGTTGTAATTGCACCTGAAATGTAGGCTATTGCTTTTTCTTTATCATTCATGATTACTCAACAAATTTCTAAAATAAAAATCAGCCTAACCAAATGTAAATAAAACTCAAAAAAATAGATTAATTGAAAATGATTGGAACTGATTTAGGAGATCTTAGAAGAAGCCATTATTCCATCGAACTTGCCTCATTGCCGGAAGGTACAGACGTGGTGGTTATGGGATGGGTTTTAACAGTACGTGGTCATGGAAATATCGCATTTGCAACAATTCGAGATAAACTTGGTAATATTCAGATTATCACAAAAAGCGGGGAATGTGATGATGAGATACGTGAAAAATTATCAACTCTGAAACAACACTCTTCAATTGCCGTGGTTGGAAAGACAAGAAAAAATGAAAAATCACCTACTGGTATTGAAGTTGTTCCAAGTGAACTTCGTATATTTTCAGAAGTAGAAAAAATTCCGCCATTTGAGCCATATGCAAAAAGTGTTAAAAATATTGATACAAGATTGGAAGTTAGAGCACTTGATCTTAGGAGAACTGTTTTACAAAAAATATTTCTTGCACGAAGTTTAACATTAAGAGCAATTCGTGATTATCTATCAACACAGGATTTCATTGAAATTAATACTCCAAAAATGATTGCAACTGCAACTGAAGGTGGCGCTGCATTGTTTCCAATATTTTATTATAACAAAGAAGCATTCTTAGCTCAAAGCCCTCAATTGTATAAAGAACAATTGACAATGAGTTTTGAGAAAGTATTTGAGATAGCACCAATATTTCGTGCTGAGCCATCTAGAACAAATCGTCATTTATCCGAAGCAATTTCTATTGACTTTGAAGAAGCTTATGTAGATTACAATGATGTAATGGATAGAATAGAAGAACTAGTAAAAACTTGCATTGCAACTGTACAAAATTTTGTAAAAGAAAACCCAGACATTGAATTTAGTGTTCCAGATACTCCAGAGAAAATCCCACGTTACAAATACTCCGAACTAATTGAAAAGATGCAGAATGCTGGTCTTAAAACTCAATGGGGAGATGATCTATACCCAAAAAATCTGCAAAAGATTGGTTTGACAGGATTCTACTTTATTGTTGATTGGCCAATGGGTCCAAAACCATTCTATGTGAAAGTAAAAAAAGATGACCCAAAAATTTCTGAGTCATTTGATTTGATGTGGGGCGATTTAGAATTATCGTCTGGTAGTACAAGAATTGAAAAGAAATCAGAGTTAGAAGAACGAATGAAAAATAAAGGAATGAATATTGATTCATTTGATTATCATCTTAACATATTTGATTTTGGTGTACCACCTCATGCAGGATGTGGAATTGGTCTTGAAAGATTAATGATGGCGCTAACTGGAACAGAAAACATTAGGGATACAACATTTTATCCCAGAGACGTTGATAGATTAACTCCTTAAGACGTATCAAACTACATTCGTCTAAATTCTCTAACGCCTTTTTCTGTAATTTTTAGTTGAATTGATTTTCCAAAAGGACCACTTTTTTCGACTGGTTTCATGCAACCTCTTCTCTCAAGTTCTTGTAAGATTCTGTCCAGATTATTCACAGACAGATTTCCTCTTTTTTGCAATTCTTCAAATTTTGAAATGTTTGTCATCAACAAACCAAGTACGATTTTTTCTTTAGACCAATTCTTTGTTGAAAATTCTTCCCTGCTGGGTGATTCTGTAAAGTTATCAGAAGGTGATTCTGTAAAGTTATCAGAAGGTGGTTCTTTGAAGAAATTTCCACGGAGAGTCTCAGGACGAGTAGCAAGATTTGGTTTTAAACCAGCACGTCTCAAAATTCTAGGAAGTACTCTGGCTAACGGAATTATCAAAAATATGAGTAAATAAATCCACGAATAATTTGGTTCCATACTATACCATATTTAATCAAAAGTAATAATGTATGTGTTAAAATCTATAAATATTCTAAAACAACACACTGGAAACTTCGCATACTATATTTAGAGTAAAACCATATCTAGTTCATTGTCTAGATATCAAGGTCAACGAGTCAAAATCAATGTCGGTGCGGCTAAATTAGTAGGCATTGGAATTATTGTTTTAATTATAATTGGAGTTATGGTCGGTTCTGCAATATCAATTGTTGATGCAGGATTCAGAGGAGTTTTACTTCACTGGAACGCCGTAGATTTGGTTGCACCTCCACTAGAAGAAGGACTACATTTTATTGTTCCATTCCAAGATTCAGTTATTCCACTTGAAGTTCGTACCTTAAAGTATACAAAGTCTACAACGTCGGCATCACAAGACCTTCAGACAGTATCAACTGAGATTACAGTAAACTATCATCCAGAACCAAACTCTGTTAACTATCTATACAAAGAAGTTGGTTTGGACTATGAGAACCGTATCATTCAACCAACAGTGGAGGAGGTTGTAAAACAGGTAACTGCAAATTATAACGCTGAAGAATTAATTACAAAAAGACCTCAAGTAAAACAAGACATTGAGGCAGAGATTAGTGCTCGTCTTGCTGATTTCAACATTACAACTGAAATTGTATCAATTACAGATTTCCAGTTCTCAATATTGTTTGCACAAGCAATTGAAGCTAAAGTAGAAGCAGAACAACGTGCACTACAAGCAGAAAATGATTTGAAGCGAATTGAGGTCGAAGCAAGACAGTTTGAGGCACAAGCAATCGGTATTGCACAAGCAAACATTGCAGAAGCAGCTGGTGAAGCAGAAGCAATTAACATTATCAACCAAGCACTTGCAAACAATCCATTCTATCTAGAATGGCTTAAGACACAACAATGGGATGGAGTACTACCACTAGTTGTTGGTGAAGGTGGAACACCTTTCATACAAATTCCAACAAAACCTTAGTTCTATGGCATACGCTTGGATAATTCCAATTGCAATAGTAGCAATTCTAGGTGTATCTGGCTATCTGGTGTATAGATATGTAATTTTTGACATCTTGGCAAATAATACAATCAATAATACATTGAAAAAATACAACATCAAAAAGACACAATTTGAGATAATCAAAGAGTTTAACGAAAATAAAGGTGAGAAACTATCTGATGCAGAAATTAAACGATTAGCAAAACACTATCGTAGAAATGAACCTGATCAATTTTTATCAATGTATGATAATCTTCGAGATGGCCAACATACATAGACTAACTCTTAAGAGCTAGATGTTTTTAGATTAACACCGTAGGAAAAAAAATTGGTTGACGAAGAGGAAATCATTCGAGTAGCAAAATTAATGAAAATTGATCTTGAGGATCATACCGAGCACGTAGGTAGGGTAAAAAAAATGCTCGAATATTTTGATATTTTAGACCAGATTGACCTTTCATCAGAAGAAATTGTTTCTCAGGAGAAGGCACTTGATGAATTACGAAAAGATGAGTTTATCCCTAATGATAAAAAACTAATTGAATCACTAAAAAACTTCCGTGAACATTATGTTCGAGCCCCAAAGATGAATTAAATGAACCTGAAAACTTCAATTCTAGACTACATCAATGATGTAAAATCTGGCGCATTTACTGTAGAGGAATTTACATCTGCAACTATTCAACGAATTAAGGACGTTGATAGTGATGTACATGCATATCTTTCATTAAATGAATCTGCAATTGACGATGCACGACTTATTGATAAGAAAATCTCTACAGGTGAAAAAGTGGGTGTATGTTATGGATTTCCTATTTCAATCAAAGATAACATATGCATTACAGGTTCAAAAACCACTTGCGCCTCAAAAATTTTAGAAAATTTTGTTGCACCATATACTGCAACAGTTGTAAATAAACTGCAAAATGAGGATGCAATAATAACTGGGAAAACAAATTTGGATGAATTTGCTATGGGATTAACTACAGAATTTAGTGCATATGGACCTACAAAAAATCCATGGAATTTGAAATATGTTCCAGGCGGTTCCTCTGGAGGAAGTGCCGCATCCGTTGCTGCAAATGAATGCTTAGCATCATTAGGCTCTGATACAGGTGGGTCTGTTAGAAATCCTGCCAGTTTTTGTTCAGTTGTTGGCCTAAAACCAACTTATGGTTTGATTAGCAGATATGGATTAATTTCTTATGCAAATAGTATAGAACAGATTGGCCCAGTGACAAAAACAGTCAAGGATTGTGGTTTTCTTTTGAACATTATTGCAGGACAAGATAGTAATGACGATACAACAATTGATAACGAAAATTCTGATTATCTAACTGACATTGAGCAAGGAATTGACGGAAAAAAGATTGGAATAATAAAAGAAATGACATATGATGGATTGAGTCCTGAAGTTTCAGCTGCAACAAAAAATGCAATTCAAGATTTTGAAAAACTAGGTGGTCATTGTGAAGAGGTGTCTTTGCCAACCATACCTTATACTGTTGCAGCATATTACACAATCACATCTACAGAGGCTGGAAGTAATCTTGCAAGATATGACAATATACGATATGGTTATGATCTTGACTCAGAAGGCTATGAATACAATTCTTACATTTCTAAATCAAGAGCCAAATTTGGTCCTGAAGTTACACGTAGAATAATTTTAGGGGGATTCGTTCCATCTGCAGGTCATGCAGGAAAATATTTCCTAAAGGCATTGAAGGTTAAATCAAAATTGATTTCTGAAGTGAACAATGCATTTGAAAAATATGATTTTCTTATATCACCTACTGCTCCAGTGCAGCCATTTCAATTTGGAGAAAAAATAGATGATCCTATAACATTGATGTTGTTAGATTACAACACAGTTACTGCTAACCTTACTGGCAAACCTGCCATTTCAGTTCCATATCGTGTTACTGATGGTCTTCCAATAGGAATGCAAATTATTGGAAATAGCAAGAGTGAAAAATCGTTACTGCAAGCCGCATATGCATTAGAATCAAAAACTGAATTACCGGAGGTTCCATTATGACCAAGATTGGATTAGAAATTCACTGTCAATTAACAAAGTTAGAAAGTAAATTATTTTGCTCATGTAAGGCAAACTATCGTGAGTTTGAACCAAATCATAATGTCTGTCCAGTTTGCATGGGATTACCAGGCTCACTTCCTAGACTAAACCAGAAAGCAGTAGAATCTGCTACAAGTATAGCCATGGCACTAAGTTGTGAAACACCTGAAAAAATTGCATTTTTTAGAAAAAATTACTTTTATCCTGATTTACCAAAAAATTTCCAAATTACACAACTCAATGTTTATGGTGATATGAGTATTGGAGGAGAAGGTTATGTTGATGTAGAAGGTGCAAAAATCAAAATCAGACGTATACAATTAGAAGAAGACCCTGGCAGACTGATATACGAAGGAGAATCTGAGAGAACAAAAATTAC
>ENA-UPTF01001208-UPTF01001208.1-marine-metagenome-genome-assembly--contig:-NODE-1208-length-16626-cov-4.503535_pt1 | contig 16626 bp, 15 predicted proteins | sample MGYA00238166_ERZ767019 | MGnify/ENA primary metagenome ERZ767019 (study PRJEB28930, sample SAMN06266391) | marine metagenome | isolation source: Sea water from 250 m depth | place: Atlantic Ocean...
TTATGCAGTACATCACTGCAATAATGCACACATACACTCTCCGGAGTGTAAGTACGTACCAAAGTTACTCGCGGAAATTCAGTTCACGGCATCACGAAGAAGGTGTCCGCCCGCACAAATCTTTATTAGCGGATGGCGACCTTCTTGCGTTCGGCGGCCATGCCGCTCCTCCGCGCGCCCCGCGCGGTCGGCGCCGTGCGCACCCACACGAAGCACGTCAAAGGAAAATACAAAATGGGTGCGACCAGCGAAGTACACCTTCGAATTGCACCAAAATGGGTGTCAAGCAACTTTGATAAGTTGTCTTTGGGAAAATGTATTAATTATCTATCGCCAACTACCATTTTGGAAAAATAGGTGCATTTTCGTCAAAAATACCAACAGTTGCAAATTTTCCGGGAAACTCTCTACACAATTCTGAAATGTAATGATCATCAGGACCAAGTGGCACAACTATAGCCTTATCTACTCCAGCTTTTTCCATCTCGTTAATAAGTTCCCGTGCGAGTACCTCCCTATCCTCATCGGCCAACCCAGGATGAATCGGTCTAGGATAATCCTCGGAGTAAGCCTTGAAAAGATGCAGGTGTGAATCGATGACGTTCATATTTTTTCTCTTATGGAGTTGCTAAAAAGCAGTTAGTCTTTTTAAACTTTTACGCATGTGGTAAACCGTCAAAGTGTATTTGATACCAACAAAAATACCAACAAGAAACGTAGGAAGTGAAAGAATTGGAAGGAACAACTTGGAAAAACTAAATTAAGCAAACCTGATGTTTATAAGGGTTTACTGCTTAATTATGGGATAATTTGGAACAGGTATGAATAGAAGTGTGGTGGAGGTGGCGGGAATCGAACCCGCATATTCGTTAGTGAATTCAAAACCATGCAGAGTTTGGTGTCCATATAGGTGTCCATCATTCCGGTAAAGGTGTCCATATAGGTGTCTATTAGCCGTCACACTAGGTAGCAATCTACGTTACTCTATGACACTATAAGAGATTGATAATACAATAGATAATAGTAAATGACAGTAATGAATAGTAGTCTATGATAATCTTGACTAACGGACTTCTAATCAGTAGGTTCGGGGTTCGAGTCCCTGCTGGTGCGACATAATATCAGTTAGTTACAGATATGGCACATGGCATTGTAGTAGCCGTGTGACACTCCTGTGACAGTAAGAAATAAGGCTATTGTCAATAAAGCCTTAATCTTATAAGCCTTAATAATTTTAAATTCCCCATCTTTTTCGTGAACGGGTTACAGATTCTAGTTTAACCCCTTTTTTCCACAATTGCTCATGCCCTTTAGGATTATTACCTGACCACCTAGAATCTATAGGGTCAGACAATGGTTGATATCTTGTATCACAACTTATTCTAAGTCTATTTGTCATGTTTAAAAGAGAGGCATGAATAATATTCATATTTAAAATAACAATATCTCCTATCCTGAATTCAGTAGTTGCCCATCTGCCACCAAATTTATTTACCATCTCTTTTGGATCTTCACTAAATGTACCTGTTGTAAGATCTCTATCAACATCAGATTTGCCGTATGTATCCACTACTTTTTTCCATGTATGTGAATTTTCACATATTACTAGTGGACCAAGTTCTATTGGTATATCTCCCAATGGTGTCCAGCATGTTAAAATTCTATCTGAACCTCTAGACATAAAAGGTGCGTCTGAGTGTATGGGAGAACTCACACCAGGACCAACAGTACGTAACCACTGGAAATTAAGGCCAATGGCTGGTTTTTTAAATAATTTGTTAAAAAAAGATAACACATTTTTACCATATAATAATTTCTTTAATGAATGGGTTTTAAGGTCTTGACTATTTCGAGCAGAATAAGTGGGAGGACTATCATTTTCTGGATCGATAATTCCTAAAGACATATCTGAATGAGGGTCAAGTTTATTTAAGGCAGCAAGACGACTTAAAATTGAATTTCTTGATTCATTAACCAATGATCTATTATGGAAGTTACGTAATAAAAGGAAACCATCATCTTTTAACCTTTGATTTAATTTATCATAATCATTTATGATGTCATTGCTTTCTTTTAAATTAAGGGTCAAAAAAATATTGTCTTCTCTAAACTCTGTTTCACCAATTTTTAAAATCATTATTTATTTTTATAATCAAATTAATATAGTTATATTTTTTTAAAATATTGATTATATTTTAACTCTGAAATGAATAATTATTTATTTAATAAGATAATCATGCCTAATTTAATATTCCCTCTCTATCTCAAATAAACTGAATATAATAATTATTATATTCTAAAATAAATAAGATAAATAATTTTTTCCTATTCATTTAAATTTTGTTCTCTTTCTAGTAATTGATGTAGAAAGGATCTGGTCCTAGTTTCTTTAGGTTTGCTAAATAAAGTTTCAGGCAAATCTTCTTCCACAATTTGGCCGTCATCCATAAATATTGCTCTATCCGCTACTTCTTTTGCGAAACCCATTTCATGAGTAACAACTAACATAGTCATACCTTCCTTAGCAAGCTGACGCATAACTCTCAATACTTCACCAACCAATTCGGGATCCAAAGCGCTAGTAACTTCATCAAATAGCATGATTTTAGGTTTCATTGCTAATGCTCTAGCTATCGCTGCACGTTGCTGTTGTCCCCCAGATAATCTTGATGGATATTCTTCAGATTTATCAGATAACCCGACTCTATCAAGTAAACTATTTGCTAGATCTAAAGCTATTTTTTCCTCAATTTTCTTGACTCTTTTTGGTGCTAAGGTGATATTCTCTAAAACCGTTAAATGGGGAAATAGATTGAAACTTTGAAAAACCATACCAATCTCCTGTCTCATTCTATTTAATGCTTCCTTATCAGGCTTACCAATAGAATCTTGATCCCCATATGCAATAGGTATCTTTTCTACCTCAATTGAACCTTCCTGTATTTTCTCTAGTAAACACACACATCTCAATAAAGTGCTTTTGCCCGAACCACTGGGACCAATGATTACAACTACTTGCCCTTTACCAACTTTTAAATTAACGCCTTTTAGAACCTTTAAGTTACCGAAACTCTTCCAAACATTTTTGAGTTCCAAATATACATCTTGATGATTTTCAATCACTATCTATCGATTTAATTAGATTTTTGTAGAAAATTAATTGCCTAAATAATTTTATTTTTATTATTTTTTTACTTTTTTAAATAATTCAACTATTCAAATCTCCCCTATTTGCATTTTTCGCTCAAGCCGACGCATACCATAGGCTACCGGGTAAGTAATTAAAAAGTAGATTAATGCGACTGCTGTAAGGATCTCAAATGGCCGAAAGGTTTCTAAAGATATTAGCTGACCAACTCTCATCAACTCAAGAGTCCCAATAGCAGTGGCTAAAGATGTACCTTTCATTAGCAACATTATTGTAGTAGTAGTTGGTGGAAGTACTATTCGAAAAGCCTGTGGCAAAATAACATAACGATAACTATCTATTGAGCCTAACCCAAGCACTCTAGTCGCATCAATTTGTGTCTTGTCAATTCCTTGAATTCCAGCACGAAATATTTCACCTAAGAAAGCTGCTATGTTAAGCCCCAAGGCTATGCTGGCTGCTTGAAATGCACTAAGTTCCATTCCAATTATTACTGGTACTACAAAATAGAACCAAACAATCTGCACTAATGGAGGAGTTGTTCGGAAGAACTCAATATAAACATATGCAGGCCAGGAAATAATCTTCCATCCTGAAATTCTAGCAAGAGCAAGGGCCAACCCAAATACTAAGCCAATCAATAGGCTTAATATTGTGATTGAGAGTGTGACCTTTACTCCTGCTAATAAATCAGGAAAGTAATCTATAATTACCTTCCAGTCAAATTCCAATTTGTTTTAACCTTAAATTACTTAATATTTTTTGTTATTCAGTAATGAATTTAGCTGTCATATACTTGTCAAACAAAGCTTCAAGCTCACCTGATGACTTTTTTGCTCTAATAAAATCAGATACAGCCTTTTCCCACTTTTTGTCACCTTTCTTTAATCCATACGCAACAGGACAAGGTATAACATCCATTGGAGTTTTTTTGTCAGGATAAAACTTGAATTTTTCACCATGTTTTTCAACTAGTAAAGAAATCGTAACAGGTGTATCAAATACTGCAGCATCTGCTCGCTTACTTAAAAGCTCCATCACGAGTGAATCATCAGTTGCTTGCCCAAAATCTTTATGAGTAGCGAGGGGGAATGCTTTTTTGGCAATTTGCTCACTCCAACCACCAGCCACGTTTGCAATTGTAATTTCTGAGCGATTAGCATCTGCTAATGCATTGATTTTGTCATTACCTTTAAGAACAGTTAGAACTCCTCCTAACATCAAGTATTCTTCTGAAAAATCAATAGCTTCCTTTCTCTTTGGAGTTACACAAAGGGCAGGTACTAAGTCCCATTTTCCAGTTGTTATCCCTGCAACTGCAGTTGCCCATTCTGCACTAACTATTTCTAGTTTTACACCTAAATGATCTGCAAACTGTTTTAGTAAATCTGGGTCTGCACCATAGTACTCTCCACTTGGTTTACGCATTTGTAAAGGACGATAAACAACACCTGCAACGCGCAGCTTACCTCGATTTTTTACTTCATCCAGAATGCTACCAGCTTGAATTTTTTCCGGAACAGACCAAAACATTATTCCGACCAAAATTAAACATATAGTACTCAGACGTAGTGTACACAGTTGAACAATTAATTTGCTGAACTGTTCTTTTATATGATTTATTTTCATATTTACCCCTTTCTTTGCGCCTTATTGATTAATTGGGCCCTTAGATGACAATAAATTAATCTTTTTATGTCGTAAAGGCCACTCTGCTACGACGCTCGAGCGCTGAAGCGAAGATAGCAAATGGATAAGTGATAAAAAAATACAATATTGCTACTAATGTAAGTATTTCTAATGGACGAAAAGTATCTGTTGAGAGCAATTGACCTCGATTCATTAGTTCTGGAATAGCAATTATAGCAGCAAGAGAAGAGTCTTTTAATAGACTTACAAGTGTATTTGCTGAAGGAGCCATTATCAATCTCACTGCTTGAGGCAATATAATATAAAATAATCGCTGAACATAATTAAGACCCAATACAGTACCAGCCTCAGTTTGACCTCGAGAAATTGATTGAATTCCAGCTCGAAAAATTTCAGCCATCTGTGCACTAGTATTAGCTGATAGTGCCAAGATAACTACTGTAAGTGCAGAAAATCTTAAATCAAACGCTACTGGGAAAACATAGTATATCCAAACAATATGAACTAGTGGTGGTGTTGTTCGAAAAAATTCTATCCATCCTAAAATTATTTGATTAATAAACGGTGTCTTCAAAATTCTAATCACAGCCATTGGTAAAGATATTATTACTCCACAGATAAACGCCCCAATAGAGATACCAATAGTTAAAGGTATTCCAGCGATTAAGAAAGGAATATCAGTCAAATAATTTTCAAATGTCAGCATTTGCTAATAATGTTGAAAAAAATTAATATATAGATACAAACAGTAAGCTAAAATATTAAGACTAAAAAGTCAATACCAGCTAAAGATTTAAAAAATAATCATAATATATCACCAAAATATAAAGTTAAAATCATTTAGAACAAAGTTTTTACAATGGCAGAAACAAATAACCCCGTTGAGTGGTATCGAAGGATGCAACTTATTCGTAAATTTGAAGCATATCTAGCACCTTTACTTCATTCCAATGAGATAATAGGTGCTGTGCATGAATATTTTGGAGAAGAAGCAGTTGCTGTTGGTGTATGTGCTGCACTTAAAAAAGATGATGTAATTACTAGTACTCATAGAGGACACGGACATATACTCGCAAAAGGAGGACATCCAAAATATATGTTTGCCGAGTTGTTAGGACGTGAGACAGGATATAATCGTGGTCGTGGAGGATCAATGCATATTGCAGACTTTTCTCTAGGAATTTTTGGTGCCAACGGTATAGTCGGTGCGGGGGCACCAATGGCATGTGGAGCCTCTCATTCATTTAAGCTACGAAATGAGAATAGAGTTGCAGTATCTTTTTTTGGAGATGGTGCTATGAATCAAGGTGTTTTATTGGAATCATTCAACCTGGCAAAAGTACTAAATTTGCCAGTTATCTTCGTTTGTGAAAACAATGGATATGCTGTAACTTCTCCTTCTGATGTAATGACTCCTGGTGGGATTGAATCAAGGGCAAAAGGCTTTGGTCTCAGCACTCATTCTGAAGATGGCATGGACGTAAGAAAAGTATACAAAACTGCAATGAATGCTGTTAGTAATATCAAATCTGGTAAGGGACCTATATTTCTGGAATTTATCACAGAAAGATATTCAATTCATAATATTTCGGCTGGTGATAAAAATTTATTGATACGGAACAAAAGACTTTTGGGAAACACCTGGAAGAATGACCCTATAAATAGAATAGCTGAAGAGATTATAAGTGATATGAAACTCTCCAGAGAAGACCTAGAAAGTATTGACATTGAAATTGAAAGAAAGTTGGAAAATTCAATTAAATTTGCACGTGAGAGCCCTTTCCCAAATCCAGAAAGTTCTTTAGATTTTATGTATACAGACACTTATTTAAATTTACCCTTGAAAGGTTGGTAATAATGAGACCATTAAGTATGGTTAAAGCTTTAAATGAAGCAATTTATCAATGCATGTTAGAAGATAAAAATATAATTGTCTTGGGTGAGAATGTATGCAACAGATATCGGGAAGAAACATATGATTTAGATAAGTATTTTTCAAAAAATAGAGTAATTGACATGCCCATTTCTGAAGCAGCATTTACTGGATTTGCAAATGGTGCTGCAATGGCGGGATTAAGACCAATTGTAGAGTTTCAGGTTGCAGGCCTAATCTACCCTGCATTTGATCAAATTGTAAATCAAGCCGCAAAGTTAAGGTTAATGCTTGGAGGACAATGCAAAATTCCTGTAACTTTTTTTATCATGGGTGCAGGTGCAGGAGGTGGTCGTGCAGGTCAACATTCAGATAATCCTTATCCTTTACTAATCCATTGCGGAATTAAAACAGTAATTCCATCAAGTCCCGAAGATGCAAAGGGTCTAATGATTTCGTCAATCTTAGAGAACGACCCTGTAGCAATAATAATTCCTGCGGGTCTAATTGAGATGACGGGTGAAGTACCCGAAGGTTTCTACAAAATCCCATTTGCCAATGGAAAAATTTGTCGCGAAGGTCATGACGTTACAGTGTGTGCAATAGGGAATATGGTACCTATAGCATTGAAATTAGCAGATAAATTGATTGATGAGGGGATCCAAGTTGAAATTTTTGACCCTAGAAGTTTACTGCCTTTTGACAAAGATAGTCTTTTAAAATCAATTCAAAAAACAAGACGTCTTGTAATTGCTGATGATTCCAATCGATCATGCGGCTTTGCTGCAGAAATTTCTGCTGTCGTTGCTGAAAATTTTTATAATATATTGAAGGCACCTATTAAGAGAATAACTCGTGCTGATATGACAATTCCATATAGTGCTCCAATTGAAAAAGAATTATTACCTGATTTAGATAAGTTAGAATCTGCAGTACGATTCGTTATATCTTAATTAATTCTAAAAAAAAATCCTTTGTAAATTAACTACATGAAACGAAAACTTGGTAAAACAAGTGTTTTTGTAAATCCTATTGGCCTTGGTACTTGGCCTTTATCAAATATTAATCGTCCTTCAGAATCTGATGCTATAAAACTTATACTTGATGCGATTGAAAGTGGTGTAAATTTAATTGATACTGCAGATGCATATTGCATTCATGATAGAGAGTTTGGCTACGGTGAGAAATTAATCGGGAAAGTTTTATCTCACTCAAAAATTCATGATACCATTATTGTTGCATCAAAAGTTGGGAGGTTACGCGAAGGCAAGAAATGGATTACAAATGGGAGACCTGAATATATTAAACATGCTTGTGAAGAAAGTCTTCGAAGACTTAAACAAGAAACTATTGCTCTTTATCAACTTCATCAAGTAGATCAAAAAGTCCCCATAGAAGAATCAATGGGTGCCTTTAAGGATTTACAAGATAATGGCAAAATACAACACATTGGATTGTCAAACGTTAATAAAATTCAAATTGAAAAGGCTAACAGTATAGTGAGTATTACCAGCGTTCAAAATCAGTGCAATCCGTGGTATAAAAAAGACATTTCTAGTGGTCTTATCAATGAGTGTTATAAAAGAAGTATAACATATTTCCCATGGTATCCATTTGGTGGGGAAAATAATCATAAGTTATTTGTTTCCAACAATGTGATAGTCAAATTATCAAAAAAATATAAAGTCAGCCCATATCAATTAGTTTTATTGTGGCTACTTAATATAGGTAATAATGTAATATTAATTCCTGGATCTAATAGATTAAAAAGTATACAAGATAATCTAAAAACAACTAAATTAAATATTGAACCATTTGATTTAAAACTTATCGCAAACTTATAAATGTCAATAAAATAAGATTGATTTGACATGCCAAAATAGATTATTGCGCTGTGAAGCCTCCGTCTATTACGAGTTCAACTCCAGTTACGTATGATGATTCATCAGAAGCCAAATAAAGAATTCCAAATGCTACATCCTTGATATCACATAGTCTCCCCATTGGAATTTTTTCTTCTAAATCTTTAAGAACACTAAAAGATTCAAATTCCACCTTTGTCATCTGAGTGTTTGCAAAACCAGGGTGTACTGAATTAACACGAATATTCTGCTTGGCATATTGAAGAGCAATTGATTTGCTAAATATTCTAACTGCACCCTTAGCTGCAGAATAAACGGGCACGTTTGGAGACCCCACAATTCCAGATATAGATGAAATATTTATAATTGATCCCCCACCACCGGACAGCATGGCTGGTAGAACATTTTTTGTTCCTAAAAATACGCCCTTTACATTTACATCCATATCTTTTATCCAATCTGCTTCGGTAAAGTCTTCAAATTTTTTAGTTATGCAGGTCCCCGCATTATTTACCAATACATCTAACTTCCCATATTTAGATGTTATTAAGTTTATTGCAGTTTTCCATTCACTTTCAGATGTAACATCAAGGTGAGAATAAGTAACATCAAAACCTGAATCTCGCATTTTTAATGCTGCAGATTCACCTAAATCATCATTTACATCGGATATGATCACCTTTGACCCCTCACGACAAAACAGGTGAGCAGTTGCCCCTCCAAATCCCATAGATTTACCAAGAAAAGCATTAGCAGCACCCGTTATAAGTGAAATTTTGCCTTCTAAGCGCATAAAATATTAGTAAAAATCAAAATAAATTAAATCCATAATAAATCTAAATTAGAATAAATATTTTTCTATACCTTTTAGAAGAAGATAATTAAAGATTTAATTTTGTTCTTTCTGCAAATTCATTAGCTCCTTTTTCTAAAAAAGCATTTAGATGTGTATAAAGAAATCGCACACCTTTATTTACATATTTTTCTACATTTTCGTTATCAACTAGAATACCAACATGACGCCCAGCAGATCTCGCTAGTTTTATAATTCCGTCAATTTTCTCCTCCACTTCTGCAACTCTAAAATCACCTTTGAATCCCATGCTCTTAGATAGATCGACTGGACCAATAAAAAAAATATCTATACCATCAATTGCCAGAAATTCTTCAAATTTATCAGCCGCTGAACAGGATTCAATTTGAATCACAATTAATTTATTTTCATGGTCCATAGGGAAGCAATATTTTACTACATCAACAATTTCTTTAGCATCTTCTACAGTATCAACTCTTGGAACAACCAATCCATCAACACCGAGAAAAAGGTAACGCGAGAGTACCCATTCTTTAGAATCAAATACTCTGACAATGGATACTGTATTATGTAATCTTGCTGCACGAGCCATGTTTTCTACTGACTCACAATCGATACTCCCTTGTTCACAATCAAAAAAAATAATATCAATTTTCTGCTGACTCAATATTTCCACTAAACTAGAAGAGGGATGATCCACATTTACTACTATGAGTGGTTCATCACGATTTAACTTATCTCTTATTCCTAAAATAGCTGAGGTTTGCATAACAAAATTCATTAAATATAATTAATAATTCTAAAATCAATTTAAAACTGGCCATTTCATTGCAGTGCTCAAACCCAATCGATCTATTCTTTCATTTATACTGAAATTTGCTTTTTTAAAGATCTCTTTCTCATCAACCATCGTGCTAATGCCATTTTCCAGAACAATTTTTCCATTAACAACAACTATCCATGAATGACCTGCGCGATTAGTTAGTGCCAGCTGCTGGACAGGGTTAACTCCGGGATATGCATCAGGTGAATATGGATTTGTCACTACAAAATCTGCTCTTTTACCAACAGATAAACTCCCTGTGATTGCATCCAAACCAGCAGATTGTGCTGCATTGATAGTCTGCATCTCTAAAATTTTCTCTGGCGACAATCTCTGACTAGTATTCATAGCAACCAAATGTGCTGTTAATGCTTCGTCACCTATTGAGCTATTGCGGGCACTATCACTTCCTAAAGTTACATTAACTCCTCTTTTATAAAGTTCAGGTATCCAGCACTTTACTTTGTCAGATATACCCATACTAAGAAATTGACTGGGACACCAAACAACTGAGGGGTTAAATTGTTCAATAATATCTAAATCATCATTAGTAAGTATGTTCATGTGCACCAAAGTAGAATTTTTGTCCAAAACACCTATTTTAGCAAGATGTGAAATTCTCGTTTTACCAAGTCTTGAAGTTTCATGATTCGTAGATTTTGGTTCATATGCTTCGTGTTGATGAAGAACAACTCCATATTCATCAGCCATTTCCTTAGCTCTAAGTTCTAATTCATCACTAGCTGTACCTAATCCGTAAAGACAAATATATCCATGTAGTAATCCTCCTGGGTCTTTATTTAGATACAACTGAGAACCAAGATTTTTTATACAGTGATTAAAATTAGGTGGTGCTCTATTGAAAAGTTTTGGACTTTCAAGAGAACCAAGATGCTTCATTATTTCAACTGTATCCCAAACATAAGGATCAGCAAGACACATTCGAATACCTACTTCTTTTGAAGCTTCGGCTACAGCTTCAACATCAAAAACTGTTCCTGCTTCTACAGTACATGTGTATCCATTATGTAGTAACTGTAATGAAGTAAGCTTTGTAGCAATTACTTCATCTTCTCTTGTGACATCTGCTTTCCATGTCGCAAAATTGACTCCAGAAATTGGATCTACTGAATCATTTTCAAAAATACCTCGACATCCTGCACCAACAATATGGTTGTGAGCATCTATAAATCCTGGATGCAGAATCCCTCCACATGCATCAATAGTCTTATTCGAATTTACTCTTTGAATTACCTCTTTTTCATGACCTATATCAATTATTTTACTACCTTTTACGGCAACTGCACCATTTAGAAATACTGTTCTATCTTTGTCTATTGTAATTACAATTGCATTTTTTATAAGGATATCAGAATGAGTTTTTTGTTTCATACAGCCCGTTTCATTGCACGTTTAAATGCTTTTTGATCAAGTTCAACTCCCAGACCTGGTCCTTCTGGAACATATGCAACCCCCTTTTCAATGTTTAATGGATTTAGAAGAAGATCTTCTTCTTGATAGAGGACACCACATGTATCAGAATCAATATCAAGATTAGGCATAGCAATACCTAAGTGTATTTGTGCAGCAGTTCCTATTCCCAATTCTGGCATACTTCCAATCATACAAGATAAACCTGCCTGCTCTGAAATGGTAAATATACGAGCAGCATTTTGTATTCCACCTGATTCAGTCACATAAATATTCATAATATCTGCTGCATTGTCCCTGACAACATTCATAGCTTCATTAGGATGCCCTACTGACTCATCAGCCATAATTGGGATTGGAACTGATTTTCTTATTTCAGCCATTATCTGAAGTTTGTTGGGTGGGACTGGTTGTTCAAGAAGCTCAGGATCAAATGGTAAAATTTTGTTCACATACTTTATTGCTTCCTTAGCATTTTTCATCGCCATATTTGCATCTACACGAACACGATGCTCGTCACCTACCGCTTCTCGAATTAGTCGCACTGCTTCAACATCTTTATCAAACCCTTGACCAACTTTAACTTTTATTGTCCTGAATCCCTCATTTGCTTTCTCAAGAGCAAATTCTGCCATCTCATTTGGATTTCCATAAGGGACTGAATAACTGAGCTGAATCCGTTCACGCATCTTTCCTCCAAGAAGCTGGTAAACAGGAATATTTGCATATTTTCCAGCGATATCCCAAAGAGCCATTTCAACTCCAGCTATTGCTAATTGTCCATCAGGAAGTTCATTTTCCATAATTCTAAGAGCACTAGTTATGTTGAGAGGATTATTACCAATAAGCGAAGGCGCTAACCTTTGATCAACATCTTGGCACAGTAATTTCCCTCGACGTGCAAAAACACTCGATAATTCTCCTAATCCTATGATTCCCTCATTAGTGTACACTTCAACAATTCCGTGCTCTGAGATATCAGCAGGACCTAGCGCTGTTCGAGTTACTTTGCCAAACGCTCTTTTTCTGGACACATTTACTGGAGTGGCAATAATTTTTGTTATTTTCATAATTTTTTTCTTATTAAATGAATAATAGATGATTAAGTAATTAAATATAATTTGAATTGTTTTAACACATATGTTTTTTTGCTTCGTTAATTGTTTAATTATGCTATACGATCCCCTTTTTTTAACACTACTGTTCTATTATCTACTCCAGGTAACATTTTAGAAGGGTCTTGAGTCACTAAAAGGTCCATAACTACTGGAATTTTTTTTTCAGCCAAAGATTCTTTAATAGCATCGGAAATTTGCGCCGGCTCTTCAACTCTAATGCCCTTACAACCAAAGGCAGTTGCAGTTTTAGCATAATCAGTCTTGGCAAGATCAGATGATTGGTACGAGTCTTTACCATACTTTATATGCTGAAGGGCTTTGACATAACCAGAAGCAGAGTTATTAAAAACAATTACAGTAAATGAAATACCTAGTCGACGTGCTGTCTCTAATTCACCCATAACCATGTTGAAACCAGCATCACCTGTTAACGCAACTACAGGGCCAAGACTATTATCCCTAGCTCCAAGAGTGGCTCCAATTGCACCTGGCACCCCATAGCCTATTGATGCAAAACCTCTATCAGGCACAAATCCTCTTCCCGCCTGTTTAGTGTCATATAGTAATCCACTCCAATGGGCCGCGAAACCTCCATCTGCAACCAAAATTGCGTCTTTAGGTAAATTATAATTTAATTCATAAATCAATCTAGCAATATTAATTGGTTTTTCATTAGATTTAAGTTGCTTTTCAATTCCAGCCTTCCATCTAGTCATCCTTTTTTCAACCTCTTTTGCCCAACCAATGAACTTATTATTTAATTTTCTTCCTTCTAAGACCCTTTCTAGATCTTTTATGCCTTCAAATGCATCTCCCCACAAACCTAAAGTAGGTATTATTGTCCTCCCTATTTCTTCAGGAACAATGTCTAAATGAATTATTTTCTTACCTTTTTTTGGTAACTCATACCTTTTTGTCGCAATTTCCCCTAACTTACACCCTATAAATAGCAAAACATCTGCATCATCCATCAACCCATTAGCTATTCTGTCATATCTACCAAAAAGCCCTGCAGATAGACGATGAATACAAGGAATTGCCCCCTTACCTGAAAGAGTATGCGCAACAGGAATATTATTTTCCTCTGCAAATTTTGTTAGTACTGAAGATGCACTAGATAAATGAACACCACCACCTGCGAATATCATTGGACGTTCTGCAGAAATTAAAATTTCTGCTGCTAAATTAATTCCATCTGAAGTAGGTCTTACACGAATAGATGGAACAGATTTATATTTTGCATCAATTTCAAAATCTTGATCAGAAAAACGGTATGAATCATGACAAATATCTTCAGGTAAATCAATTACCACAGGCCCTGGTTTTCCTGTAGTAGCCACTATAAATGCCCTTCGAACTAACTCAGGGATCCTTTCAATCATTTCCACTCGGATTACCTCTTTCACTGCTGGTTTAAGTATATCTACCTGCCTAGCTTCCTGAGTCATGTTCTTAGAAGCAAAAAGGCGGTGACTATCACCTGTGAGAGCAATCAAAGGGATACCTGCATTTAAACTCTCAACTAAAGCCGTTACTAGATTAGTAGCTCCAGGACCAAGAGTCGCGTCACAAAATCCAATTCTACCAGTCACTTTTGCATATGCATCAGCAGCAAAAGCACCACACCTTTCATCATTTATAAGATAGTGTTCTAAGCCAATCCTTCTTGCAGCATCGTAGAATGGTAGAAGTTGAAAACCTCCCATTCCAAACATTGGTCCAATTTTAAATTTTTTAAACATTCGGGCAACTGCTTCACCACCTGTCATATTATTATTCCCCATAATGACTTTATTTCAGATTAAATTCATAAATACATATATAATCAATGTGATAGAATATAAATTAAATCATTTTTAAATGTTTAAGAATGAAAAGAAAATAAATAATATTTCGATTCAAACATTAAAATTTTTGAAATATTCTTATAATATAATTAAACATTCCAAATTTATTTTACAAATTTTCATATTCTGTATAGTTTAGCGAAAATTTATTTTTATAAATAACGGAATATATAACAATAAGGATCTTGTTGTTATTGATAGTACACAAAATAAATGCATATTAGAATATACATTTAGAATTAATTCAGTATCGTTATTTAGTCTAATCAAATAAACACTTAATTCAGAAAATATATTATGTCTGCATTAAAATGGAACAATTTACGAGCTCCTCAACTGAAGTCTCTTGCTGAAGAAAACGCAACTGTCATAATTCCAGTTGGCTCGACAGAACAACATGGACCTCACCTTCCTGTTCAAGTTGATGCCTTATTGGCAACAGAAATATCACTTAAATGTGCCTCTCTTTTCCCAGCAAGTACGAATGTTATTGTATCTCCAACTGTTTGGTGTGGACTTGCAGAACATCATATGGATCTAGGCGGAACATTCACTCTTGATCATAACACATTCCATTCTCTTCTACGCTGTTTGTGTTCTTCAATAAACCGTCATGGTTTCACGAAAATATGTATAGTAAATGGTCATGGTGGGAATATACATTCACTTCATGTTATTGCATCTGAAATTAAACGCGAAATTAATTTACAAATTTTAGTTTGCACTTATTGGACGTTACCTGAAGTCGAAAATGCCTTCGCTGAAATTCTCGAAATACAAAAAAATGTAAGACACGCTGGTGAAGCTGAAACATCAATGTTACTTCACTTAAAACCTGATCTTGTGGATAAGGAAGCCTTACCTATTTCAAACGGACCAACTGAAATTAAATATACAAATACTGGTACATATCGTTGGCAATCTTTCAAAGAACTGAGCCCCAACGGAGTAATCGGTTTTCCTTCAGCTGCTTCAGCTGAAAAAGGTAAACTATTACTGGACGCAGCTGCTTCAGGTTTGTACAAGACTCTTAGTAATCCTGATATTTGGGGAACCAAAATTTGAGAATGCTTTGAATTTACTACTACGCAGGTAGCTTAATCATTCACCCATGAAATTAATTTTAAAAATAACTAAAATCCACAGATCAAGACTTTATTTCTTTGATTTAGGAGGGAAATTAACAAGAATAGGGATTTTTTTTGATGTAGTCTGACTGTGAAAAATTAGGGGGAGTTACTCAAAGGAGATATTTAAACTAACATTGAAAATATTTTTCATTATACATCCTGTTTTTTATCTCATAGTATCTTATCCCTTGCCTTCTTTCCCCATCTCAGATATCTATTGGACCATATAATAAACTGTAAACTAATATTTTAAAGAATATATAAAACAATCTTCCTATAAAAAGGTGTGATCATGGAAAAAATAAAAATACCAAAGTCACTGGTATTCATCATTGTTGTAGTAGGTATCTTTTTGTGGTTTGGTTCATCGCTTTATCAGCAGGTTCCTGCGGGCTATGTTGCTGTCGCCACACTCTTTGGTGAAGTGCAGTCTGATCCATATGAAGAAGGTTTACACATTCCCGTCAACCCATTTTATGAATGGTTTTTATATGACGTCCGTCAAAAGTCCCACCTGGAGGAAGCCAATGTTCCCAGCCAAGACCAACTTCAGACCAAGATTCAAGTGAGTGTGCAGTTCCGACTAATGAAAGACAGAGCCCCCAAGATTCTCCAGGAAACTGGACAGGCTCAAGATGTTTTAAGAGTCCATATTGTTCCCAAACTAAGATCTCTCTTGCGTGAACAGGGAAAGGCCATCAAAAGAGCAGAAGACTTTTTCTTGGAGGAGACTCAGCAGAACATGCAGATGTCCTTAGTGGAAGGCCTTCGCGATTACCTTGGCACAAAAGGAGTGAATGTTGGTGCTGTGCTCATCCGTGACATCTCTCTTCCTCCTTTTATCATTAAGGCCATTGAGTCAAAAAAAGAGCGTGAACAGGAAGTCGAAAAGCAAAAGGCAGAATTGCTGCGCTTCGAAACAGAACAGCA
>ENA-UPTF01001209-UPTF01001209.1-marine-metagenome-genome-assembly--contig:-NODE-1209-length-16615-cov-3.932156_pt1 | contig 16615 bp, 16 predicted proteins | sample MGYA00238166_ERZ767019 | MGnify/ENA primary metagenome ERZ767019 (study PRJEB28930, sample SAMN06266391) | marine metagenome | isolation source: Sea water from 250 m depth | place: Atlantic Ocean...
CAACCTCACCGTGGACGAGATCCGTGAGTACCTCGAGGTGGAAAGTCTCACCTATCTGAAGTTGGACCACCTGCTGGAGGCCACTGGTGCGGTCGGTGCCGGCTTCTGCGACGCCTGTCTGACGGGGACCTACCCCATCGAGATTCCGGTGAACCTCTCCAAGGCAGTGCTGGAGGGACCGGCGGGCACATCCGCTCCCGAGAGGACCATGCCGATACGGGACGACGACGGTGAAGCAGAACTTCCGACCGAAGCCGCCAACCGCCTGTTCGGGCGTGGCTCATGACGTCGGTGGAGGAGAGCGGGTCGGGCGAGAGCTATCGGGCGGCTGGGGTCGATCTCGATGCTGGCGAAGAAGCGGTGCGCCGTATCGGTCCGTTGGTGCGTGGCACCTACCGGCCGGAGGTCGTGGGCGACATCGGGGGATTCGGCGGCCTTTTCGACATTGGTCGGTCCGGCTATCGGGACCCGCTGCTGGTGTCGGCTACCGATGGGGTGGGCACCAAGGCCGAGATCGCACGCCGGACCGGTCGGCTGGACACCATCGGGCGGGACCTGGTGGCCATGTGCGTGGACGACTTGGTGTGCGTGGGTGCGGCACCGCTTTTCTTTTTGGATTATCTCGCTGTCGGTCGGCTGGACCCGGATGCCGTGGAGGGGCTGGTGTCGGGTATCGCCGCGGGGTGCATCGAGGCGGGATGTGCCCTAATCGGGGGCGAGATGGCCGAACATCCCGGGGTGATGGCCACCGACCAGTTCGATCTGGTGGGCTTCGCCGTTGGGGCCGTCGAACGTGACGGGGTGCTGGACGGCAGCGCGACGGCCGTCGGCGACGTGCTGGTGGGGATCGAGTCGCCCAACTTGCGGTCCAATGGGTTCTCGCTGGCCCGCCGACTGGTCTTTGACGTGGTCGGACACGACCTCGATGATCCGGCGTGGGAGGGAGCAGCGACCACTCTGGCTGACGAGTTGCTGGACCCCAGCGTGATATACGCCCCAGCCGTAGTAGCTGCACTGGCCCACCACGAGGTCCATGCCGTGGCCCATGTGACCGGTGGAGGCCTACCCGGCAATCTGCCGCGGGTCATGAACGACAGGCTGGACGCGGTAGTCGACCGCTCAACATGGGAAGTGCCGCGGATCTTCCGGGAACTGCAGGCAATGGGCGACGTGTCCGATGACGAGATGGATCGGGTCTTCAACATGGGGTTGGGGATGGTGCTGGTCGTTCCCGCCGCCGACGTAGATGGCGTGCTGGCCACCTTGGCTGCCCATGATCGCTCGGCTCGGGTGGTCGGCGAGTTGGTGACCGGATCCGGGCAAGTCAGGATGGAATCGTGAGCACCAGGGACGCCCTGATCGCCCATCTACTGGAGCACTCCGTTAGGACCGGGGACTTCACCCTCAAGTCGGGTCGGAAGAGCACCTGGTTCTGCGACGCCAAGCAGACGGCGTGCCGGGCCGAGGGGATCCTGCTAGTAGCCGACGCTGCGCTTGTAGAAATAGAGGCCCTAGATGCCGCGGCAGCCGCTGACGGGGTCGGTCCGATCACCGCCATTGGTGGGCTAACAGCGGGAGCTGACCCGGTGGCTTTCGGCATCGCCGCGGTGGCAGCCAGCCGTGGGCGGTTCCTTCGGTCGTTCAGCATCCGGAAGGAGTGCAAGGACCACGGGGTGGAGGGCCGCCTAGCCGGTGCCCTGCTGCCCGGTGACCGGGTGGTCATCACCGAGGACACAGTCACCCGGGGGACCTCGCCGTTAGAGGCCGCCTCAGTGGTGCGTGCGTTGGATGCCGAGGTGGTGGCCGTGCTCCCCATTGTGGACCGCGGTGGTACGTGCGGTGCTGTGGCCGGTGAGGCGGGGATCGAGTTCCGGCCCTTGGTCACCGCTCCCGACCTCGGCTTCCCCTACGAGGGTCCCTGACCCGGTCCAGCCCGGCCCGTGGCGGGTCCTCCGGGTTTGAACGGGGCGTTCCGGTACGTCACTCCTAGGCTCGCGCGATGCCATTTCTCCCCACCGCGGCCTATTCGATCCACCTCCAGGTGGCCTTGGACAACGTGCCCAACACCCTGGGCCGTCTGGCTACGGCCATCGGCGAGGCGGGTGCCAACATCATTTCCATGGGCGGCTTCGACGTCCGGGGTGACCTATTGGTCAACGACCTGGTGGTCAACTGTCGCGACGAGGACCACGCGACAGCCGTAGTCAGTGCCATCGAGAACCAAGACGGGGTGGAGATCCTCCACTGGCATGACCGGACCTTCGACATGCACGAGGGCGGCAAGATCGAGGTGGTCTCCCTCACCGAGGTCAACGACCGGCATGACTTGTCGATGGCGTACACGCCGGGGGTGGCACGGGTCTGTATGGCGATCCACGAGGAGCCAGCCCTTGCCCACGACCTGACCATCAAGAAGAACACGGTGGCTGTCGTCACCGATGGCACCGCGGTGCTGGGCCTAGGTGACATCGGACCGGCAGCCGCCATGCCGGTCATGGAGGGGAAGGCCCTCCTGTTCAAGGAGTTCGCCGGCGTCGACGCCTTCCCGATCTGCCTGGACGTCGCCGATCCGCAGGAGATCATCGACACCGTCGTCCGCCTCGCCCCGACCTTCGGCGGGATCAATTTGGAGGACATCGCGGCACCCGCCGCCTTCGAGGTGGAAGAAGCCCTACGCGAGGCGCTGGACATTCCGGTGTTCCACGATGACCAGCACGGTACCGCCGTGGTCACTCTGGCTGCCCTGTGGAACGCCTGTCGTCTGACTGGTCGCGAAATCGGCAACTTGTCGGTGGTGATCGCCGGTATGGGCGCTGCTGGCGTGGCCGTGGGTCGGATCCTTTTGGATGCCGGGGTCGGTGAGATTGTTGGTGTGGACCGTACCGGCGCGGTCTACTCGGGGCGCGACAACCTGAACACGGCCAAGGAGTGGTTCGCCGAGCACACCAACTCAGATCGCAAGATGGGCACCCTGCAGGACGTACTGGCCGGCACTGACGTGTTCGTGGGCCTGAGTGGCCCAGGCCTGATCGATGCCGCCGATCTGCGCACCATGAACCCCGAGCCGATCGTGTTCGCCATGGCTAACCCGGAGCCCGAGATCCACCCTGAGGAGGCCGATGGCCTTGCCGCAGTTATGGCCACCGGACGCAGCGACTACCCGAACCAGATCAACAACGTGCTGGCCTTTCCGGGAATCTTCCGGGGCGCCCTGGATGCCGGAGCCACCGACGTGACCGAGAATATGAAGCTGGCGGCGGCGAAGGCCATTGCCGACTCGGTTTCGCCGGCCGACCTCCGGCCAGCGTTCGTGGTGCCGTCCGTGTTCGATAAATCGGTTCCTTACCGGGTGGCCGACGCGGTCGCAGCGGCCGCCATCGCCGACGGTGTCTGCCGGGCCTGATCGGGCCGGTACTCCGGGAACGGATCGGTATCAGGATCGTGTCGGTCCGCGCCGTCACCTTCGACCTCTGGAACACCCTCCTCACCAGTGTCCCCGGAGGCCTGGAGATTCGACGCCGGTTCTGGCAGGAGGTCATAGAAGCGCGGAATCTCGCCGTGCCAGAGGAACTCCTGTGGGGCGTTCTGTCGATCCTTCCTGATCGCTTCGAGACTGAGTGGAGGGCGGGCAGGCACTATGGGCCGGACCGGGCGCTCGAGGAGTGCTTCGCCGCCTTTAGTGATCGGATCGATGGTGGGGATCGGGAGGCGCTTGCCGATGCATTCGACCGGGCTTCCTATTGTTTGGAGGTGATGCCGGTCCCTGATGCGGCAGAAGTCGTTTCGGCCGTGGCGGGGACTGGTGTCGCCGTCGGAATCGTTTCGGACACGAACCTGGCAATAGGACGACACCTCAGGACGTACCTCAAAGAGCACGGAATCCTCGAACACGTGGCCTTCGCAGCATTTTCCGATGAGGTGGGCGTCTACAAGCCGGACCCATCCATCTTCCAAGCGGCTCTTGAGGGTCTCGGCGTGGACGATCCTTCAAGCGTGGTTCACGTGGGTGACTTGAAGCGGACCGATGTGGCTGGAGCTCGGGCCATGGGCATGGGCACTGTGCGGTTCCGCGGTGCGCTGGACGACAAGGAGCCTGGAGACGAGGCCGACCTGGTCATCGATCGCCTGACCGACCTGCCCGGGTCGTTGCCCGACTTTGGCACCGGGCTCCGATCGTCCTGACGGCTGTGGCCCTCAGCCGAACATGATGACCGAGCGCAGGGTGGCGGCAGCCTTCAATTCGGCGCAGCCCTCGTTGACCTGGTCGAGGGTTATGTGGACCGAGACAAGCCGGTCCAGTTCCTAGCGGCCCCCAGATAGTGGTGGGCCAGGTTGGGCCTCTCCGCCTTGTAGTTGGAGTCGCCCATTAACTGTCTTTGGAGTTCCTTGGCCTGGGGGCCTAGCGGTGGTGGTGGACTCGCTCACCTATCTGTTTTTTAGGCGCGACTACCTCCTTAGCCATATGGCCAACTTCTTGGCCGACGGCTAGGTTCGGTCGATGGGCCGAGTGCAGGATCTGCTGGGGTGTTCCCATCCAATCTTCGGCTTTGGCTTCGGGTCGTCGATCGACGTGGCGATCGCCGTCTCGCGCTCCGGTGGCGTCGGTATCTGGGGCTGTACACGTCAGACCCCCTGCGAGATCGAGGCCGGCGTCAGCCGGATGAAGGCCGAACTCGGGGACCTCCCGTGGGGGGTGGATCTGGTCATCCCGGCGGGAATGCCCGAACGTGACGACCGACCAGCCATCGAGTCGACGCTGCCACCGGAACACGTCGAGTTCGTGTCGTCGATGCGTCAGCGCTATGGAGTACCCGATGATGGGCTGCCCGGCATGCGGTCCCGGTTCGTTCGTAGTGAGGAGACGGCCCGCGACCAACTGGCCGTTGCCATGGACCACCGGATCCCGGTCCTAGCTCTGGGCGTCGGATCACCGACTTGGGCTGTCGAGCAGGCCCACGATCAGGGATCGCTGATCGTCAGCCTGGTGGGTCGGCCGGCCCATGCCGAGACAGCCATCCGGGCCGGTGCCGACATCCTCGTGGCCCAGGGGACCGACTCGGGTGGCCACACTGGGCCGATTGGCACTTTCACCCTCGTCCCACTGGTCGTCGAGGTGGCGGGCGGGCGACCGGTCCTTGCCGCCGGTGGGGTGGCCACCGGGCGGCACATCGCGGCGGCCATGGCCCTTGGAGCCGACGGGGTCTGGGTGGGCACGGCCTTCCTCGCCTCGGTGGAGGCGGCCCCGTCACAGGTGCTGTTGGACAAGTTGTTGGCTGCCGACGCCTCCGACACGGTGATCAGCCGGTCGGTGAGCGGGAAGACCCTGCGCATGCTGCGCTCAGCCTGGAGTGACGAGTGGTCGGCCGCCGGTGCACCGGAGCCGCTGAAGATGCCTCACCAGGACATCCTGATCGGCGACCTGTTGGGCCAGGTGATGCGGCACGAGGTAGTGCCCCTAGTTCACGAAGGGGCGGGTCAGGGTGTAGCCCACCTGGTCGGCCAGGAGACGGTGGCCGAGATCATGGACGGACTAGTCGGCGAGGCCGAGGGGGTGCTGGCCGCTCTGGGCGTCGGCAGTTCCCAGAGCGGCCAGACGTGAGCGATGAGGAGGTGCTCGTGTCGGTGGAGGACGGGGTGGCATCGGTCACCCTGAATCGACCTCACCGCAAGAACGCCATCACCGGACCGCTGGCCGACGGGCTGGCCGACGCCTTTCGCGCGGTATCGGCCCGGGACGACGTGAACGTCGTCCTGTTGTCGGGTGCCGGTGGTGGATTTTGTTCTGGCCTCGACCTCGTCGAGTACAACGCCGATCCTCCGCCGCCATGGATGTCCACGGCCACAGAGTCGTTGGTCACCGCCCATCTCGCCATCTTCGATTGCCCTGTTCCCGTCGTAGGCGCCCTCGAGCGGTTCGCCGTCAACGGCGGGGCGGCATTCGCCCTGGCCTGCGACCTGCTGGTAGTTGGGGAGACCTCATTCATCCAGGTGGGTGAGATCCGTCAGGGGATGGCTGCACCGATGAACCTGGCCTGGCTTCTGGCGCGGTACCCGGTGTCGGTGGCCTCACAACTGGTCCTGACTGGTCGCCGGTTCAACGGTCTGGACCTGCACCGTCTAGGGGTGGCGCTCGACGTCGTGGCTGATATCGAGGTGAAGGAGTCGGCGAGGGCCCTGGCTCTCGACATTGCCGAGTGGTCGTCGGTAAACGTGCGAAACCTCAAGGGGGCGATCCGGGACCTGGGCGCCGTTGGGGGTCCGGTATCGGACCAGGTGGGTGGCCAGGCATGGTTCGACCGGGTGCGGGCCTCGACGCCTCTGCCCACCGGAGGTGGGATGCGCCCGATCCACGTGGACGGGGAGGGAATCGACCGGTGACCCTCGCCCGTCGAGGTGCGGCGCGCGGTGACCTTCTGGATGCTGCACTACGTCTGCTGGCCGATCGTCCACCTTCGGCCATCTCGGGTCGTGAGATCGCCGAAGAAGCCGGTGTCAACTACGGGCTCGTCCACTACCACTTCGGATCCAAGGACCGCCTGCTCGACATGGCGTGGCGTCAGCACCTCGACTGGCTTGTGGATACGGAGATGGAGGGTGGAACACGCCCTGTTTCGGTGAGGGCCACAGCCGAGGACCGGACGCTGTGGGCCGTCGCCGGCCACATGGCCCTCGACCCGTTACAGGCCACCGGTGACGGAGATCGCCGTCGGGTGCTCGACGCCTACCGCGACCTTGTCGAGGCCTCTGACCCCGACGGGGACCCGGTCCACCACTGGACGACCATCGCCGCGTTGTTCGCCCTGGAACTGGGGTGGCCCATCTTCGGTCCGGCCAACGTGACCGCCATCGGTTTGTCATCCGCGCACCTTCCAATGGCCCGCTCGCGAGTCGAGGCGCTGGTTGCCACTCTGGAGAGTTCGGTCGGGCTCAGGTCCGGAGAACCCGCCGGGGGGAAAGGTGACTCGTGACCGTGCCCCGGGGCCCCGACGAGGTCCGTACCGCCCTGGTTGATGCGGCATCGGCCCTTCTCGGTGAGAAGCCGCCGCAGCGGATCACCGGCCGTGAACTGGCCGAACGCGCAGGGGTCAACTACGGCCTGGTGCACCACTACTTCGGCGGGAAGAGCGCCCTTCTGTCCGAGGGATTGGCCCATCTGGCGGCTTCGTATGCGCTCGGCGAGCGAGCTGATGGCAAACCGGGGGACTGGCGGCCGTCCCAGCCGTTCTCAATACGCAACCGGCCGGATTACCTCCGGGCCATCGCCTTCGCCTCGATCGCCGGCGAGATGGACGAGGTGTCGACCATCCACCCCGTGGTGGAGGCCTCACTGGCAGAGGTGGCCGATCGTCGGGGATGTGGCGAGGAGCCGACCGACGAAACGCGGGTGGACGTGGCCGTGGCCACCATGTTCCAACTTGGGTGGTGCTTGTTTGCCGAGATGGTGAGCGGTGGGCTGGAACTCGACGCCACCGAGCAGGACGAGGTGGAGGCCCGGTTGCGGCTCGTACTCAGGGCCGTGTTGTTGGGACTCGACGTCGGCGAAGCCGCCCGTGGCATCCGGGAGGCCGAGGGCACATGATTGGCGAGGGTCTCTCAGGAAACTCAGGTCCTGTTCGAGAGGACCTCACCCGTTGTGTGGAACTAGTCGGAACGGGATGTCCCGGTCGGTAGCCGGTTCCCGGGGCAGCCCCAGGACCCGTTCGCCAAGCGTGTTCCTCTGAACCTCGTCGGTGCCGCCGCCCAGTGACAGAGCACGTGAGTCGCAGATGCCGTAGGCCCAGTGGTCGGACGTGGGTTCTACTGCTCGATCCGGTTCGGTGGCACCCATTGGGTCGCCTAGCCACGCCATGCCACCGGGAAAAGCGAGACGGGCCGTCACGTCAGCGGCGTCACGTCCCTGTCGGGACCGCCAGAGCTTCGGGATGGACGGGTGGATGCCCGGTCGGGCGTTCAGCCACCGGACGATCTGTGATCCGGTGTGGAGCCGGGCCAGGTCCTGCCTGACCAGCAGGTCGTTGGTCCGCCCTGTAGATCTGGCGAGCTCCATAAGGCGGTCCACAGGGACCGGTTGACGGCCGCCTCCACGTCCGATTGATGAGCGCTCGTGAGCCAGCAGGGCCACGGCCATCCGCCAACCGTCACCCTCGGTTCCCACAACCCAGTTGGAGGGCACACGGGCGCCGTCGAGGAACACCTCGTTGAAGTGGGCAACGCCGGTCATCTGATGGAGGGGTCGGACTTCTACGCCGGGCTGGTCCATGGGTAACACGAGCATCGAGATGCCGGCGTGCTTGGGGGCGTCCCAGTCGGTACGGGCCAGGAGGATGCCGAGGTCGGCAACCGAGGCTCCTGACGTCCAGACCTTCTGGCCGGTCACCACCCACTCGTCGCCATCGCGGTCGGCTCTGGTCGTCAGGCCAGCGAGATCCGAGCCGGCTCCCGGCTCGGAGTAAAGCTGGCACCAGATCTCATCCCCCCGGAGTCCCGGCCGGAGAAATCGCTGGCGGAGTTCCTCCGATCCGTGGTCGCGGATGGTGGGAAGACACATGTCGATTCCGATGCCGAATCCGGCACCTGCGTTACCCAGCTCCGAGCCGGCAATCTCCTCCCGGTAGGCGCGCACATGGTGGCGGTCCAGATCGCGCCCTCCGTCCACCTCCGGGTAGTCCAGGGCTCCCAGTCCAGCGTCGTAGCGAGCGGCCAGAAACCGTCGGGTTCGGTCGATCGAGCCATCGGCACCAGCCAGGATCTCAGGGAGCCGATTGGCGAAGGCCCGTACCTCTGATCGGAACTCGGCGAGTTCGGGCTCAGCGGTCGGATCATCGCCGAGGTCACCCATGAGGGAAGAGGTTAGCCAGATGGCTAACCATGGGTCGTATCGGCTCCGACTCATCAGGTCAGCCGGTACCGGCAGGTCGCCTATCGAGTGGGAGGCTCACGGCCAATGACTGCCATTCCCCGCCCCACTCCGCCGTATACCGGAACCATCGGTCGCCTGACCGAGGACTGTGAGCCGGTTGCCCTCGAGATGGAGGGCGCTCCCGAGGGGGCGCCCAATGTCGTGCTCGTCCTCCTAGACGACGTGGGCTTCGGGTCGTTCGGGCCTTTCGGCGGACCGGTCCCAGCTCCCGGCCTGGAGCGGGTTGCTGCCGACGGCCTGCGTTTCAACCGGTTCCACACCACGGCCATCTGCGCGCCCACCCGGGCCGCGATGCTCACCGGCCGCAACCACCACACCGTGCACATGGGTCACATCACCGAGGCGGCGACCTCCTATCCGGCCTTCGACTCGGTCATCCCCCGGGAGGCGGCCACGGTGGCCGAGGTGCTCCGCCAGAACGGCTACGCCACAGGGATGTTCGGCAAGAGCCACCTCACCCCGCCTTGGGAGAGGGGTCCGGCGGGACCGTTCGACCGTTGGCCCACCGGGTTGGGCTTCGACCGCTTCTACGGGTTCCCGGGCGCCGAGACCTCGCAGTTCGAGCCCGACCTCTACGACCAGACCACGCCGGTCGCCCCGTTTGAGGAGCGGGACGACTACCACCTCACTGAGGACATGGCCGACAAGGCCATTGAGTGGATACAGCGGATCAGGGCTCACCGACCTGACAAGCCGTTCCTGTGCTACTTCGCTCCCGGTGCCGTCCACACGCCGCTGCACGTTCCCGACGCCTGGCTTGACCGCTTCCGCGGCTTCTTTGACGACGGCTGGGATGACCTGCGCCAGTCGATCTTCGAGCGGCAGTTGGCCTTGGGGGTCATTCCGCCGGGCACGGCTAACACTCCCCGACCCGACGTGATCCCATCCTGGGACGACTATCCCGACCGGTACAAGCCAGTGGCTCGTCGCCTGATGGAAGTGTTCGCGGCCTTCCTGGCCCACACCGATGCTCAGGTGACCCGCCTCATTGACGCCATCGAGGCCATGGGCGAGTGGGACGACACCCTCTTCATCTACGTCACCGGTGATAACGGGGCGTCGGCCGAGGGTCGCATTCACGGGACCTGGTCCCTGCCCGCGCTTCAGAACGGGCAGGAGGAGGATCCCGAGTTCCTGCTCGAGCACATCAACGACTTCGGCACGGTCCGAAGTGAGTGCCACTACAACGTCGGGTGGGCGTGGGCCATGGATGCACCGTTCCAGTGGATGAAGCAGGTGGCGTCGCACTTCGGGGGAACCCGCAACGGCTTGGCCGTTTCGTGGCCCCGACACATCACCGACGCTGGTGGACTCCGGGACCAGTTTCACCACGTCATCGACCTGGCGCCCACCATCCTCGCCGCGGCGGGCATCGAGGCCCCGGCCATGGTGAACGGCATCGAGCAGATGCCCGTCGAGGGCCAGTCGATGCTGGCCTCGTTCACCGATCCCGGAGTGGATGGCCGGCGTACCCAGTACTTCGAGGTGATGGGCAACCGCGGTATCTATCACGACGGGTTCATGGCTTCCTGTTTCCACGGGAAGGTCCCGTGGGTCCGGTTCGGTTCGGCGCCGTTCGACGGCCCGCAGGAGTCCTGGGAGCTCTACGACGTGCGTGACGACTTCTCCCAGAGTCACGACCTGGCCGATGAGCGTCCGGAGCTGCTGGCCGAGATGCAGGACCTGTTCCACGAAGAGTGCCTCCGCAACGGCGTGTATCCCTTGCGGAACGCCGGCAACCGGGACCCGGCGGTCCGGGTGCCGAGGGCGCCGGCCGGGGTGAGGCAGATGACGTACACCACGGCGCACGTCCGGATGCCCGAGCAGGCCGTGCTGAACATCAAGAACCGCTCGTACCGCATCACGTGTGACCTCGATGTGCCCGAGAGGCCGGTCGGAGTGCCGACCGACGGGGTGCCAGAAGGGGTCATCGTGTGCCAGGGCGGCAGCTTCAACGGGTGGTCGATTTACCTTGACGAGGGCCGACCGACCTGGCACTACAACCTCTACGGCCATGAGCGGACCACGATGGCCGCCGACGAGGCGCTGGTTCCCGGTCGCCGGGAGGTCACCGTCTTGTTCGACTCCGACGGGGGCTTCGGTGCCGGCGGTGTAGCCACGCTGGCCGTGGACGGTCGGGTGGTCGATCAGACCAGGTTGGAACGGACTGTGCCGGTGGTGTTCGCCATGGGTGGCGAGTCGTTCGACGTGGGGGTCGACACCCGGTCACCGGTCGGGCCGTACCCGCATGGGTTCGCGTGCACGGCGACTATCCACGGCGTGACCGTCGAACTCCTTGACGAGGTCGACGATGAGACCCGGGCCCAGGTGGCCGCCGGGATGCTCCGGGCCGAGGCGGTCACCCAATAGGGCTACCGGCGGTTCAGCCGAAGGTGACGGGGACGATACGAGGCCCCCGTACTTGTCCGCCGGCCCACGTCACAGCGTCCGGGTCGGACAACGTGAACTCGGGGATGCGCTCAAACCATGTCTTGAGCGCTACCTCCATCTCCATGCGGGCCAGGTTGGATCCAGCACAGCGGTGGATGCCGACGCCAAAGGCGATGTGACGGTTGCGCTGCCGGTCGAGCTGCACCTCGTGGGGGTTTTCGAAATGGTCCGGATCGTGGTTGGCACCCGGGAAGTTCATGAGGATCTTGTCACCCTTCTTGAACGTGACCCCGCCGTACTCGACGTCCTCGGTGGCGTTTCGGGCCATGGTCACCGGCGCGTAGAAGCGCAGCAGTTCCTCGATGGCGGTGTCCCACAACTCCGGCTGGTCCACCATGCGGCGGCGATCGTCGTCATGTCCGGCGAAGTGCCACAGAGCGGAGCCTATGGACGACCAGGTGGTGTCGATGCCGGCCACCAACTGCAGGTTGCACATGCCGACGACCACGTCGTCGGGCAGCAGTTCACCCTCGTGCTCGGTCTGGCACAGGGCGGTGATGAGGTCGTCCTTCGGATTCTGTCGCCGGTCGGCTACCTCGGCAGCGAAGAAATCTCGAATGATGTCCCGGTACTTGGCCCGCAACTCCGGCTGCTGGAGCCCCAACTCGAGCACGCCGCGCACCCACTCGATGAAGTCGTCCACCATGGACTCGTCGACCCCAAGCTTTCGGGCAATAACCCGAGGCGGGATCTGCTGGGCGTAGTCGACTGCCGCGTCGCACTTGCCCTCCTCGATGAACCCGTCGATGAGTTCATGGCAGAGCTGCTCAGAGTAGGTGCGCTCGGCGGCGATGCCCTTAGGGGTGAAGTGGGGCAGTAGGGCTCGACGTGTCCAACCTTGCTCGGGCGGATCAGCACTGATGGGGGATGCCGCGTTGTAGCCGGTCGAGTCTTTCTTGACTAGGGCATCGGGCATGTCGATGACGATGGGTGATTTCGACGACAGGACAGGGACCATCTTGGCCATGGCCTGGAGGTCGTCGTACCGGGTGGGGAGCCACGATCCGCCGTAGCGGTCGGTGTGGGCGATGGGGCAGGCGTTACGCAGCTCGGCCCATGCCGAGAACGGGTCCCGGAGGTAGTCCGGGTCGAACATGTCGTAGTCGGAGGCCAGGTCGTGGATCGGGCAGCGTTCGGGGGTGGCGTCGGCCACCGGATCGGTCGAGCGGTCAACGGTGTCGGTCACAGCGTCAATCCTCCTCGATGGTGATGGCGTACTCGGGACAGTTGTCCACGATCAGCTTGGCCTTGTCCTCCAAGCCCTCGGGCACCTCACCGTCGTTCAACTCGAAGGCGTTGCCCAGGTCGTCAACGTCCACCAACTCAGGGGCCAGCGCGTAGCAGCGGCTGTGGCCCTCGCACTTCTCGGCGTCCACTTTGATTCTCACGGGTACCCCTATCGCCATGCCGGTTTCTATCGGTCGGCTACACCCTTCCAGACGATAAGCCCACGGGGTCTCGCGTTGGGAGTCCGGCCGGCGTGGCGAGCGTGTCGTTGACCGCGGTCAGCCCATGGGCAGGTTGATTGATTTCGACTCCACGAACTCGGCCAACCCATACCGTCCCAACTCGCGGCCGTTGCCCGACTTCTTGTAGCCGCCGAACGGCGCCTCGTGGTTGAGGAAGGCACCGTTCATGTCGACCTGGCCGGTGCGGAGCCGCTTGGCCACGGCCAACGCCCGGTCTGTGTCCGTTCCCCACACCCCACCCGAAAGCCCGTAGTCGGTGTCGTTGGCGATGGCCACCGCGTCGTCCTCGTCGTCGTAGCCGATGATCGACAGCACAGGACCGAAAATTTCCTCACGGGCGATGGTCATGGAGTTCGACACGCCGGCGAACACGGTGGGACGCACGTAGTAGCCGTCCTCGTAACCCTCGGGCAAGTCGTCGGGCTTGCCAGTTCCGCCGGTGACCAGGGTGGCGCCCTCGTCGATCCCGGCCTGGATGTAGCCCTGGACGCGCTCCCACTGGGCCTGAGATACCAGAGGGCCCAGACCGGTGCCTTCGGCCTGGGCTGGGCCCACCACCTGGGCATCAGCTGCTGCTGCGGCCAGCTCGGCGGCCTCGTCCATCCGGTCAGCCGGGACCAGGAGGCGGGTGAGCGCCGAGCAGGTCTGGCCGGAGTTGAGGTAGCAGGCGCCCACAGCCTTGGGAATGGCGGTCGCGAAGTCGGCATCGTCAAGGATGATGTTGGCCGACTTACCGCCCAACTCCTGGTGGACGCGGGTGACGTTGGCGGCCGCCACCTCAGCGACCCGGGTACCGGCCCTCGTCGAGCCGGTGAATGAAACCATGTCAACGTCGGGATGGGCAGCGATCGCTTCGCCGACCACTGGGCCGACACCGGAGACCAGGTTGAACACACCGGGTGGGAAGCCCAGCTCATCGATGATTTCGGCCAGCACGAAGGCGTTCAGAGGTGCGACCTCACTGGGCTTGAGCACCACTGTGCAGCCGACGGCCATGGCTGGGGCAATCTTCGCCATGATTTGGTGCAGCGGGTAGTTCCATGGCGTGATGCAGCCCACTACGCCCATTGGCTCGCGAGTCACCAACGTCCGGCTGATGGTCTCCTCGAAGGAGAACTCTCGGGCTGTGCCGGACACGCCACCGGTTGTGGCCATAGGCATGCCGACCTGGATCATCTTGGCCAGGGGCAGTGGCATGCCCATTTCCTGCGAGATGAGGGTGCCCAGATCGTCCATGCGGGCGCCGAACTGGGCAGCCAGACCCTCGATGAGCACTAGACGTTCCTCCAGCGGGGTAGTCGCCCAGCCGTCGAAGGCTGCCCGGGCTGCGGCCACCGCGGCGTCAACGTCGGCGGGCGTGCCCTCGGGCACCGAGCCGATTACGGATCCGGTCGAGGGGTCGTAGACGTCGATGGCGTCATCTCCGCACGAGTCCACCCAGGACCCGCCGATGTAGATCTGGTTCCGCTGGTTCATCTCCACCCATCCTCGTGGTCGGCTTCTTCCCCGGGCGGCCCGTCCGGAGGCACCCCGATGATGGTGGGCAGGCAGTGGTGGTGCCAACCGGGAGCCGGTTGCTGGAGCTGGCCCGGGCTCGGGGAGAAACGACGGAAGGCCCGCCCGGGGGGCGGGCCTTCTGCGGTGGTCGGGCCCGGCGTCGATCCGGGGACCCCTCGCTTTTCAGGCGAGTGCTCTTCCAACTGAGCTACCCGACCGCGTCCCACCTGTTCCGAAGAGCCGGCGAGATTGGCGGTCCTGACGGGATTTGAACCCGCGACCTCCGGCTTGACAGGCCGGCGTGCACTCCAAACTGCACCACAGGACCAGGGCGGAACGTCTGGAGTCGTTCCATCCTTCGTACCCCCAACGGGATTCGAACCCGTGTTACCGGCGTGAAAGGCCGGCGTCCTAGGCCGCTGGACGATGGGGGCCAGACCTCGCTGAGAGCGGGGCCACGATACCAGCGAGCCTTCGGGACGCGTCACGCGTCGGAGGTGGAGGATCAGAGTCCCGCTGCGGCGGACCCCACCGCTTCCTCGAGCAGAAAGCCCAGCCAGGCGATCAGAGCGCGCGATGGGGCGTCGGGTGCCTCAGGGTCGAACTGGTCCTCCTCCGACACGTCCAGTCGGGTCCCCAGTAGCAGGCGAAGCCCGTTGAGCACTTGCATCCATGCGGCGAGCTGCTCGTCGTCGATGGAGGATTCGGTGGCCGATTCGACCAGCCTCTCGATGGCGTCCAACCTGGTTTGCAATAGATCGTCGTGGACCAGTTCCGCGTACTCGGTGTCGCGTTCAGCATCGTCGGCGTAGGCCGTGGGGTAGAGCCGGCGCAGGTCCGGGTCGGCGTCGGCGGCCAGGACCGAGCGGAACTGTTCGGCCAGATCTATCAACATGGACCGTTCGTCGTCGTCTAACAGCACGGTGGTCCGGTCGCCGTCGCGTCGGAGCGCCACTGGACCCTTTCTCCTCACGAAAACCTCTTCCCTCTCAACTCTTAGTCTCCCTGCTGGAGGGTGGCCCACAGGCCGTGTTCATGGAGGCGAAAGACGTCCATCTCGGCCTTCTCGCGTGTACCGCCGGACACCACGGCACGACCCTTGTGATGGACGTCCAACATCAGTCGGTCAGCTTTCTCCCGGGAGTATCCGAAGACCTTCTGGAACACGAACGACACGTACGACATCAGGTTGATCGGGTCGTTCCACACCAGCACGATCCATGGCCGGTCGGTCGCCTTCTCTTCGTTGTGTTCGCGATCGGTTTTGGGATCGTCCACCTCGACTGGGGTCGGACTCATCGCCTGTCGTCACTCTCATCCGAGGTTGCGCTGGAGAAGTCAGTAGTCAGTAGACGGAGCTTTACCACCACCATCCAAAGCGCTGTCGCGCCGGCGACATGCAGTCCGACTAGCACCACGGGGACGCCGGTGAAGTACTGGGTCCAACCGATGGCTGCCTGCGCCATGACCAGAGCGATCAACCAGCGGACCGCCTGTTGGAGTGGGTCGCCGGAGGGAACATGGCGGCGGACGGCGAGAGTGAGTGCGGCCACCACGATCAGGGTGATGACCACAGTGGTTCCGTGGACCCGTGCTACCTCCCGGACTGTGAACGGCAGTCGTGCGATGGGGTCCTCCCGGCTTCCGGTGTGCGGGCCGGTACCGGTCACCAGCGTGCCTGTGGCCAGGACCACCACGGCCAGGCCGGTCAGCAGGCCGGTGAGGCGTCGGACCGATGGAGTGATGGCCCGTGGTTCGGGTCGGGCGTGGTCGCCCGCCCGGTGGTGGAGAACTACGGCGTTGAATACCAGCACCATCGAGAGGGCGAAGTGACCGAGCACCAGCCACGGATTGAGGTGACTGAGGACCACGATGCCGCCTAGTACGACCTGGCCGACCACCCCTACCACCAGCCCCCATGACCAGCTCACCAGGTCGGAACGTCGGGGCGACCGGGCGAGCGAGCCCAGCACGGCGGCGATGACGGCTATGGAGACCAGCCCGGTGATGAGCCGGTTGCCGAACTCGATCCATCCATGGATCTCGGCTTCGGGGACGAACCGGTCCTGCTCGCAGGTTGGCCAGTCCGAACAGCCGAGGCCTGATCCGGTGAGGCGGACCGCAGCGCCGGTGATCACGATCCCGACCAGCAGGACGAGTGCCACGCGACAGATGCGCAGGTAGGCGTCGGGGGAGAGCCTGCGGGGAGCGGTCCGGAGGTCCGGGGCGTCGACCGTCACCCCCGGAAGGCTACGAGCGGCCCGGGCGGGTGGGGGGG
>ENA-UPTF01001210-UPTF01001210.1-marine-metagenome-genome-assembly--contig:-NODE-1210-length-16612-cov-2.971878_pt1 | contig 16612 bp, 12 predicted proteins | sample MGYA00238166_ERZ767019 | MGnify/ENA primary metagenome ERZ767019 (study PRJEB28930, sample SAMN06266391) | marine metagenome | isolation source: Sea water from 250 m depth | place: Atlantic Ocean...
GCTGGCCCTCTCTCTCGAAAGGTATTACAGTCATTAATAGATATTGACTTAGATTCCAAAAACTTTCCTTATCTAGCTATTCGAAAATGTTACGTAGGTGGTGCACCAGCTCGAGTTTTGAGGGTAGGATTTGTAGGAGAGTGGGGCTATGAAATCCACGTACTAGCAGAATCGATGCTCCCAGTGTGGGATCAGATTATGGATAAAGGAGCTCTTCATGGAATTCGTCCGTTTGGAGTAGAGGCCCAACGACTACTTCGATTAGAGAAAGGACATCTTATTGTAGGTCAGGATTCCGATGGCTTATCTTATCCACAGGAGGCTGGATTAGACTGGGCAGTGAAAACTGATAAATCTTTCTTTATTGGTCAGAGAAGCTTAACAATCTTAAATAAAAATGTGCTAAAACGACAATTAGTAGGCTTTGTTCTTCCCAAGGAATATGATGGCCCTATTCCAAAGGAATCTCATCTTGTAATTGAAAAAGGTGAAATCAGAGGAAGAGTAACTAGCGTAGCTTTTAGCCCTACTCTAGGTCACATAATTGGAATGGCCTATGTGGAAACTCACCTAGCTAAACCCAAAACTGCCATTCAGATTCTAATTAATAAAGGCCACCTACTGAGTGCTCAGGTAGCTAACCTTCCTTTTTATGATCCAAAAAATCTTCGACAGAGTGAAACCCAACAAACCGAAGGTGCCTTGTGAAAACTATTCCTAGAAAAAGTCCGTTACATGACATGCTCAAAGAAAAAGATCCTATATTATGGAAAGAGGTTCATGGAATGCCTGTCGTTCTTCGATTTGCCGAACTGAAAGTTGAAAGCCTCGTTAAACGTCATCTTGCTCTTGCAGATGTCAGCTGCTTTCCTCGCTTAGGATTAAGAGGCATAGGATCATCATCCTGGTTAACTACCCTAGGTTTTAATGTACCTAAAACAATTTATTCTGTAGCCCCTATAGAAAACCAAGGAACTTTAGTAAAGATAGATAAAAACGAAGTAATTATTGAAGATGGACTTCATGGAACTGTAGTTTCAAGGATTTCTCAAGAAATCTTAACTGCCCCAAAAGGAATATTTTCAGTAGTACGACAAGAAGCATCATTTTTTTTGATTGGGAATAAATCTTGTAAAGTAATTTCTGAAACTTGCGGACATGACTTTAAAGAATCAGGAGATCAGGTAGTGATGACGCGAGTAGCTGGTGTTTCATGTTGCTTATTACCTGTACAATCATCTGAATTTCAGGGCTATCGAATTTGGGTGGACCCGAGTTATAGTGTATATCTCTGGAAAATTCTTTTGGAGATCGTTCATGAATATGAAGGAGATATGATTGGGCTGGCTTCTCTTTACCCCAGCCTATCCTAGAGTAATTTCAACGAAAGGATAAAGTCGATGAACCTTGAAAACGCCCAAGACTTCTTGAAGAAAAATAACGTTAGGTACATTCTCGCCCAATTTGTTGACATCCATGGAGTTGCAAAAACGAAATCAGTTCCAGTTGATCATTTCCAAGATATTCTAACCGATGGGGCAGGGTTTGCAGGATTTGCTGTTTGGGGATTGGGACAAGAACCTCACGATCCAGATTTTATGGCAGTAGGAGATCTAGAAACCTTAACCTTAGTACCCTGGCAACCAGGGTACGCTAGAATTGTTTGCACTGGAACAGTAAAGGGTAAACCCTATCCCTTAGACACCCGCCACATCCTTCAGCAACAAGTCAATCGAATGAATCAACGAGGATGGGTTTTGAATACAGGGTTAGAACCTGAATTCATGCTATTGTCTAGAAATTCAGACGGCTCCTTACATCCCGCTGATGACTCTGACATTCTGGAAAAACCTTGTTACGACTACAAAGGATTATCAAGAAGTCGTGCCTTTCTAGAAAAGTTGGTTGATTCCTTACAAACGATTGGATTTGATGTCTACCAAATAGATCATGAAGATGCAAATGGTCAGTTTGAAATTAATTTCTCTTTCTCACCAGCCATCACTTCAGCAGATCGTTACGTTTTATTTAGGATGGCTGCCAGTGAAATTGCTCGTGAGTTTGGAACCATTTGTTCTTTCATGCCAAAACCTATGACCAATCGAACAGGTACTGGAACCCATATGCATATGTCAATTTGGGATAATAACGGCAATGATCTTTTTAAGGACAAATCCGACAAAAACCAACTTGGATTATCTGAATTGGCTTATCAATTCTTGGCAGGATTACTCGCACATGCTCCAGCCCTTGCAGCATTAGTTGCTCCTTCAGTTAATTCATATAAGCGTTTAGTTGTTGGCCGATCTTTGTCCGGAGCTACTTGGGCTCCTGCTTATATTTCCTATGGAGATAATAACCGAACCTCAATGGTGCGCATTCCACAGGGACGTCTTGAACTCAGATTGAGTGACTCGAGTTGTAATCCCTATCTAGCAACAGCTGCAGTAATTGCAGCTGGCTTGGATGGAATTGAACGCAATCTGGATCCAGGCCCCCCACACAACATCAATCACTACCGTTACACTGAGGAAGCTCTTAAAGAAATGGGGATTGGCATACTACCTCAAAACCTCAATGAAGCTATCAATGCGCTTAAAAAAGATATTCTATTTTTTGATCAATTAGGACAAGATTTTTTGAATGAATACATTCAGCTAAAAGAGATGGAGTGGATCGAATACCAACGGCACGTTTCCGATTGGGAGGTTAACCGGTATTTGGAATTTTTCTAAAACAAGTCAATCGTTGTTGGAAAATACTTTGAAAGGTCTTTAAGGTTACTATGTGCGGTATTGTCGGATTAATGATTAAGAGGACATCCAAGAGGAGTCAGCTTGGCAAATGGATAACTCCTATGATTATTTGCATGGGAGATCGCGGTTCAGATTCAGCAGGTTTAGCAGTGTTCATACCTATAGACGATCCCAGTTTAAAACGATTTAGTTTGTTCTCTCCCCAGTCAAGCTTTAACTGGATAAACCTAGAAGAAGCTTTAAATAAAGAGACTTCTTTTAAATCTACTGTGAGTGGACTTGAAAATCACGGACAAGTTATATCTCCAATGTCACCCAAAGATTTTGAGAAGTGGCTAAACCAAAGATTCCCATTTATCCATTTGCTCTCGATTGGCCAATCTATTGAAGTATACAAGGATATGGGTCATCCTAGAGATATTGCCGATCGTTATAATTTTGAGAAAATTGATGCCAGCCATTGTGTGGGTCACACTCGGATGGCAACTGAGTCAGCTGTCTCACCTGCTCACGCCCACCCTTTCACCGCTGGAGAGGACTTCTGCTTAGTCCACAACGGATCCCTCTCAAATCCATGGAGTCTTCGAAGAAAACTAGAAAAAAAAGGGATTACTTTTGAAACCGACAATGATACTGAGGCAGCCTGTCGTTTTCTAGAATGGCGAATGCAAGAAGGACAATCCCTTGAAGCAGCTCTTCAAGAAGCTTTTGTTGAACTAGATGGCTTTTACACTCTACTAATGGCAACCAAAAACAAAATAATACTGGTGAGAGATGCTTTTGCCTGCAAACCAGCTGTCGTTGCTGAAACTCAGGATTATGTTGCCATCGGTTCTGAATTCCGTTCTCTAGCTCACCTACCTGGAATCAAAAATGCTAAACTCTTTGAACCAACACCAGAGGAAATCTATTCATGGAGCGTGTAGATCTAAACCAAATGTCTGTCCGCCAACTAAACCACTACTTACATCATGAATTACCCAAGAAAGGAGTTAACCAACTTGAAATAGCTAACCCGAATGGGTTTCACAATATTGCGGTTGGTCTTGATATTCCTGTCAAAATTGATATTCGTGGTCATGCAGGATACTTTCTGGGGGGAATGAACAAACAAGCAAAACTTATTGTGCATGGAAATGTTGGGTGGAGTGTTGCAGAAAATATAATGTCAGGCCAAGTTTGGGTCAAGGGCTTTGCTTCACAGTGTGCAGGAGCATCGGGTCATGGAGGTTTGTTATTTATTGAGGGTAGTTCTTCCTCTCGCTGTGGCATTTCAATGAAAGGCTGCGATATTGTAGTTGGTGAAGATGTTGGTCACATGTCGGCATTTATGGCTCAAGCGGGTCATTTGGTCATCTGCGGCAATGCTGGAGCAGGCCTTGGTGATTCTATCTATGAGGCAATTATCTATATACGTGGAAAAATTCATTCTCTGGGTTCAGATGCCCAAGAAGAACCAATGAGACAGGAAGATTACGAAAAAGTTAAAAATCTTCTCAATCAAACAGACATTAATTATTCACCTAAAGAATTTAAAAGGATAGCTTCTGCTAGGAAACTATATCAATGGAACACCGATGCTAATCAGGAATATTAAATTTTAATTAGCCTCGGTAATGGATTGTCTGATAGCTATGAAAATTGATCACGAAGAAAACTCACTTTACAACCAACAAATTCTTCAATACATTCACCGTGCTGCAGAAAAAGGTCTTTATGATATCCGAGGGTTAGGAGCTAAGAGAAAAGTACCTAGTTTTGACGATTTGGTTTTCTTGACAGCGTCGAGCTCACGTTATCCTCTAGAAGGCTATCGAGAAAAATGTCTAACTCAAACTTTACTGGGAACGCGTCACGCTAAAAAACCAGTTAGTCTAAAGATTCCAATTACCATAGCAGGAATGAGTTTTGGCTCACTATCTGCAAACGTCAAAGAAGCCATCGGTAGGGCAGCAACTAAAATAGGAACATCCACGACTACTGGAGATGGAGGAATGACGCCAGAAGAACGAGCTTCTTCTAAAACTCTCGTTTATCAGTGCCTGCCCTCACGGTACGGCTTTAATCCTGACGATATGCGTCAAGCCGATGCCATTGAAATCGTTTTGGGTCAGGGAGCTAAGCCTGGAGGTGGCGGCATGTTGCTAGGACTTAAGGTTAGCCCACGAGTAGCCAAAATGCGAACTTTACCTGAAGGAATCGATCAGCGTTCAGCCTGCCGACATCCAGACTGGGTAGGCCCTGACGATCTAACAATCAAAATTAATGAATTAAGGGAAATTACAGATTGGCAGATTCCCATTTACGTAAAACTTGGTGCTACCAGAGTAACTGATGATGTAAAACTCGCTGTCAAGGCAGGTGCTGACGTAATTGTTCTTGATGGGATGCAGGGAGGAACAGCAGCTACTCAACAAGTGTTTATTGAACATGCTGGGATTCCAACTCTACCAGCTTTACGCCAAGCAATAGAAGCTCTTGATGAGATGAATGTTTTAGGTGAGGTACAACTAATAATCTCAGGTGGAATTCGGACTGGTGCTGACGTTGCTAAAGCTCTGGCAATGGGGGCAGATGCAGTATCTATTGGACAAGCTGTTTTGATGGCACTAGGCTGTAACAGCGAATTTTACTTTGATGGTCAACAAACTATTAATGTCGAAGAAGAATATCGAAAACTAGGAACTGCCCCCGGTTATTGCCATCATTGTGAAACAGGACTTTGTCCGGTCGGAGTAACTACTCAACTGCCTGACCTTGAAAAGCGGTTGCAACCCGATTGGGGTGAACGGCGGCTAAGAAATTACCTTCAGACCCTCAATATGGAATTGACAACACTAGCACGGGCTTGTGGTAAATCTAATGTTCATCACCTTGAAAGAGAAGACCTAGTTGCACTAACAGTTGAATCAGCTGCAATGGCAAAAGTCCCGCTTGCGGGCACTGACTGGATCCCTGGGGCAAAAGAGGTATAAACAGAGGTGATTTTCCTCTAACAATAATGGTCAGGGGGTTTTTCTTCATGCACAGTGCCATTATCCAATTCCTAATTACCCCTGAAAGGTCATCATTAACTTAGTTCGCCTTTGGATTTTTGTAGGATTTGAACCTCATCTGAGGGAGGTTTCTGCCAAGTCCCAAAACGGCTCAGCACTGGAATTCCAGCTTGTTTTGCCTCCACCATAAACTCTGTAAATTTGATTCCCACCAACACTGGATCAATGATTGGAGTATTGCCGGACTGAACATTACCTGTAACTGTTAAAGGACAACTTTGAAGCGTACATCCCATTAAAATAGCTTCAGCACCATCTTTCTCAATACATTCTTGTGCTACCTTCAGAGTTCGGGAAACAACTTCTTTCGAAGAAATTTTTTCGGGATAGGAATCACGAGCAGAAAGACCAATATGTCGAACTGAGGCAAGTTTAGAATCAGTCCCGTAAAGCTGGGCTAACTCACGATAACAGTGAACTGTCTTGTATTCAGTAGCTATAACAGAGTACCTTTGACAAATTAAGTTGGTATAGTGGGATCCAGCTTCAAAAGCAGCAGTTACAGGCAAGTCTACTAGTTCTCGAGATTCTGCTAATCCTGGGTCATAGCAGCAGCATATAAATACAGCATCAAAATCTTCTTTTTGAGCTTTTAAGACACGTTGGACAACTGCGTCAGCACATCGATGCCGATAATAAATATATGTAACATAATTAAGTGGATAGACGTCAGCGATATTCTCGAAAACGATCTCTGTATCTTCTCTCACTACCTGCAAACATCGCTCCTTTTCTTGCATTTCACCCCCAAAGGGATTCAGGAGAAGAATTTTCATAGTTTGTCCCTAGTCTTTACGGATGACTGAATTCTTCAGTAAGAAGTCGCAACTCACCGGTAGCTAAATTATCTGTTAGTCGGTTGAGATTGTTTTCTCCTTTGCTGGAGAGTCGCTTTTAGATCAAGTAAAAAATCATTACTAATAACTACCCCATAAATCCTTAGGGCTGATTCCTGAGATAAAAGTCCCTGTACTACCTCTTCCCTAACTTTCTCAGGAGACCGTTCGTAAGGGTTCCCCCATCCACCACCACCTGGAGTAGTACTGACCAGTCTTGACCCTTTTTTTAGAACCCGGGTAACTTTAGAAGGAAGCTGTTCAATAGTACCATCTGGAAAAATAACTTGGCAATTACCGGAGGAAGCGCTTTTTCCACCAAAGACTCCCCAAGGAGAAAATTTAAAGCGATCTGAACTAAGCGTTACTGTCACTCGATCGGCCAATACTTCAAATTCTCTCTGCATTCCATATCCTCCCCGAAACTTACCAGCGCCCGCACTTTCAGCAACTAAACCATATCCATGAATAAGGAACGGATAGGTGGATTCTATAACTTCGACGGGAGCATTTCGTGTATTAGTCATATGCATTTGAACAGCAGAGGTCCCATCACTATTCACCAATGCTCCTTGACCCCCTCCATATGTCTCGATGTAGTTGAACAAACTATCGGTTCTTGGATTACGCCCACCAATATTTAAGAGATTCATAGTACCCGAACAAGCTGCCGAAACCCTTTCTGGAATTACCTGAAGAAAAGCTTTCATCAATGAATCCACAATACGTTGCGTAGTAACAATATTGGAATTACACAGAGCTCCAGGAAACTGGACCTCCATCAGCGTACCAGGTTTTGTCAAAACTTTAATTGCTCGGAAGGCCCCAGAATTTGGAGGTAATCCAGGGTCTAGTAATGCCTTAGCAACATAATAGGCACAGGCTTTGACCGAGGGAGGTCTGCAGTTGATAGGACCTAGTGCTTGGGAATCACTTTCCCTAAAATCAGCAACTATTTTTGACCCTTGAAGAACAACCTTAACTCTAATCGCAATTGGATTTGAAGAAAGACCATCTCCCTCCAAAAAATCCTCACCACTATATTCTCCCTCTGGAAGTTTTTTTATAGCTGCAGAAATTCTCCTCTCAGAGTAATCCATAATCTCCTGCATGTAATGAAGTACAATGTCTGGTCCATATTTTTCCATTAGACTGTTCAGGCGAGTTTCCCCTACATTATTTGCAGCAATTTGTGCCGCTAAATCCCCTCTAAACTCTACTGGTGTTCGAAGGTTTTGAGTAATCAAACGAACTAAGTCCTCATCAATTTTTCCTTGTTTGACTAACTTCAAAGGTGGAATTTGTAGTCCTTCTTGATAGTGTTCCCAGACCCCGAAAGCCATACTACCTGGAGCAAAACCACCTACATCTACATGATGGGACATGTTGGCAACATAAGCCATGAGTTCATTCTGATAGAATACCGGTGAAACTAAAGTAACATCATTGAGGTGTCCTGGTCCTTCGGGATATGGTGTGTTAATTGCAATGTCATCTCCAGGCTTGAGGGTTTCAGGAGGTACCCCCTTGATTGCTGTCTGAACAGCAGGAAGCATTACTCCAAGATGAAGTGGTGTTCCTACCTCTCCTTGTGCCACAAGTTGTCCCTCGCGAGTAAAAATAGCACCACTACAATCTCTTCGATCTTTAATGTTTGTTGAAAAGGAAGTACGAATCAAAGCTGCTACCATTTCATCAGCTACTGAGTAAATGGAATTAGTCATAACCTGCAAAGTAATAGGATCTGTCTGTATTTTTGTTTTTGATTCCTCAAGGATCATTAAATGTCCTCCAAAGAAATTATTAGGTTGTTTAGTTTATCAATTTCACCTTGCTGACCAGGCAATATGAGTGTTGTCGAGTCTAATTGCTCAATAATGGCTGGTCCCTTGACTATCGCACCCCAGCCAAGCTTAGACCGATCATAAACGATAGTCTCTTCAAACCTCCCAGAAAAATAGACTTTTCTTGATTCCTTGATGCTCGAGTTTAGATCTCCCTGTTTCTGTCGAAATTTAGTTGGATGAGGCTTTGGCAATTTGCCTACTGATGCCAATCGGATGTTCACAATCTCAGTAAGAGTTTTTTCATCATGGTAGCCATAGGTTGCCTGATGATTTTGATGGAATGTTCGGATTAATGGACTTAGATTTTCCCAAATGGAGAGATCCTCCACATTAAAAGATACAGGTAATGAAAACCCTTGACCTTGGTAACGCATATCCAAACCTGCTACGAAAATAATTTCTGAGCCATTTAGTCCCTCATTTTCCATTTGCGTTAATGCCAGACCTTTCATTTCATTGATTACCTGCAGAAGGTGTTTTAAGGTGGCCTGTTTCTCTGTCCACAAAACAGTTCGAACATAATCATGACGAAAATCGGCAGTAAGCAAACCTAAAGCAGAACTGACTCCTGGGGAAGGTGGAACAAGCACTCTGGGAATTTGCAAATCTGCAGCTAATTCAGCAGCATGAATAGGGCCACCACCACCAAAACTAACCAAAGTGAATTCCCTCGGATCATAACCTTTTTCCACAGAAAGCCGTCTGATTGCTTTAGCCATTACAGCATTAATCACTCTGACAATACCTTCTGCTGCTTTATATAAGGGTAAGCCTAACGGTGTGGCAATTTTCTCTTGAATCACTTTTTCAGCAAGATTTTTATCAATAGCCATTTCTCCTGCCAAAAGGTGCATTGGATTAAGTCGACCTAAAACCACATTAGCATCTGTAACAGTAGGCTCATTGCCTCCACGTTGGTAGCAGGCTGGTCCTGGGTCGGCACCAGCACTTCTTGGACCAACTTGCAGAGCCTGACCTGCATCAATCCAGCCAATGCTCCCACCTCCTGCTCCTACTGTATTAATCTCAATGGCAGGTATTTTAAGGATCTGACCTGCAATCTCAGTTTCTTCAGCAAAGTGAAGATTACCATCAAAGGCTACAGCTACATCAGCACTTGTACCTCCTACATCAATAGAAATGATATTTTTGACACCAGCCTGTTGACCTAAAACTAATCCACTTAATGCGCCGGCAGCCGGACCGGATAACACCATATGTACACAATGAGTCTGGGCTGTTTTAGAGGTCATGATTCCACCATTTGACTGCATTAGATGGAGCTTTGATGGAATATTTAGAGAGGTTAAACCTTTTTCAAGTTGACGGAGATAACTACCAACTGAGGGGAGCACATAAGAATTAACTGTGGTGGTGCTCATTCTTTCAAATTCCTTAAACTCCGGTAGAATTTCAGATGAAAGAGAAACTGTTGCTCCTGGAATCTCCTGTTGAATCAATTCTCGCAGTTTCTCTTCATGTAACGAATTTACATAAGAATGGAGCAAACAAACTGCAATATTTTTAATTCCTTGAGCATTTAGCCTCTTGAGAATCTTGCGTGTTGGGTCTTCCTGTAACGGAAGTTTGACCTTACCTGTATACAATACCCTTTCAGGTATTTCAAAACGGAGTTCCCGTGGAACTAATGGTTCCGGTCGCTGTAAGAAGTAGTCATAGAGACGAGGACGATCCTGACGCATAATATAAGGCACATCTCTAAAACCAGCCGTGACCAAAAGAGCCACTGGATCTCCTTTACGCTCAAGAATGGTATTTGTTGCTACTGTCGTACCATGAATAAAAAACTGAATCTCTTCAGCAACAACATCAAATTCATCCAAAAGTCGCTGTATGCCCTCAACAACCGCAGCACTAGGATTCGCTGGACTGCTAGGAACTTTCAGCAAACGAAATGCTTTCTTCTTTTCATTGAAACAAACAATATCTGTAAACGTTCCTCCTACATCAACTCCAACACGGACAGACATAATCTCCCTCTTTCAATAATGAATTATTCCTCTATTAAAACAGCACTAGTATTACCAAGGGCAATGACTACAAATTCCTACGATAGTAAATAATTCCTTAAAGATAAACGGTGACCATTTTAATCTTGGATACTTGGAAAAACAAATTAAGTCTCTAAGCCAAATGCACTTTAGAATAAACTTAATTTTGAACGTTATAACAACTCCCTTCTCCTATAATAGATTAACAATTGAATCAGAACACATAGCAATAAGACTAAACTGACCATTTGGTAAGGGACCCGAGAACCTCCCCAAACACCAACTATTCCTCCTCCAAATGAACCTACTCCAAAACCAATAGCCAGTGTAGCTTCATGTATTCCACTAGCTAACCCTTGATGTCGACCATCAAAACTCGTCGTGCTGTAAAAAATACTAGAAAAATAATTATAACCAGTAAGAAATGCAAACAATATAAGACCAATGGTCAGAAATAAAATCGTACTGCTGTATGTGAGAAACATAAGACCAATTAAAGCAATGAATTGCACTAGTAAAGTAATTGAAAAGCGGTATCTCCAAAATGTTAGAACTTTCATGATTGAGTAGGTTAGGAGAACAGTAATTCGGTTTGCTACTAACATCATTCCATGTATAGGAGAACTAATTCCGAGTTCATGAATCAGATGAGGAAGGAGATAGATAATAAGACTCATTCCCATAGCACCAGTAATATTGGCTGTCCAACCTAAATAAACAAAAGTACGTAATGACTCCTGAACTTCTAAACTATCTGTGTTTTTTTTCTTAGCGAAATGAATTGGTGGATTAATGGAAGAATTTTCAAAAAGAATTACAATCAAAACACTACTCATTAAAAAGATGGCTATCCACAAAGGCAAAACGGGGTCGACTGGAAATGACCAACCTCCCAATGCCTGTCCAGTGATCATTCCGACATTCCAAGAGACACAGAACCAAAATAATCTTTGACTGGTCAGGTTAGAGCCTAGATGTGAGACTCCTCCTTGGGTTAACCAAGCAATTACGGGTGGGTGAAGAAATCCTACTGAAGCTCCCACCAAGGCTCCCATAATATAAAATCCAAAAGTAGATAACTGCAGGTAAACACAGGCAAGGATGATAACTATGTGTGCAGCAGTACCTACTGCTATTACCTGACGACGACCCCAAATATCAGAACATCGTCCACCAAGGGGAGCAATGAGAGCATAACAAATTGACGAGAGTCCACCTAAAATACCCAATTCTAAAATAGTGGATTGGTTTTCAGCCATAAGACGAGTTATGGCGAAGATGAATAACATGAAAGACCCATCCGCCGAAAAGGCTATCCAATAAAGCTTGAATTCTCGTATTACCATAATCAGTTATTCCAGATTATTTGACAGTAGTAGAGCTTATTTCTAACCTATACTCTTAAAAATGAAAAAATTCTTAGTAAAAGGAAAATAACTTCATAGTTTTGAACCGTATGTCTTCTGTAAATACAAACAACAAGCTAATAAGTTTTCTTTTAAAACAGTCAAAACTTAATTAATGCACTATTACCATTTTTTGAACGACCCTTATAGACCTTATGAAACTAAAAAGCTATAAGAAAATAATGTGTCTAAATTTTCAGTTAGAATCAGCTCATTAGTCGATGTGAAGGTTCTGGGTTAGATACATTAATAATGCTATTGATCTCAGGAGGAAAATCGGAATGCTTTATTACTATCTGGGAAAAGCCTCTTTTATTTTTCGAGTTCCAGAGCCATTAATAGCGAGTGCTTTTATTGTTGAAAGATTTAGTCTTTTAGAGGGTAAGTATGACGAAATGGTACTCTAGTTGCTATAACCTAAATAAAAACTCTTGGTACTATCAAAACCACTCTAAGATTGGAAAAATCTCGTGGAAGTCCTAAGACTTGAAGGAGTAAGTAAAACATATTATCACATGGGAATTCCAGTCCCTGCAGTGCGGAACGTTAACCTTGTCATAAAAAAGGGAGATTTTGTTTCTTTGATGGGACCTTCTGGTTGTGGAAAATCAACGCTTTTAAACCTCTGCGGTGTAATGGATTATCCCACCAAAGGACAGATCTTATTTAATGGAATCAATTTGAAAAGTTTGAATGATGGAGGTCTAACCCGACTTCGACGTCAAAAAATTGGTTTTGTTTTTCAATCGTTTAACCTTTTGCCTTCTCTCACCACAATAGAAAATGTTGCTCTTCCACTCCTACTAGATGGTTTTCCATCCAAAAAGGCCAAAGAAAAGGCTTCAACATTGATTGAGTTGGTTGGTCTAACTCACCGTGTAGATCACTATCCACAACAACTTTCAGGTGGGGAAATGCAACGAGTTGGAATTGCTCGTGCCGTATGTCATCAGCCCAAGTTGTTACTGGCTGACGAGCCGACTGGGAATCTAGATTCCAATAATGGGGTTAAGATTATTAAGATTTTACAAGACCTTAATAAAAATCTGGATATAGCCATCCTCCTAGCTACTCACTCGGATGTTGTTGCGGCTGCAACTCAGAAGGTATTGCAAATGTACGATGGTGAAATAAAAAAATGTTAAGTTTCCTCAGTGTATCCAAAAAAATTCATTACTCTACATTCATGATCAAAGATTATTCCTCCAAAAATCGAAAAGGAGAGCTAGCAATTGTATCTTTTTTTTGCTTTTATTTTTCGTCGGCTTGCTGAAGAAAAACTTCGATCTCTGGTAACAATACTGGGAATTGCCATTGGAATCTCTGCCATTGTGGGTGTGCGTTTATCCAACGACAGTTCCTTGAGAGGTTTCAAAAAGGCTCTGGACACAATTTCTGGAAAAACTTCCCTGGAGCTTATTAGTCCTGGAGTTGGATTGGATGAAAACCGTTTACTAGAACTAGATTGGCTTGAGAATTACGGCGAATTAAGTCCTATTATCGATGGAGAATTTTTGGTCCAGGGGCAAGATTCTACAGAGGAATCATTACGGGTTTTAGGCGTAGATATTCTTAAGGATGCTAGCTTTCGTGATTATGAATTAACTAATTTAATAAATAGCAATACTCCTTCGAATAGACAAGAAATGCTTGGTTTGCTCACTGATCCACGCTCCATCTTCATTACAGAAAAATTTGCTCGCAAACATAGTTTAAAAATAGATTCAAAAATAGAGGTCCTAATCGGAGATCGTCTGGAAACCCTATTAGTTGCTGGTTTACTGCTAGACAGAGGTCCAGCAAAACTTCTAGCAGGAAATTTTGCTCTCATGGATATTGCAGCAGCCCAGTGGCTGTTAGGTCGGTTAGGCCAAATTGACCGTGTTGATCTAATGTTGCACCCAGAAATTCCTTTAGACCAAACAGAAGAAGCTATTTCTAGGAAACTCCCCAGTGACGTCATTGTACAAAAACCTTCAAAGCGCGAATCTCAGACAGAGAAAATGCTGGAAGCTTTTCATTTTAATTTAACAGCTTTGTCCTATATCGCTTTATTAGTCGGGCTTTTTCTAATTTATAATACGGCTTCTTTGTCTGTTATAACTCGACGACAAGAAATTGGAATTCTTCGAGCAGTTGGGGCTACCCGTCAGAAAATCTTAAGTTTATTCCTGGCAGAAGCTGGATTTTTTTCAGTCATTGGATCTTTACTAGGACTTCTTCTTGGAAAAACAATTGCCTTGGGGGCAATTAAACTCACCTCTAGCACCGTAGAGCGCCTTTATATCCGAACTGCTGCCGAACCCGCTCCACTGACAATTGATTACATCATTTTGGCAATTATAGTAGGAGTGCCTCTATCTTTATTGGCGGCAATAGTGCCAGCATTAGAAGCTTCAAGAATAGCACCTGTAACTGCTGTTCAAAAAATAGACTGGGTGAAAAGTCGTTTTCAGTTAAGCTGGCAACATAAGTGGCTGTCTCTTATATTGATTTTTATTTCTGTTAGTTTAATTTTCCTTGGCATCAACACTGGAATCCCTTTTTTTGGTTATGCAGCCTGTCTCGTGACAGTTTTTGCAGCAGCCTTGTTAGTTCCCTTGTTACTTTTCTCTTTAAGACTATTCAATCAGCAGTTCTTCAGCAGAATTATTAAAGTAGAAAGTTTCCTAGCTATCTCTAATTTACAAGGATATTTTCCCCGGATTTATATTTCAGTTGCGGCCCTAGCTGTAAGCCTTTCTATGCTTGTTTCTATCTCTGTAATGATCGGTAGTTTTAGGGAAACAGTCCAATATTGGGTCCAACAAACGTTACGGGCTGACCTTTTTATTACCCCAGGAGCAGGGTCAAACCTTCCGGATAGGGCGACACTTTCAACTGACATTGAAAAAGTTGTAGCATTAAATACCAATGTTGCAGCAATCGATCACTTTGTCAGCTTTGACATTACCTATAATGACCGATTAGTGGTACTAGGTGCAGCAAATTTTCCCGTACTTTTGGAAAGAGGAGGGCTTTTATTTAAGTCTCCCTCTGAAGGACGCTCTGCTATGCGGGCTGCAATCGGGAAAGATGCAGTATTGGTTTCAGAAAGCTTTTCCTTGAAAAATAAAAAGGGAGTAGGTGATCAATTAAAATTACCAACGAATCAAGGAACTCAAAGTTTTAGAATTGCTGCTGTTTATTATGATTACTCAAAAGATCGGGGAATTATCGTAATGGATCAGAAGACTTTTAAGAAACATTACGGTTTTCATTCGAGTCAAAAGTTAGCGGTGTATCTTAAAGAAAATATTGATCCCAATGTGGTTCGCTCTGAAATTCTTTCAGCTCTTGACAACAAATACCGAATCTCCATCAACACTAATGCATCTCTTAAGAGAGAAGTGTTCCGAATTTTCGACAGTACTTTTTCAATTACCTACGCACTTGAACTAATCGCTATTTTTATAGCAATTTTGGGAATAGCAAGTACCCTACTTAGCTTTGTTTTAGACCGTAAAAGAGAATTAAGGATTCTACGTTGGATAGGTATAGAACAAAAACAATTGTGGAAAATGATTATTGTTGAAGCAACTTTACTTGGCTCGATCAGTCAAGCTATTGGCGTAACTATTGGATTAATACTGTCATTGATTCTAGTTTACGTAATCAATGTTCAAAGTTTTGGCTGGACTATCCAATTTCATATTCCCACTAAATTTCTCCTACAGTCTTCCCTTTTAATTCTTTTAGTTACTGCTCTTTCAGGAATTTATCCAGCTTATAGATCTACAAGCAAAAAGCTAGATAGAATCAGTGAGGCAAACCCATGCCTCTAACTTACCGAAAACGACCTAACTGTTAAATGAAAATCTAGATTCCATGATAGTCTCGTTGCGACTTCTCCTTTTTTATTTTTTCCATTGTCACAGAATTTCTGAAAGAATACTAAGCTCAGAAACTAAATCACTTATAGGGTATAGAAACCTAGAACAACATACATTTAGAATGATTTATCCAACCAGATTGCTAGCAATATTATTTGTTGTCCTAGTCTTTGGAGTCGATCAGAAAAATCTAACTTTTAGTAAAGATTGGAAACAGGGACAGGCCGGTTATCAATTTAGTTTTCCTCGGGACCATGCTAGCCATCCAGAATACAAAATTGAATGGTGGTACTATACGGGTAATTTAGTAACCCAAAAATTCCGCCACTTTGGCTACCAACTTACTTTCTTTCGAGTGGGTGTAAAAAAGAGGCCCCAAAATCCTTCCCGTTGGGCTGTCAGAGACTTGTATTTGACTCATTTAGCTATAAGCGACTTGGAAAAAGAAAATTTTCATTTTTCCGAAAAACTAAATCGTTCTGGCCCAGGTTGGGCTGGGGCCTCTTCCAAATCTTATAGAATTTGGAACGGACAATGGAAAGCCCAGTTAAACAAATCTGGCGAACATGAACTTCGTGCTAGAAATAAGGACTTTGGAATTAAACTTAATTTGAACCCAATTAAAAGTCCTACCTTGCATGGACTACTAGGTGTTAGTCAAAAGGGCACACAACCTGGAAACTCATCCCACTACTATTCCTTAACACGGTTGCAAACTAAGGGCAGAATTTGGATTGGTAATGAACATTTTGAAGTTTCAGGTATGAGCTGGATGGACCACGAATTTGGAACTACCTTTCTGGAATCTAAACAAATAGGATGGGATT
>ENA-UPTF01001212-UPTF01001212.1-marine-metagenome-genome-assembly--contig:-NODE-1212-length-16595-cov-2.463555_pt1 | contig 16595 bp, 17 predicted proteins | sample MGYA00238166_ERZ767019 | MGnify/ENA primary metagenome ERZ767019 (study PRJEB28930, sample SAMN06266391) | marine metagenome | isolation source: Sea water from 250 m depth | place: Atlantic Ocean...
TTCTATTTCAGCTAAAGATTTAAAAATAGTATCTTCTCGAAAGCCTTCTGAGAAGGAAGTTCAAGATTGCTTGTTTGCTTGGAAGGTTTGTAAGTTCGTCAAATCAAATGCCATTGTGTATGCGAAAGATAAACAAACTATAGGTGTAGGAGCTGGGCAAACAAGTCGTATAGATAGTGCCCAAATAGCTGCGTCTAAAGCGAAGGAAAGAGGGTTTAAAACTCAAGGATGTTCTATGGCTTCAGATGCCTTTTTTCCTTTTCGAGATGGAATTGATGTTGCTGCTTCTGTGGGTATTACTTCAATTATTCAACCTGGTGGTTCCATCAAAGATGATGAGGTAATTAAAGCTGCTAATGAAGCAGACATTGCAATGATCTTTACTGGGATGAGACATTTTCGCCACTAATTATGAAAGTCTTAATTGTGGGAAGTGGTGGAAGAGAACACGCCTTAGCCTGGAAAGCAAAACATAGCCAATTAGTAACTGAAATTTATGTTGCCCCCGGTAATGGTGGAACTTCAAATGAGGAAGGTGTAACCAATGTGGAAATTGTTGCAAATGATATAGATAGACTAGCAAGTTTTGCTCAAGAAAATCAAATAGATTTAACTATAGTAGGCCCAGAAGTTCCTCTAGTAAAAGGCATAACAGATAAATTTGAATCACTCGGTTTGAATTGTTTTGGACCTAGCAGAAAAGCAGCACAACTTGAAGGTTCGAAAGAGTTTATGAAAGATTTTCTTACTAGGCATGGAATTCCAACAGCTGAATATGAATCTTTTAGTGATCTTGAACTTGCCATAAAGTATTTGCAAAGATCAAAAGTTCCATTAGTTATCAAAGCTGATGGACTGGCTGCTGGCAAAGGGGTTACTGTGGCACAAAGTTACGCTGAGGCAGAAAAAGCAATTCGAGAATGTCTTCAAAAAAAATCCTTTGGAGATGCTGGAAATAAAGTTGTTATAGAAGAATTTCTAGAAGGAGAAGAAGCAAGCTTTATTGTACTAACCGACGGTAAAACTGTTTTACCTTTTGCTTCATCTCAGGATCACAAGACAAGAGATAATCAAGATAAGGGTCCAAATACAGGAGGTATGGGAGCTTACTCTCCAACTCCAGTAGTAACATCTGAAGTGCATGAAAGGATTATAGATCAAGTCATAACCCCTACAATTGAAGCCCTAGCTAAAGAAGGAATAAAATATTGCGGATTTCTTTATGCGGGACTTATGGTAGATAAAGATCACCGTATTAAAGTGTTGGAATTCAACTGTCGGTTTGGGGATCCTGAAACTCAACCAATTCTAATGAGATTAGAATCGGATCTTATAGAGCTTTGCTATCAAGCTAGCAGAGGCAAATTAAAAAAAATAGAACTGCAATGGAATCCCAAAGTGGCTTTAGGTGTAGTCATGGCTGCAGGAGGATATCCTTATAATTATGAAAAAGGTCATCCTATTTTGGGGCTGCCACCTGAAACTGAAAACCTAAAAGTTTTCCATGCTGGGACTCAAGCTCAAAACAATCTCATTAAAACTAATGGGGGAAGGGTACTATGCGTTACTGCTTTAGGTAAAAATACTGAAGAAGCGCAACTTAATGCTTATAATTGTGTTGAACAAATAACCTGGAAAGATTGTTTTTACAGGACAGATATAGGGTATAGAGCAATAAAAAAAGAATCATGAAAAATTTTTTAGATGATCTGATCATAGAATTAGATAAAGGCATTAAGTCCTCTTCCTATAACATTCAGGAATACGTGAGAGCTTACCCTGCAGAATCTACTCAAGAGGCTGAGCTTAATGAATTTGAAAAAAATCATTCTGCCGGCCTAATGAGAGTTAACCAGGCTGGAGAAGTTTGTGCTCAAGCGCTTTATAGAGGGCAAAGTTTAACTGCAGAACTTAAAATAACTCAAGATCAATTGAAAGAGGCAGCCGAAGAAGAGATGGACCATCTTGCCTGGTGTAATAGACGTCTTAATGAATTGGGAGACAAACCTAGTGTTCTTAACCCTCTATGGTACTTTATGTCTTTTTCAATAGGCGCACTGACAGGTCTAGCTGGAGATAAGTGGAGTCTGGGTTTTGTTGAAGAAACAGAAAGACAGGTTGTGGCTCATTTAGATTCTCACCTTGATGAAATTTCGGACAATGACAAAAAAACAAAAACTGTGATCAATAAGATGAGAGATGATGAAGATGCTCATGCAAGACGAGCTAAAGAGTCAGGGGCTTCTGAATTACCAAATGAAATAAAGACCGGAATGTCGTGGGTTGCAAGATTAATGACTTCTACTAGTTACTATATCTAATTGTGAAATATAGATAAAATCTATTGATAAATTGGTTTACATAAGTATAGTGCGTCTCGCAGTATCACTGCATTGGTTAAATTAGGAAAGTATATGAATTTGTATGTAGGAAATCTCCCGTGGAGTGCAACTGAAGAAGAATTGGAATCTCATTTTTCTCAAGCTGGAGCTGTTAAGGCAGTAAGAATAATTACTGAAGGCAGATCTGGTCGCTCAAAAGGATTTGGTTTTGTAGAAATGGAGTCAGCTGACGCAGGTCAAGCGGCAATAGATACTCTTAACGGTAAAGATTTTAACGGCAGGGAACTTAGAGTCGATAAGGCCACAGAAAGAAGTTAAAAAATCCCCCTCTCTCATTAAGACGTATAAACCTATTCGTCTTCTATTTGGACAGCTGTACCCAAAACCATGAGTTCAGCTGCTCCTTGTGAAATCATCGAGGTTGTAGAACTTACACTGATAATTGCATTAGCACCCATTTTTTCAGCACTTTCAATCATGCGATCTATAGCTTGCTCTCTGCTTTCAGCCATAAGCTTTGTGTATTCATGAATTTCGCCACCCACAATATTTCTAAAGACAGCTAGTACGTCTTTTCCTATGTGCCTTGCTCTAATTGTATTACCCTTTACAAGACCCAGCGTTTTAACTATCTTCTTTCCAGGAACCGAAGGACTCGAAACTAAAATCATGATTATATCTCCACATCTTTATAGGTATCATTTTTAGACTCTTTGTATCTTTTGAAAGTAGCAGATAATAACAAAACCAAAAATGCTAGCCAAAGTACACTTATAGATACTGAAAAAAACAATGACTTGGATTCTAAAAACCCCTGTATTATGGCCCAGGTAGACAAAGCTGCCCACACACCTATTAAGATAACAACTGAAAGGTTTTCTAAAAACTTCACCATTACTAGTATCTAATCAAAAAACAAAGCTTGCAACTCTTTACCAGGTTGGTTTGCGCGCATACAGGCCTCCCCAACTAGAAATGTATTCACTCCATAAGAAGTGATCTTCTTTACGTCTTCTTTAGTCCGAATCCCACTTTCAGAAACGACAATAATTTCGTCAGGAATTTCCTCAGAAAGTTGTTTAGTTGTCTTCAGATCAACTTTAAAAGTCTCTAAATCTCGGTTATTTATCCCAATCAAGTTAGGTTCGATCTTAAGAGCATTTTCCATTTCCTCAAAGCTATGTATCTCAACTAAAACATCAAGATTTAGTTCAAAAGCTAACTGTAAATAATCATTTAATTGGCTTTGTGTAAGTATGGCTACTATAAGCAAAATGCAGTCAGCCCCGCTATATCGGCTTTCATAAACCTGATATTCATCAATAATAAAATCTTTTCTTAACAAGGGAAGTCCTACAGACTTTCTAACTAAAGAAAGATGTCTTAAATCGCCTTTAAAAAATGGCCTATCAGTAAGAATACTTAGACAGCTAGCATTGGCGTTTTCGTATTCCTTTGCAATCTTTTCAGGTTCATATTTCTCTCTAATAAGGCCTTGACTAGGAGAAGCTTTTTTCATCTCTGCAATTACAGCAATAGAGTTTTGATCAAGAGACCTCACTAAACTATCTCTAAATCCTCTTGTTGAATCTAATGATCCTAATTCTAAGTCTAATTTAGTGAGAGGAAATTTCTTCTTTGTTGCATTGACAGAATTTTTTGTTCTATCCAGAATTTCTCTAAGATAAGAGTTTTTCATTTACTTTCTTTAGCCAAAGACTGACTTATTGAGATAAGTTGTTCTAGCTTCTCCAAACCTCTGCCCTCGTTAATACTTTCTAAAGAAATCTCAATTCCTTCTTTTAAATCCTTTACTAAACCAGAAACATACAGTGCTGCACCTGCATTTAAAGCTACTATCTGACTAGCAGCTTCATGTTTTCCTTTCAACGCTTGCTTTGCCAATTCCAAACTTTCTTCAGGTGAACCTACTTTCAGTTCTTCTATCGAAAGAGTTTTAAGATTAAAGTCTTGAGGCGAAATAGTATAGTCTTCTATGATTCCATCTTTTAATTCTGCAACTTTTGTTGAAGCTGCAATACTAATTTCATCCAATCCGTCTTCCGAATGAACAACTAAAACATGTTTACTGCCCAATCCCTTTAATACTTCAGCAATTGGCTTAACCCACTTCTGGTCAAAAACACCTATCACTTGGTTCAAGGCACCAGCAGGGTTTGTGAGAGGACCCAATAAATTAAATATCGTTTTAATGCCTAATTCTTTACGAGGGCCTACAGCATGTTTCATAGCAGTATGATGAGAGGGTGCAAACATAAAACCCAGTCCCACTTCTTCAATACAAATTGTAATTTGATTAGGGCTAAGATCTAAAACAACTCCAGCAGCTTCCAAAAGATCAGCACTTCCACTTTTTCTCGTGGCGCTTCTATTGCCATGTTTAGCAACTTTTACGCCACAAGAACTAGCAACAAAAGCAGCTGTCGTAGAAACGTTGAATATGGGTAAGCCCACCCCCCCTGTACCACATGTATCAACCAGGTTTTCTTTAGATATTGATATTTTGGATGAGAGTTTGCGCATCACCTCAGCTGAACCTATAACTTCTTCTACAGATTCTCCCTTGATGCTTAAGGATGTTAAGAAGGCACCAATTTGAGCGCTTGAAGCTGATCCTGTCAAAATTTGATTCATGACAGTTGAGGCCTCTTCTCTAGAAAGATCTTCCCCTTTCATGATTGTTTCAATACCTTTTTGAATATCCATAATAAAAATTAAATTTTTAGAAAATTACTAAGTAACTCCATTCCTTTTTCAGTTGAAATGGATTCGGGGTGAAACTGTAGTCCCACTAAAGGTAAAGTTTCATGTTGTATGCCCATTATTGTTCCAGTTCCAGTCCATGCATTAATATGAAAATCTTTTATCAAACTTCTTTTTTCTATTATCAAAGAATGATATCTGGTTGCCCTAAAAGGATTATCAATTCCATTAAATACACCGTATCCATCATGAATTATTTCCGAGACCTTTCCATGCATAATATTATCTGCATTTACTATATTTGCTCCAAAAGCAGCACCTAAGCATTGATGACCTAAACAAATACCCAAAATTGGAATTCTATTTTTATAATTCTTTATCAGATCTACTGAAATACCTGCTTCTTTGGGTGTGCAGGGACCAGGAGAAATGACAACAAAATCCGGACTTTTTTTCTCTATGTCATTGAGAGAAATTAAGTCATTGCGATAGACTTCTACTTCTTGTCCCAGTTGATAGAAATATTGAACTAGGTTGTAAGTAAAAGAATCGTAGTTATCTATCATTAATAACATATACTTAACCTATTAATTTTTGTTGAACCATTTCAACGGCTTTGAATATAGCCCTGCCTTTATTTAAAGATTCTTTCCATTCAAGTCTGGGGTCTGCGTCTGCAACAATTCCTCCGCCCGCTTGAATGTACAAGACTTCATCCTTAATTATTGCTGTTCTGATAGTTATTGCCATATCCATATTTCCTGTCCAAGAAAAATACCCGATTGCCCCTCCATAAATACCTCTTTTAACAGGTTCAAATTCATCAATAATTTCCATTGCTCTTATCTTAGGAGCTCCAGAAAGCGTCCCTGCTGGAAAGGTTGCTCTGAATATATCCATGGCTTTTAATCCTTTTCTTAGCTTAGCCCTAACATTAGAAACCATATGCATTACGTGGCTGTATCTTTCTACTCCAAATTTCTGAGTAACTTCAACAGTACCTGCTTCAGCAATTCTACCTATATCGTTCCTTCCTAAATCAATTAACATCAGGTGCTCAGCTATTTCTTTGGGGTCGTTAACCATATCTTCTTCCATTGCAATATCGTCTTGTTCATTCCTACCCCTTCTCCTTGTTCCTGCAATAGGCCTAACTGTTACTTCACTATCCTCTAGTCTAGCTAAGATCTCGGGAGAAGATCCTACTATGTGAAATTCATCGAGATTCAAATAATAAAGATAGGGAGAAGGATTGAGGTGTCTGATAGAACTGTAGAGTTCAACGGGGTCAGAGGTAAAAGGAACAGACATTCTTTGGGAGAGTACTACCTGCATTACATCTCCGGCTTTAATGTATTCCTTAATCTTGTTTACAGATTGTTTAAATTCTTTTTCGCCAAACCCTGAAACAAAGTCTTTTTCGGTAACTGCATCCATGATCTCTTCTTGAGTTTTATAACTTAATGGGCTTGTTAATTTTTTGGAAAGAGTTTTAAGCCTCTCTTCTGCTTTAGAAACATCTTCTTCTGATTCACTTTCTGAAAGAACTATAAGATGTAACTTGTTATTGAGATTATCAAAAACAGCAACTTCTTCTGAAACCAAAAAAAGAGCATCTGGAGTACCTAAAGGATCTGGTAAAGAAGAGTTAGATAATCTTGGTTCTATATACCCGATACAGTCATATCCTAGATAACCAACCAATCCACCTGTAAACATAGGGAGTTCGTCATCAAATTTAACCTTTGTCTCTTCATGATAATTTTCTAGAAATTCTAATGGGTCTGAAACAATAATCTCTTCTTCAATCTTTCCATATTTAAAAATTTGAATTTGTTTGTTATATACCTTTATTACCTTGGAACAAGGTAAACCAATTAAAGAATATCTAGCCCACTTCTCTCCACCCTCAACAGATTCAAAAAGATAAGAGAAAGGTTCATTAGCTAGCTTATTGTATACACTCAAAGGTGTTTCCATGTCTGCCAATATTTCTAATGAAACGGGTATTTTTTGTCTTTTCATCTATCTGTGATGAACTATTTAGTCTAACTTTTTTCGGATTTTAGTTATTATTTCTTGGTAATTATTTTCTCCAAAAATTGCTGAGCCAGCTACAAATGTATCACCTCCAGCTTTAGCAATTTCTGCAATATTTCCTAACTTAATTCCACCATCTACTTCCAATCTAACTTTAAGTCCCTTGTCATCTATTATTTTTCTTAAGGTTGAAACCTTATTTAACACTGATGGAATAAAATCTTGCCCAGCAAATCCTGGATTTACTGACATCAGAAGAATCATGTCTAATTTTTCCCAAAAATTGTCCAGCAGACTTAAGGGAGATGCTGGATTAAGAACGAGACCTGCCTTACATTGATTTTTTTTAATTAGATGAATTGATCTATCTACATCCTCCGAGGCTTCTGGATGAAAAGTTATGTAGGTAGCACCACAATCAGCAAAATTTTCTATCAAACTATCTACAGGCTGCACCATGAGATGGACATCTATTGGAACTAAAATGCCATACTTTCTTAATGCCTCACAAACTAATGGTCCGATAGTCAAATTAGGAACATAGTGGTTATCCATAACATCGAAATGTACCCAGTCAGCTCCAGCTGAAACTACCTTATCTACTTCTTCACCAAGCCGAGCAAAGTCAGCTGAAAGAATAGAAGGAGCAATGATATATTCTTGTTTTGCCATCTTATTCAATCCCAAGGGCGGGCAAGTTTACTCTTCAGTCAGGTAAGCGTCTAATTTTTCTAGATCATCAATGGAATTAACATTAATCAAACTTCCATTAAAAACCTCGCCGGTAACTAAGCCTTTTTCACTAGCTGGAAAGAGCACCTCCTTCCAAAGTTCATATTTTCCTTTCAATTCATCTTGGAATGCACTTGGATGGATGAGAGCTATACCAGAGAAAGTAAGACTTTTTCCTGGACCAAAAGGTTTAACTATATTGCCTTCAAGAAACAAATCTCCTTCGAAGTTGTTTTTGGGATTTTCTATTAAAACTAAATGAGCAATCACATCAGAAGTAAGTGACAAAGTAGAAAATTCAAAATCTGTCCAAACATCGCTGCTTATCAATAAAAAAGGCTCTTTACCTATTATATCCAAAGCTTTCCCTACACCTCCTCCTGTCCCTAGAAGTTCAGTTTCATAAGAATAGTTAATTTCGATTCCAAATCTCGATCCATCACCAAGGAAATCTCTTATTTGCTTACCTTCATGAAATAAATTTACTATTAACTCATCCACTCCTTCTTTTATTAACCTTTCTATATTCCAAAGAATAAGAGGCTTTCCCCCTACTTTTAAAAGAGATTTTGGTTTGGACTCCGTAAGGGGTAAAAGTCTTTTTCCTTCTCCAGCAGATAAAAGAAATGCCTTCATAAGATTTCTTTAAGGGTTTTTTTAAGCTCAGGAAAAATGATTTTTTTTAAAAAAACTGAGAAATTTCTAAGTTCATCAAATCTCTCACAAATATTGATAGTGAAGTTTAGAGTTGTAGTTAAATCTGGAAGTCTGAAGGGCTTCTTATCTCTTAAGTACAATCTAGATAAAGTTCCCATTATTCTCAATTGCCTTTGTAGGGCTGTAAAATCAAAAGACTTTTTAATCCTTGAGGTCTTAAATTTTCCCATTAATCCAAGCTGATAAGCTTTTGAAGTATAAATATCAAGCAATTCACACATCTCTTTTTCGCTCATTTTAAAATAAAGATCTTTTAATAAAGAAACAGGATCTAAAAAAATGGGACCAAATACTGCATCCTGAAAATCTAATACTCCAGTACTACCATTTTCTAACATCATTAGATTTCTGCTCTCAAAGTCAAAATGACATAAGACCTGAGGTTGAGTGACCAGATCATCTAAGATTGTTCCGAAAACATTTTCAATTACTTCATTTCTTTCAGATGTTATCTCTATTTCTAATAAGTCCTTTAAAAACCAATCTCTAAACAAATCCATTTGCATATACATTTCATTTCTGCTTAGAGAAGTTAATTCAGGATGAGGAGGGCACAAATGTATTCTTATCATCTCATCTATTGCTGCTGAATATAAATGATGGTAGTTCTGTCTGTTAATGTGTAATTGGTATAACTTGTCTCCAAAATCTTCTACTAATATAAAACCCAATTTTGTATCAGAACTAATTACTTTAGGGACTGTTACTCCATTATCCTTAAGAAATTGAGCCAAAAAAATAAATTTTTCAATTGATTCACTTTCTGGAGGACAAAAAGCGCTAACAAAAGAGTTTTCTTTAGTATTAACTCTAAAGTATTCTCTTGCACTTGCCTCTTGCCTTAAAGGACTTATGCTTAAAGCTTCTAGATTCTGACTAAGAGATAGCCTAGAACTAGTCCACTCAAAAAGATCTTGTTCTATTAAAGACACTATACCTCACAACATCAATGTACTACTTTATTCTGTTGATTATACTAAGACATTCTAACTTAGAAGAAATAAGCCAATGAACCTTTAGTTAACTCTATAATCTAAGAATATCTATGTTCTGGCAAAGAAATTTTTCAACATTTTTGATTAGTCTTCTTATTTTGGCTCAATCAAATTTGACTATGGCTAATGATCAAGAAAAAAAAGAATTAGTTATAGAATCAATTAAAGCTAAAAAAATCTCTAATGATCTAAAAGGTAATTTGCTTCTAGAAGGCAATGTTTTTATTAAAACTAATCTATTAGATTTTCAAACAGATAAAGCTTTTTTTAACGAATCTAATGGTCAATTAGAGCTTAATGGTAATGTAGAAGTTACCAGATTGGGTCTAAATATAGCTTCTAGCGAAATAATGGCAAACCTAAAAAAACAAAGTTTTTCTATTAAAAATACTGAAATTAATAGAGCGGACACCAGTTTTATTAAAGCAGAATTATTTCATATTAAAACCTCTGGAGATGTAGAGCTTATAAACAGTTCTGTTAACAACTGTAGCAAAGATGACCCACCATGGGAGATCTCAATCAAAAGAATAGACTATATAGAGAATAAGAAGAATGCTGTTATTAGAGGTATAAAATTAAAAATTCGTAACATTCCTGTTTTTTATCTACCTTATTTAAGGACTTCAGTAGGAAATGAAAGAATGTCAGGTTTTCTAACTCCTGGCTTAAGACAAACCAGTAATGGTCTGGATTTATCACTACCTTATTACTTCAACCTCGCCCCTAATTACGATTTAGTTATAACACCTAGACATATTACAGAAAGAGGATCTGGAATGGCTTCCATTTTTAGATACTTAAGTCAGAAGTCAAAAGGGGTAATAAAACTTTCTGGTATTTCTAATGATAAAAAGTATGAAGATGAGACAGAAAAGACCGGCAATAGATGGAATATAGTTTGGCAACATGAAGGTAATTTCAACCAACACTTACACACTTCTTTAAATTTCCAGTCGGCTAGTGATGACTATTTTTTTAGGGATATAGGCAATGATCAATTTGGACAATCTAGAACTAACTATTTGCCAAGAAAGTTAGGTTTAACCTGGAATAATTCCTTTATAAAAGTTGGTCTTGATTTTAAGAGATATCAAATTCTTAACCCCTTTTCTTCTGAAGAATTTAGATCAATGCCAAGCTTTACTATTCAATCAAACCTTTCAAAAAAAGGATTTTCTTTCTCTCTCTTGTCTAATATAACCAAATTTCAAACTCGAGATGCTAATGCTTTTGAAGGATCATATAAAAATATTAGAAGAGCTTATTTAGTTCCAGAAATTAATTTTAAAAAATACTTTCCAAGCTCAAGATTGTCTTTCTCATTAGGCACTACAGCAACAAGTTACAAACTTAAATCTCAAAATTTAGAAAAGTCATCCCCATGGATGGAAATGCAATACAGCCTATTCTTCGACAAGTACAAAAAAAAATCTCTCAGCACTTTTTTGCCAACCATAAAATACAGTTATGTTAAAGAAGATAAATTAGATTATGAACTGCTCATTGATTCACGAATATCTTCTCTTGATTATCGCAATCTATTCCAAAGAGACAGATATGTTGGATTTGATAGAGCAAATAAGAGTAATAAGGTGATATTAGGCTTCCAGCACATGCATAAAGGGACAAAACTTAAAACATTTAGGTCCTTTTCTTTAGGTCAGGCTTTCTATCTAGATAGACAAACAGATTATTTTAATCCTTTAGAAAACAGAAATAAATCTCCTTTAGTAGCTGAGTTTAAAACTTCCTTGAACGAAAAAATCTCTTCCAATGGTTTAATTGAATGGGATAAGCACTCAAGTAAAGTTAACACAGCATCTTTTAGCTTTTCTTATCAAAATTCTAAAAGAAACAGATTTGAGCTAAGATCAATTTACCGAAGGAAAGATTTCAATAATGTCTCTATCCCTTGGGCAGATTTAAGGAAAGTAACCAGACAAACAGAGTTGTTGACACTTTGGCCAATATCAAAATCATTTTTATTTTTCGGCAGGTTACAAAAGGATCATGAATTCAACAAGTCAAATGATATTCTTTTTGGTTTTGAATATTCAAACTGCTGTATGAAATGGGGTTTAATGCACAGGAATTGGATTGACGAAGACTATTTTTCTTGGAGAAATGATTACCCTTCAGCTTTCCAAGCTCTTTCCGATGATTTTAATCCTTCAAAACAAAGAGATAATACTTATTTATTTTTTGAACTAAAAGACATCGGAAGATTAGGAAAAGAAATATCAAAGATGTTGTCTTCAACTAAATTAGAATAATTGCAACAAACTTAAACAAATAAGACAATGAGGAGTAAATTAACAAATATGAAAGAGATTTTTATAAGAAAACTATTTTTAAGTTTGATGGTAGTCTTTCTTCTACCTTCTTTTTTTTCTGAAAAACTTGAAGCTAAGATAGAGCTGCTTGATAAAGTTATTGCTGTGGTAGATTCAGGAATAATTATGGAATCAGAGCTAAAAAAAAGAGTAGAAGACATTATTTGGAGACTAAGAAATGAAGGCACCGAATTACCCCCAAAAAAAATATTGGAAGAACAAATCTTAGAAAGATTGATTATCGAAGAAATTCAACTTCAAATTGGAGAGCAAGCTGGAGTAAAAATAAGTGATGCAGAATTAAACCGCTCCCTTTCTATGATAGCTTCACAGAATTCTATGGACTTAGAACAGTTTAAAGAAAGCTTAGAGGCCAATAGAGAGTCCTATAAAGATTTAAGGGAGTCTGTTAGAAAAGAAATGATCATTCAAAGAGTACAAAGAGGAAAAGTTGCAGCTAATATAGATATATCGGAACAAGAAATTGAAAACTATTTAAATTCTGAAGAGGGCAAATCAAATCTGGCTGAACAATACAATGTTCAACAGATTCTTCTTTCAATTAAAGGTGAAGCTACAGAAACAGAGATCATCTCTATAGAAAAAAAGGGTTTGGATATCATTTCAAGATACCAAAAAGGTGAAAGTTTTGAAAAACTAGCTGCTACTTATTCGACAGATCAAAATGCTTTGGAAGGAGGAAAATTAGGCTGGAGAAGATTATCAGAGCTACCTACCTTATTTGCTAATGTAGTGGAAACCATGAGAATAGGAGAAATTTCTAAACCAATAAGAAGCGGAGCTGGACTGCACATTATCAGACTAGCAGAAAAAAAAGGCGATGTTGTAAAATTTGAAGATCAGACCTTAGTAAGACATATACTTATTCAAACTTCAGAAATAAGATCTGAAAAACAAACCAAGGGGCTTATAGACGAAATTTTTGAAAGACTAAATCAGGGAGAAGAATTTAAGCAATTAGCTCGACAGTACTCAGATGACCCAGGATCAAAAATGGAAGGCGGGGATCTGGGTTGGACAAGTGCTGGCAGCTTTGACCCTGTATTTGAATCTATAATGAATCAGTCCGAAAAAGGGATGCCTTCTAAACCCTTTAAATCACAGTTTGGTTGGCATATTCTTGAAGTCATAGATAGAAGAAATGAAGATGTAAGTGATATTGAAAGAAAAAACAGAGCTTACCAAATTATCTTTAATAGAAAATTTGAACAAGAACTTCAAAGGACCCTTATTGAATTAAGATCAGAAGCCTACGTAGATATTAAACTCAATTCATGATTAAACTTGCCGTCTCCCCTGGAGACCCTGCAGGTATTGGACCTGACATATGTATAAAAGCCTTTAGTTCAGAGGAAGATCTAGGTTTTACTCCAGTAATATTTGGAGATATGGAACTTTTTCAAGAACGTGCCGAAAATCTAAGATGTCCAATTAAGATAAAGGAGTATAAAGGTCAAAAACAATTAGATAGTGATAGCTTTTGGATCTCTTCTTATCCCTTAAACAAAAAAATAGAACCAGGAAGACCTGATCCTTCTTATGCTGGATATCTACTCACTATTTTGAAAGAGGCGGTTGTAAGAACTATAAATAAAGAATTTAGTGGCCTAGTTACGGGACCCTTAAATAAAGAATTAATTAATAAAGGAGGAATAAACTTTCAAGGACATACGGAAGTCTTGGCCAGATTATCTAACACCCCAAAAGTACTAATGATGCTAACCTCTAAGACTCTTAAAGTTGCATTAGTAACTACTCACGTCCCCTTATCGAAAGTTTCAGACCTAATATCCTATGAACATATATGTGATTGTATAAGAATCTTGAGGAAGGATCTTGAATCGAAATGGGGCTATGATAATCCTTGTATTAAGGTCCTAGGATTAAATCCTCACGCTGGAGATGGTGGCTATCTGGGCAAAGAGGATCTAGAAATTATCACTCCTGCAATCAAATACCTCCAAGCAGAAGGCTTTAATCTAATTGGTCCAGTATCAGCGGACACAGCTTTTTTTAAGAAGGAGAAACAAAAAGTTGACGCTTTCTTAGCCATGTATCATGACCAAGGCCTGCCTGTTATAAAAACTTCTGGATTTGGTGAGGCAGTCAATGTAACTCTAGGATTACCATTCATAAGGACTTCGGTAGATCATGGTACTGCATACGATATGGCTGGAAAAAATAAAGTAGATGAGAGCAGTCTTATAGAAGCTTCATTGTTAGCTTTAAAATTAATAAAAAATATTTAAAGTGCTAAAGCCAAAAAAAAATTTGGGTCAAAATTTCTTAATTGACCAAATTGTTCTTTACCGCATATTAGAAGCAGTAAACCCTAAAAAAGAAGATAAATTCCTTGAGATCGGTGCTGGTAAGGGTGCTCTAACAAAAGAACTTATTCGTAAAGTCGAAACTATAGAAAGCGTTGAGATAGATAAAGACCTTATACCTCATCTTAAAAAGCTAAAACTAATCTCTCCTGAATTTAAAGTCCATGAAGATAGTATTTTAAATTTGGAACTAAACAAATTAACTCAAGGAAAATTCAAGTTTCGAGTAATTGGAAATTTACCTTACAACCTATCATCTCAAATAATGTTATGGTCATTTAAGAATTCTGCTAACATTTTAGACTTACACTACATGTTTCAAAGAGAATTTGGGGAAAGACTAGTGTCCTCACCAGGAGAAAAATCTTATGGGAGATTAACTGTTTTAAGCCAATACTTATTTGATAGTCTCGGTTTATTTGAAGTAGATCCTGAGAGCTTTAATCCCAAGCCTGCTGTTGAAAGTATATTTATTAAATTTAAACCCAAATTAGAAAGAGACTTTAACTCTAAAGAAGCTCTAAAGTTACAAGAATTAACACAACTTATGTTTTCGAAACGTAGAAAGATGATTTCGACCTCTTGCAAAGGCCTCATCAGTCCAAATGATTTTATTAATTTAGGAATTAATCCAGAAAATCGACCAGAGTCTTTATCTATTAACGATTTTATAAAAATTACCAAATATCTTTTGAATAACAAAAATGGCTAATTACGCAATTGGTGATATACAGGGTTGTTTTAAAGAATTAGAGGGTCTCTTGGAAAAAATAAACTTTGACCCAATCATAGATAGACTTTGGATTGTAGGTGACCTTATTAACAGAGGCCCTGATTCACTCCATACTATTGAATTTATCTATAAAATAAGAGAATCTTGCAATGTGGTTCTAGGTAATCACGATATGCATTTCTTAGCAATTACTGAGGGCTTGAGAAAACCCTTTAAAAAAGACACCCTTGATGAATTATTGGAATCAAAAAGTCTAAATCTATATAAAAAATGGCTAAGAGGTCAAAACTTACTCTATTATGAAGATATACAATGCCAAAAAGGAAATAAAACTTATTTAATGACTCATGCTGGCATTCCTCCTCACTGGTCTTGGCAAGAAGCAATTGAAGCTGCCAACGAAATACAAGAAGCTTTAAAAGATGAGACTCTTTATAAGGAATATTTAGCCAATATTTACGGAAACTTCCCAAATAAGAGTGATCAAAATTTAAGTAGATTGGAGCGAATGAGATTAAATACAAATTATTTAACAAGAATGCGATTTTGTAAAATTGATGGGCAGTTGGAACTTGATACCAAGGGCATCTCCTCTAATGAACCTAAGGGATTTAAGGCTTGGTTTAAACACCCTTTAAAAATTGAAAGAGAGAACCTTCATTTAATTTTTGGTCACTGGGCAGCTTTAGGTGGTAAAACAAATCGTGAAAAAATTACTGCTATAGATACGGGCTGTGTGTGGGGAAACAAATTATCTGCATATAGATTGGAAGATAGTAAAGTCTTTAGCTATGATCGAATAACTAAATAAAATGGAAATATATCTTGTTGGTGGTGCTGTAAGAGATACTCTTCTGGGTATTTCAGTTAAAGAAAGAGATTGGGTAGTGGTAAACGCTACTAAAGAGGATTTGACTAAACTTGGTTATAAGCAGGTCGGTTCAGATTTCCCTGTTTTCCTCCATCCAGAAACAAAAGAAGAATATGCTCTGGCAAGAACTGAGAGGAAGTCAGGTATAGGGCACAAAGGATTTTCATTTGATACCAAACCTAATGTTACTTTGGAAGAAGACTTAAAAAGAAGGGATTTAACAATCAATGCAATGGCTCAATCAGAAGATGGAAGTCTCATAGATCCTTTTAATGGCCAAAAAGATCTAAAAAATAAACTCTTAAAACAAGTATCTGATAATTTTCAGGAGGATCCTTTAAGGGTTTTTAGGGTAGCTCGATTTGCAGCCAAATTAAAGCACCTGGGATTCTCAATTGATAGAAAAACCATGAATACAATGAATAAACTATCTCTTTCCGGTGAGCTAGAAACTCTCCCAAAAGAAAGGATCTGGCAAGAAACACATAAAGCCCTACAAGAAAAGAACCCAAGCGAATACTTTAGAGTTCTTATTGAATCCAAAGCTACCTTAGGATTAAAGAATATACAGAAGATTGATCTAGGTATGTTTGAGTCAATTACATCAAAAATTTCTAATCCCACATTAAGATGGGCCTCTTTGGCCTCAAGCTCTAAATGCAGCTTGAATGCCTTAAATGATACTTTTGGAGTACCTAAAAAAATACAAGAGTTAAGTCAAATTTATAAAAAATTGTTTGAATTTACTGCTAAACAA
>ENA-UPTF01001214-UPTF01001214.1-marine-metagenome-genome-assembly--contig:-NODE-1214-length-16573-cov-2.364088_pt1 | contig 16573 bp, 13 predicted proteins | sample MGYA00238166_ERZ767019 | MGnify/ENA primary metagenome ERZ767019 (study PRJEB28930, sample SAMN06266391) | marine metagenome | isolation source: Sea water from 250 m depth | place: Atlantic Ocean...
AAAGAAACCTAGGAAAATTGAGAAGATGGTGCGCACTGTTGGATTTGAACCAACGACTTCTACCGTGTGAAGGTAGCACTCTACCACTGAGTTAAGCGCGCTCCTGCGCGTGGAAGACTGTACGTTTGTTTTGCTCAGTGACAAGTTCTTTTCCCCTTGGCCAAGCGCTTGGCCGGGAGTATCAATCGCCTATGCACACCCTGGCCAAATGCGTTGTCGCCTCGGTTTTGCTGCTCAGCAACTGGCTCTCCCCCGGCCAGGCGGCGGAGCGGCCGAACATCCTCTTTGCCATCGCCGATGACTGGTCGTTCGGCCACGCCGGTGCTTATGGCTGCGATTGGGTGCGCACGCCCGGCTTCGATCGCGTGGCAGAAGAGGGAATTCTTTTTCGTCGCGCCTACACGCCAAACGCCAAGTGTGCACCGTCTCGGGCCATTATTCTGACCGGGCGCAACTCGTGGCAGCTAGAGCAGGCGGGAAATCACATGACGTTTTTCCCGGCCAAGTTCGGCAGCTGGATGGAGTTGCTCGAGGCCAACGGCTATTCGACCGGTTACACCGGCAAGGGCTGGGGGCCGGGCTTCGCCAACGATGCTAGCGGCAAGCCGCGAAAGATCACTGGCCAGGCTTGGCAAAAACAGAAAGCTAAGCCTCCGGCCCGGGCGATTTCCAACAACGACTACGCTGGCAACTTCGCCGAGTTTCTTGCTGCGGCCAAGTTGGGCAAGGGTAGGCCGTGGGCGTTTTGGTACGGGGCCACCGAGCCGCACCGTGGCTACGAGGCCGGCGTTGGCCGGCGCATGGGCAAAAAGCTATCGGATATTGATCGCGTACCAAAGTACTGGCCGGACAACGATGTGATTCGCAATGACATGCTGGATTACTCGATCGAGGTGGAGCATTTCGACAATCACCTAGGCAAAATTCTCGCCACGCTGGAGAGGGCCGGCCAACTCGACAACACGCTGATCGTGGCGACATCCGATCACGGTATGCCGTTCCCGCGTGTCAAGGGGCAGGCGTACGAGGCGTCGAACCACATCCCGCTGGCGATTCGTTGGCCAGGCGGAATCAACGGCAACGGCCGGGTAGTGACCGACTATGTAAGTTTCGCCGACATTGCGCCAACGTTTCTAGAGGCAGCTGGCGTGGCCAAGCTGACGCCAATAATGCAGCCGGTGAGCGGGCGAAGTCTGTTCGACATCTTTCGCTCACCCAAGTCAGGCCGAGTAATCGCCAGCCGCGACCATGTGCTCATCGGCAAGGAGCGGCACGACATTGGACGGCCGAACAACTGGGGCTATCCGATCCGCGGCATCGTTAAGGACGACCAGATTTATCTGCATAACTTCAAGACTAACCGCTGGCCAGGCGGTAACCCGGAGACCGGCTACCTGAACTGTGATGGTAGTCCGACTAAGACGATGATCCTCAACCAACGCCGTGAGGGAATATACCATTATTGGAACCTGAACTTTGGCAAGCGGCCTCAAGAGGAGATGTTCGATTTGAAGAGTGATATCGACTGCGTGAAGAATTTGGCCAACTTAGGATCTCATTCGGAGCTGAAGGCAGGGCTCAAGCAGCAACTCTTCGCCGAGCTGCGCGAACAGGGCGACCCTCGGATGTTCGAGAAGGGTGATGTGTTCGACAATTATCCATACTCCGGCGAGTCGACAGATAATTTCTACAGACGTTACATGGGCGGCGAGAAGGTGCGGGCTGGTTGGGTGAAACCGACTGACTTCGAAAAGGAGAAACTCGACTAGTCGTCTGGGCAAGTGAGTACAGACCACTCGTATCCGGTGTTTCCGCCAACCGATCCCACGCCGATCTTTGAGTTGTTCCGCGGCGGTTACGGTGCCGACTTACTGGTCGCGTCCTCGGCGCACTTCAATGTCTTTGATCGTCTGGCCAACGAGCCGCAAACCGAAACTGTGCTTGGCCAGGCGCTTGGCCTGGAGAGGCGGCCCAGCTTGGTGCTATTCACCGCGCTTCGGGCAATGGAACTATTGCGCGTGAATGCTGCCGGCAAACTGGAGTTGACTGATCTGGCACGAAACCATCTGTTGCCGGGCAGCGCGTTTTTCATGGGCGACTATCTCGGTCTGGCCTCTGCATCATCAGAAGTTGTCAACATGGTGGAGTTGCTTCGGAGCAATCGTCCGCTTGGCTCGAATAACGACGACGGTGTGGCGTTTATTTATCGCGAAGGCAAACGTTCAGCAATGGAGAGCGAGGAGCTTGCGAGGCACTTTACGTTGTCGCTCTCCGGTCGCGCGAAGAATGTTGCGCCATATCTGGCCAAGGTCATGCCAATGGATGGGGTAACAACGCTGCTAGACGTTGGTGGTGGAACCGGGCTGTACAGCTACGCGTTGCTGCAGGCGAACCCGAACCTGCGCGCGGTGATTGTCGAGTTGCCAGAGGTCGCGCGGATCGCGGAGGAATTTGCGCTGGAGAAAGGACTGCAGGATCGCGTGGAGATTATTGAGGGTGATATGTTCCGGATCAACGATCTGCCGGCTGCACAGATGGTTTTATTTTCGAATATTCTGCATGATTGGGACGAACCGGAGTGCCGCGAGTTGACGGCTCGGTATGCTGCCAAGCTACCGAGTGGTGGTCGGATGCTGATCCACGATGTGTTTTTGAACGACACAATGGATGGACCGTTGCCGATTGCGCTATATTCCGCTGCTTTGTTTTCGGTGACGGAGGGCAGGGCTTACAGTGCGGCGGAGTATCGAGCGATGCTGAGTGCTGCAGGGTTGATCGCTGATGGGCCGATGGTGGGTACCCTGGTGCATTGTGCCGTCCTCACCGGAACCAAGCCGTAACCGTCGGCTGGCTCGCTAAGCGGACTTAAGGATGATTTCGACTGGCCAATTGGTTAAGAGGATGGCAGTATTCGCCTGTTCCTGAAAGATTTGTTGTTGAACTGTTATCATGAAAACTGTGAAAACTATATTATTGGTTGTGGCGCTTGAGCTGTCGTTGGCAGGTATTCAAGCGGGGGAAGGGGGGAACTGGCGTGGGCCGAATTATAACGGCTCGACTGACGAGAAAAACCTGCCGGCCAAGTTCAGCAAGACGAAGAATGTCATCTGGAGCGTGAAGATGGACGGTCCGAGTGCCGGGACGCCGATCGTCTGGGGGGAGCATGTATACGTGTCCTCCTCTAACCCGGATGCCGAGCGCCTGATGGCAAACTGTTACGACCGCGGGACGGGCGCGCTGAAGTGGGCGCATCAGGTTTCCAAGGGTCATCGGCAGGACAACCGCAGCAATTACGCCGCGCCTTCGCCGGTGACCGACGGGCAGGTGGTGACCTTTTTTTACGGCAACGGTGAGTTGGCGACGTTCACACCAGAAGGTGAGAAATTGTGGTCGCAAAACATTCAGAAAAAACACGGGCAGTTCGCGTTCCTGTGGACCTTCTCGACCAGCCCAATCATCCACGACGGCATCCTGTATATGCAGGTGCTGCAGCGTGACACCAAGGTCGGAAGCAAGGGCAGCAATGACAATCGCTCATACCTGCTAGCGCTCGATCCGAAAAGCGGCCGGCAACTTTGGAAAGTATACCGGCCGGCCAAGGCTCGCAGTGAATCGCTCGAGGCGTTCAGTACTCCGATCCCGTTCACTCACAATGGGCGCGGCGAGATTCTCATTACTGGTGGCGACTGCCTCACCGGTCATGATCCGAAGAGTGGTGAGGAACTGTGGCGCTGGGGCACTTGGAACCCAACGCGCATTGGCCACTGGCGGCTTGTGCCCTCTCCGGTTGCTGGAGACGGTGTGGTGTTGGCCTGTGCGCCAAAGCGTGCGCCGGTGTTCGCGATCAAGGCTGGTGGGAAGGGCAACATCAGCGCCAGCGGCAGGCTTTGGAACAGCGAGGGAAGTCGCGACGGGGTGTCCAGCGATGTGTGCACGCCGCTGTTTTATCAGGGCAGTTTTTTTGTTCTTTACGGCGAGGGCCGCGACAAGATGCTTTCTCGAGTGGAGCCGAAAACCGGCAAAATCCAGTGGGCGAGCGACCTTGATAGTCGCTCACTCTTCCGCGGTTCACCGACTGGCGCGGATGGCAAAATCTACGTGCAGAACCACGCCGGCACCGTGCACGTAATCGACGCAAAAAGCGGCAAGGTGCTTCACAGGGCCGCGATGGGGGAGGCTGGCGATGATCAGACCCGTGCCAGTATTACCGTGGCGCACGGCCGCCTGTTCATTCGCACTAACGGCCGTCTGTTTTGCGTTGGCAAGAGCTGATCGCACCTCCAACTTTTCGAAAGCTCTCCGGGTTGGAGGGCTTTTATTTCACTGGGATGGTCTGTGGGATGGCATTGAAGAGTCGCTGAAGGTCGCGATCGCCGCCGCGTTGGCCTGGCTGCAGAACAAGCCATGGAATAGGTTTGGCCGCAGTCTCCATCGTTTTCTTCTCGATCCAGCGCCATGACTCAGCGTGGCCATCGGCGAACGACAGAACCGTGCCATTGTTGTGGCGGGTCGCCGGGAAACTGATCCACGTCCACTTGGCCGTACCGAACAGTGTCCATGTGCCGGCGTTTGCGCCGAATGCACTTTGCTGGATGCTCTTGGTGTGTTCGTCGATGAATACGAAAGCCTCCGAGGCGGAGGGGTTTTTGATGTCGCTGACTTTATGCCAGCATTTGTTGTAATCCCCATCATCTGGGTTGGATCGGAAGTTCATATACATGTTCATCGACACGCTACGCACGCGCGGGATTTTGCCCTCGTCATTGACGGTCGACTTGTCGGCGGGACACTTGTAGATGCCGGACGAGTCGTTGTACTTGAAGAGAACACCCTTGCGGATATTACTGTCGTCGACATCGGTCCATGCGTTGCCATGTAGCCATGTTGGTCCCTGGCTGAACCAGCTGGCTCGGCTGCCGCCGCCGGGGAGTTGTGAGTTCTCCGGCATACCGTCGTTGTTGTCACCGGCGTACATGGTCCAGCAGAGCTGCAGTTGCTTGTGGTTACCCATACAGTAGGCGCCGGTGGCCTTGCTCTTGGCCTTGGCCAAAGCCGGTAAAAGTAGCGACGCCAAGATCGCGATGATGGCGATAACGACCAGCAGCTCGATCAGTGTGAATCCCCCGGCCAATCGCTGACGGCGGAGGGAATGGCGGTTGGTCGATTTCATCTGGCGGCAAGCTACGCTTGGCCAAGCGGCGATGCAACCTTCGAGTTGCTCCGGTCAAGCGGCAATAAATCAACGACTAAAAATTACCCGAATTAAGTGAATGAGACCGGCTACGTTGCCTATGAATATTAGTCCATAAATCGTGCGCCAAGTCCATTGCACTTGGGTGGGTAGCGGCTCAAACGTTGCCAAAAATCCGAACACGCAGAATAACGCAACCAAGGTAAGGAACAGGCAAAAGATAATTCTGATAATCATGTCGACAAGTCGTTGAGGGGAGTGTTGGGCAGGAGTTGGCGCTTGGCAATCCCTGGGGAATCGATACTATCCGCCCGCACCATGAAACAATTTTTTGCTATTGGTATATTAATGATCACGGCCACAGCGCAGGCGGCTCCACACTATCAGGTTTTGACGAGCACCAAACGCGACATGCACGCAGAAAGCTGGCAGCTAACAAGCTCTGATTTTCCAAGCTACAAAGGCAACGTTCGTTGGTCGATTAACAAACGTACCCTGCACGGCGGTAAACAGGAAGGGGTGGATTTGGTTGAGGTCGATAACGGTAGGCTGCAGTTTCGTGTTATCCCGACCCGTGGCATGAGCGTGCTCGACGTGACACTTGGCGATGTTCGCCTGGGCTGGAACTCACCGGTGAAGGAGGTCGTACACCCGAGTTATATCAATCTACACGATCGCGGTGGTCTGGGCTGGCTCGACGGTTTCAACGAGTGGATGGTTCGCTGTGGCCTGTCATTCGCGGGGCATCCGGGCGAGGACAAGTTCATCAACAACGTTGGCAACGAGGCGACAATGACGCTGACGTTGCACGGCAAGATCGGCAACATCCCGGCGTCGGAGGTGATCGTGGCGGTGGACAAGGAAGCACCGTATCGCATTCGCATCCGCGGCCGCGTGCACGAGGTTTCCTTCTACGGACCAAACCTCGAAATCTGGACGGAGATTAGCACGGTGCCGGGTTCAAATACGTTTCGCATTCGCGATGTGCTTAAGAATAAGGGCACATTTGATGAGGAATTCCAGGTCATCTACCACGCAAACTTCGGCCGGCCATTGCTTGGCAAGGGCGCCAAAATGCTCTCCGCTGCGAAGAAGATTGTCCCGTTTAATGAGAACGCTGCCCAGGCAATTGACAGGCAGGAAGTGTACTCCGGCCCAACCAAGGGTTTCACCGAAGAGGTTTACAAGATTTATCCCAAGGCCGACGAGAACGGCAACACGACGGTGGTGCTGGTGAACCCGGCCGGCGACCGCGGCGTGACGGTCAGTTGGCCGGTTGAGCAACTGCCGTATCTCACGCAGTGGAAAAACACGGCGGCGGAAAATACCGGCTACGTGACTGGCATCGAGCCGGGCACCGGCTTCCCTCACAACCGCAGCTATGAGCGCAAATACGGACGTGTGCCCAAGCTTGGTGCGGGTCAGTCGCGCACGTTTGAGCTGGGCTTCAGCATTTTGGGCAACGCGGGCGAAGTCAAAGCTGCCGCTGCTGCAGTGAAAGAATTGCAAGGCGACAAAGGCCCGGAAGTCCAAAAAAATCCGGAAGAGTAAATAGTGAATTTTCTCGGCTAAGATTGTCACCCGATTGAAACAAAGAATCTGTAACCCCACAGTTTCGCCAAACGTAGGCTAGTTGGACGGTTATTTATCGCCAAGCGGCGGGGACTACTGCATAATCTGCCGCCCAATTGTTGGGCATCTCTGCCATGACATATATCCATTTCAATTCACTGACCAAGCTCATCGCCGGCTTGGCGTTTGTTGCCGCCGTCTCCTTGGCCAGGGCCGACTGGAAAGTCGTTGAGCATTCCAACCCGCTTGGTCCCGGCAAGGCGGTTGATGTGTTGCACGACGGTAAATCGGTCGCCCGGCTTGTCCACGGTGAAGGGCAGATCAAGCCCTTCCTGCACATCTTCGGCAGCGGCGGCGAGTTGGTGACCAATCCCGGCCTCGACAGGGAGGGCAACGGAGCCGGTTTGTTCAACCACCATCGCGGCATCTTCATCGGCTGGAACCGGATTTCATCTGAACTGGGCCAATACGACATGTGGCACAAGGGTGGCCCGGGCAACGGGCGTTACGACATCGTGAAGTTCGAAAACACGACGACCAATGATTCTGCCTCTATCGTTGCGAATATTAAATGGCGTGCCACGCAAAAGGATGCGAACGGTAGCGACGTGATGATCTCTGAGCGCCGGACGTTTAAGGTTTCGCGTCCGGGTGGCAAGTACACACAGGTCGACGCCAGCTTTGAGATGGAGGCCCGGCGGGACATCAGTCTCGGTGGTGATTTGCAACACGCCGGCGTGCATTTCCGCGCTCACACCGAGGTGGCCAGGCGTAACAAGGAGACCAGCTATCTTTGGGAACCACCCAATGCTGCTGGCAAGGACAAGGTCATCGGCGACAACCACCAATGGGCGCGGCTGTTGTTTCCCATCGGCAAACGTTGGTACACCGCTCAGGAAATGACCGCTCCGGCCAACGGCGTGAAGGAACTTTCGTGGCGCGACTATGGCCGCTTTGGCTACTTCCTGCCCAGGCAGTTGAAGAAGGGCGAGCCGTTCAACCTGAAATTCCGTTTTGCCATTGAGGAGGTCGATGCACCGGCCAACGCGCCCAAGCAGTCGGACGAACAGGTCAAGGTGTCGCACCAGCTTTGCACCAAGCGCTATGAGACGTTCCTCAAGTCGCTCAAGTGACTCGCCGCTTGGTCAAGCGCTTGGCTTGATTTACTGATGTCGCTTTCCGATAAGCTGAACCCGTCTTTGCGGAACCTGCCGGTGTACCAGCCGGGTCGCCCGATTGAGGAGGTCGCGCGCGAGCTTGGCCTCGAGCGGGACGAGGTCATCAAGGTCGCTTCGAACGAGAATCCGCTTGGCCCGAGCCCGCTCGCCGTCGAGGCGATGAAAACGGCGGTTACCCAAAGCCACCTTTACCCGGACGGTAACGCTTTTTATTTAAAAAACAAACTAGCGGCCAAGCTGGGTGTCGAGCCGGCAAACCTCATCTTCGGCAACGGCTCCAATGAGATCATCGAGTTCGTGTCGCACGCGCTGCTTGGCCCGGGCGACGAGATAGTCGTGTCACAATACTGCTTCGCCATTTACCCGCTCGTCGCGATGATCATGGGCGCCAAGGTGAACGCCGTGCCTGCGGTCGAGCACGGGCATGATTTGCCGGCAATGCTCGAGGCGATCACGCCGGCGACGCGTATCGTCTGGGTGGCCAACCCAAATAATCCCACCGGCACCCTGGCCAAGCCGACGGACGTTCGCACACTCGTCGAGCAGGTACCGGACGACGTGCTGCTGGTGATGGACGAGGCGTATTACGAGTTCCTCGAAGAGCCGGTCGACTTGTTGCCGCTGGTGCGTTCCAAGGAAAAGCCAAACCTGCTCCTGATGCGTACCTTCTCGAAAATCTACGGCCTGGCCGGACTGCGTATAGGCTATGGCATTGGACATCCCGATTTCGTCTCCGCGCTGGAGAAAGTTCGCCAGCCGTTCAACACCAATTCCGTGGCGCAGGCCGGAGCAATGGCTGCTCTTGACGACGATGCACATCTAGCCAGCACCCGTAGCACCAACGCCGAGGGGCTGAATTTTTTCGAGGCCGTCTGCACGGATCAGGGGATCGAGTTTGTGCCGTCATACGCTAATTTCTTGATGGTTCGGGTTGGCGACGGCCAGGCGGTTTTCGAGGCGTTGCAGCGGCAGGGCGTGATCACGCGCCCGATGGGTGGCTACGGTTTGCCGGAGTGGATCCGTCTCTCCATCGGTACCCCCGAGGAAAACAAACGCGCCGCCGAATCTCTTAACGCTGCGCTGGCCTGATCCATCTTGTTTAATATGGAGTTTAGTGACTTCCTTTTGTGCGGGGGACGGTTCGCTGGTCGGAATCCGCAAGCAGTTTTTCTTCCCGCTTGCCAACTGGAGGGATTTTTCTTACTGCTACCCGCCAGATGAGTAAGCCACTCGAAGGTAAAACAGGGGTTGTCTTTGGCGTTGCCAACAAGAATTCGATTGCATGGGGCATCGCTCAAGCTTGGCACGAGGCCGGCGCCAGACTGGCATTCACCTATCAGGGTGAGCGCCTGAAAGAAAAGGTTGAAACATTGGTGTCCGATTTCGGTGAAAACACTTTGGTGACGGAGTGCGACGTCAGCAGCGATGACGATATCGATCGAGTGTTTGGCGAGGTTGGCTCGCATTTCGGCGGCAAACTAGATTTGCTTTTGCACTCCGTGGCATTTGCGCCGCGCGAGGCGCTCGAGGGCCGTTTCGTCGATACTACGCGTGAGGCGTTCGCCACGGCGCACGACATCAGCGCCTACTCGCTGGTGGCGCTGGCCAAGCGCGCTGCTCCGCTGATGACAGACGGCGGCAGCATCATCGGCATGAGCTACTACGGTGCGGAAAAAGTCATCAAGCATTACAATGTCATGGGCGTGGCCAAGGCGGCGCTCGAGGCGAGCACGCGTTATCTTGCGGCCGACCTCGGCGAAAAAAAGATCCGCGTTAACTGCATCAGCGCCGGTCCGGTGAACACGCTCGCGGCCCGCGGCATCGCCGGTTTTTCCGAGATGCTCAAACACTACGAGTGCCACGCCCCGCTCCGACGCAATGTTTCGCACGAGGAACTTGGCCAGACCGGGGTCTTCCTTGCCAGCGACGGCGGTGCTGCGATCACCGGCCAAGTCATCTACGTCGATTGCGGCTACCAGATCATGGGTGGGATGTAGGGCTTGCTGCCTTACGGCATTGCTTTCCAGTTTTCGAGTTCCTCGATGAGGCCTTCTCGGAAGGTGGGATAGTTGTATTGGAAGCCGAGGATTTCCTTGAATAACTTGTTGGAGACGCGCTTATTGGTGATGCCTCTTTTGCGGGTGGTTGGATCCGGTTCAGGGCCGAAGACCGGCATTGGACGGTTGGTGATTTTGCTTAGCCACTTAAAAAAAGCTAACTGCTTTACCGGTTCGTCATCGGTGATGTTGAATGTTCCACAGAGTTTGTCCTTGTTCGTGATCGAGTGGGTTATCGCTTCAGCGAGGTCATCTCTGTGAACCATGTTCAGATAACGGTCGCCATTGCCCTCAATGGTTGCGTTGCCGTCCATGAATTGCCGGAACAGGTGGGAGCGCCCAGGACCGTATATTCCCGATGAGCGCAATATTGTTACGGCTTGTTCGATGGTTGAGATTTTTTGCTCTGCTTCCCATAGTATTTTGCTGGTGATGTTTTCTGGAATGTCGGCGATATCTTCTTGAACCCATTCAGCATTTTTTTGGCGGTATACGCTGGTGCTGCTGATAAACACGACGGACGTGGGGGCATTTCTTTGAAGCCACTTGGTGATGTGATTGACGCCGAGGCCAAAAACTTTTTGGTAGGCTTCATTGCCACCTCGACCAGGCGAGACGGCGATGACCACCTGGTCGTAGTGGGCATCTAGTTTTTCAAATTCTCTTTCTTGGGTGATATCCAGATTGAGGGGTCGAATGCCGAGCTTGGCCAGGCGATTGTTGTGTTGGCTGCTGCGCCTGATGCCGGTGACCTCGTGGTCAAGCGCGATGAGCCTTTGGCCAAGCGCTTCGCCGACATAGCCGCAGCCGATGATCAATGCACGCACGCGGTCACTGTATCGCTTGGCCAAGTCTGCGCGAGAATCATTTTGGACTTTGCCGGTCGCAAGGTGGCCCGTACGTTTTGCGGCGGAACATGAGCGGAGTGAAGAAACTAAAGCCGAAACAGGTTTTCATTATGGCCAATGGTGACCTACGGCTGTCGGCAAACCAGGTTTGCTGGGCGGAGCAGTCGAAAATGGAGGCGACGCTGACCAAGGCGCTCAAGGCTGCGGGCTGGACGGCGGTGCGCGCCCATGTGTACGACCGCCAAAAGAAGCACGGCTTCATTGACTCGCAGAAGCGCGGGATGGAGGTATTTCGGACGATGGATTCGGATGCGCCGTTGATTGTGGCGGAGTGTGTCTGGCAGTACAGCCAGCATATATTGCCTGGTCTCTCGACGCATCGCGGCCCAATTTTGACGGTGGCCAACTGGAGCGGCAGGTGGCCGGGTTTGGTCGGGATGCTGAACCTGAACGGCTCACTGACGAAGATGGGCGTCGGGTACAGCACGCTGTGGAGCGAGAAGTTCACCGACAAGTATTTTCGGGACGGCCTACGGCAGTGGCTGGGCGAGGGCATGGTGACGCATGATCAGAGTCACGTGCGTAGTCTCGACCTGCTCAAGCTTCCGTCCGGCGAGGTGCGGCTTGGCCGGGCAGCGGCACGGCGGTTGATCGCCGACAAGGCGATCATGGGTGTGTTCGATGAGGGCTGCATGGGCATGCACAACGCGATCATCCCGGACGAGTTGCTAAATCCTACCGGGCTATTCAAGGAGCGCCTGAGCCAGTCGACGTTGTTCGCCGCGATGAACAAAGTGAGCGACGCCGAGGCTGAGGAAGTTTACGCTTGGCTTAAAAAGAAGGGCGTGAAATTTCGCCTCGGGCCGGACGAGGCGAGCGACCTCACTGAGGCGCAGGTCTTACTTCAGTGCAAAATGTACATTGCTGCCGTGCGGATTGCCGACGAGTTTGGCTGCGCGACAATCGGCATCCAGTACCAGCAGGGGCTGAAGGACCTGACGCCAGCGAGCGACCTGGCCGAGGGGATGTTGAACAATGTGGATCGCCCGCAGGTGCGCGATACCAAGGGGCGCGAGTTGTTCGCCCAGCAGGCTGTGCCGCACTTCAACGAGGTGGACGAGTGCGCCGGGCTGGACGCACTGGCGACGAACCGGCTGTGGACGGAGCTGGGCTGGCCGCCGGAGAACACGCTGCACGACCTCCGCTGGGGCGCGCCGTGCAAGGTCAACGGGCGGAGCGAGTACGTGTGGGTCTTTTTGATTTCCGGCGCGGCGCCGCCAGCGCATTTCATCGGTGGCTGGAAGGGTGTATCGAGCGAGCGGCAGCCACCAATGTACTTTCGGCTGGGCGGCGGCACGCTCAAGGGCGTGTCCAAGCCGGGCTGGATCGTATGGAGCCGCGTGTTTGTGATGGACGGCGTGTTGCAGTGCGACATCGGCGTGGCTGAGGTGGTCAAACTCTCGCAGAAGGAAACCGACCGGCGCTGGCGCGAGACCACTCCGCAATGGCCGATCATGCACGCGGTGGTCCAGGGCGTTTCGCGAGACCAAATGATGGCGAGGCACAAGTCGAACCATATCCAGGTGGTATATGTGCCCGGGGAAAAAGCCGCGCATCGGGGCGCCCGGATCAAGGCGGCGATGCTTGCCGAAATGGGGCTGCGCGTGCAGCTTTGTGGAGGGGTGAACTTGAAGTAATCGATGAGCGACCAAGTGCCAGAACGGCCACTCGAACCTCCGAAGGACATGGAATCGAAACCGTCCGGGCATGCGGCTTGGCGCTGGCCGGTGGTCATCTTGCTGATCGCTGCGCTTGGCTTGGGAGCGTTTATGTACGTGATCAACACGCTGATTCGAACCCCAGAGCGCTTGGTGGAAACGGCGGTCAAGTTTCGCCAAGGCACCATTACCGAGACGTTTACGGCCAGTCTGCCCAAGCTGGAAACCGAGCGGGGCGGGCTGCTAGAGTTGGCTAAGGTCACAGCGACCGAGACATTTCGCAGCAAGGACGAGCTGACATATGACTTCAGATGGTTTGAAGTTGATGCCGGTACGACCATTACGGAGATCCGGGTGCCGGTGACCTACCGGTATCATTTGCGGATGCGCGATGCGTGGCAATTGTCAGTGACGAACAATGTTTGCATCGTGCATGCGCCGGAGATTCGCCCCAGCCAGCCGCCGGCGATCCATACCGATCGGATGGAAAAATCGTCGGACGAAGGCTGGGCGCGTTTCAACGCTGAGGAGCAAATGACCAAGCTAGAGAAGACCATCACGCCGACCATCCGTAAATACGCCAGTGATGAGCAGCACCTTGATGTGATCCGGGAGAATTGCCGAAAAACCGTATCCGAATACATCGAGGACTGGCTGCTGCGCGAGGGCCAGTGGGGCGAAGGCCGGCTTCGTGTCGTGAAGGTTTACTTTCCGGGGGAAGGGGCACCGGCCCGGGCGATCGTCGAGGAAGACCTGGAACGGCGTGAGGGCAATTGAACACGTAACCGGTTGCAGCCGTCGGACGTAGTACGTACGGTACGCCGCGTACTATTCAGGGAGAGATTCAACACCATGTCGACTTTGTTACCGCCGGAACATGCCAAAGCGATGGCCGCGTTTGACCACGTGCAGCGCACGCGCCTTGTTTTTGGCAATGGCAGTGCGAGTCGCGTTGGCGGGCTTTCCGCCGAGCTGGGTCTGAGGCGCATCCTGCTAGTCACCGACCCCGGCATTGTTCGCGCCGGGCATGCCGCCACCGTTCAGGAGGCACTCGAGTCCGCTGGGCTGGAGGTGGTCTTGTTCGATGCAGTGATTGAGAACCCCACCACCGATTGCGTTGAGACATGCCGGCGCGTGGCCGAGCAGGCTGGTATTGACTCATTCCTCGGCCTCGGCGGCGGCAGCTCGATGGACACGGCCAAGGGCGCAAACTTCCTGCTGACCAACGGCGGCCGGATGCAGGACTACTGGGGCATCGGATTGGCCGGGCGGCAGATGCTGCCGCTCATCGTTATCCCGACCACCGCCGGCACCGGCAGCGAGTGCCAGTCTTTCGCGCTGATATCCGATGCCAAGACGCATCAAAAGATGGCTTGCGGCGATCCAAAAGCCGCTGCCAAAATCGCCATTCTCGATCCTGAACTGACCCTTTCCCAACCGCGCAACGTCACAGCCTGCACCGGCATCGACGCAATTGCGCACGCCGTCGAAACCTCGGTGACCAAAAAAAAGAACGAGTTGTCGTGGATGTTTTCGAAGGAGGCATTCGAGCTACTCCTGCCGCATTTTCCAACGGTGCTCAACCAGCCGGACGACCTCAACGCCCGCGGCAGCATGCTGCTCGGCGCGGCGATGGCCGGCTGCGCGATTGAGGCGAGTATGCTGGGCGCGGCGCACTCGACAGCGAATCCACTGACAGCGCACTACGACATCGTCCATGGCCAGGCAGTCGGGATGATGCTGCCGCACGTCGTTCGCTTCAATGCCGAGGAGGGCGAGGCGCGTGAGGCTTATGCCGAGTTGGCGGCTATTGGCGGATTTGGCCAGGCGGAAACCGGCGATGAGCCGGTCGAGCATTTGATCAAGCGGCTGACGCAGTTGCTCGAGAGGGCCGACATGCCGGTGACGTTGAAGGCCAGCGGCGTGGAGGAATCAATGCTCCCAGCCCTGGCTGCGGAGGCGGCCGATCAGTGGACGGCCAATTTCAACCCGCGTGAGGCTGGTCAAGCCGAGATGGAGACTATTTACAGGGCTGCCTTCTAGATTGGCTTTTCCTTCGGTCGCCTGGCTGGTTCAATCGCCGCGTGACGAGGGACGAGATTCTTCAAATATTCAGGGACTCCGGTGCACTGCTTGAGGGTCATTTCATTCTGCGAAGTGGTCTCCGCAGCCGCCAGTTTTTCCAATGCGCCATGGCACTACAGGATATGCCAAGCGTCGAGCGGCTTGGTGCGGCACTGACGGAAAAACTCCGCGGCTACGAGCCGGTCACGGTGCTGGCTCCGGCGATGGGAGGACTTGTGATCGGGCAGGAAGTGGCACGGCAACTGGGTGTGCGCTTCATCTTTGTTGAAAAAGTGGAAGGGAATCTGGTGCTCCGGCGTGGCTTCAAGATCGAGCCGGGCGAAAAGCTGATCATTGTCGAGGACGTGGTTACCAAGGGCGGGCGCGTGACCGAAACCATTGCCATTGCCAGGGAACATCAGGCACAGGTCTGTGCCGTCGGTGTAGTGGTCGATCGCTCGAATGGAGTGGTCGATGTCGGAGTGCCGATGGAGTGCTTGCTCCCGATGGATGTCGAGACGTTCAACTCCGAAAACCTGCCGGAGGACCTCCTGGGCATCCCCGCGACCAAGCCGGGGAGTTAGTTTTCTTTTTCTAATTCTTCAACTCGCAAAACGTCGGTTTGGCACTGGGTGGTCAAGTCGGTAAAAACGTACTGACGGATGTTTTAAACCAAGCTGGATTCAGCAACGTTCGACGTGCAACCGAGACGCCGACGAACATGGTGCTCGAAGCCAGGATTTAGTCTGTTAGGTCGAGGCAGGTAAGGTTGCCTCCTTTTTTCTTGATGCCGTCGCGGACGAACAACCGGCCGTCGACGTAGGCTGGCATGCACCAGTTGATGCCGCAGGCTTGGGTGCGGCCGAGTTCGTTGAAACCTTTTGGCGAAGCTTCAAACAGGCACAGTTCCCCGCCGCTAGTCAGTGTCAGGATATTTTGCCCCATCACGATAAGTGTTGCCATGGCCCGCTTAGGATCGGGGAAAAATAGGCTGTCATCGGACCATCTGGCTTTTCCTGTGGAGATGTCGACGCACACCAGCTTAGCGGGGTCGCCAATGCCGAAATAGTGGCCGTTGACCTGGACGCCGTGGGAGATATTCGGCTGAGCCTCGATGTTTTTCCATAGCTGCTTGGATTCTAGGTTCTCACCGTCACGGGATATCCCAATACCAAGTAGTCCGACTTGGTGTGAACCGACAACCACCGTGTCGCCATGAACAATTGGCGCGGCAACATGCCGCCCATAATCCGTCGTCAGCGGTACCTTCCAAAGTTCCTCGCCGTTACGAACGTCCACCCCTACTGCGCCTTCCACAAAAAAACAGACGAATTGCTGCCGACCGGCAAGCGTCGCGGGGATAGGCGGCGCGTAGCCGGACTGATAGTCGAGTGCGCTCCAGATGGTTTTGCCGGTGTCTTTATCAATGCAGACGATCCCGGCGCCTTTGCCTCCAACGGTGATATAAATTGCGTTTCCGATTACCAGAGGCGCGCAGGTGAAGCCATGCCGCTTGGCGCCGGGTGCACGGCCTTTTTCGCCAATGAACTTCATCCCAAGTTGGGCGTAGTCGAGTTCCCATTGGACTTTGCCGTCTTTGGCATTCAGACAATGGAGTGTGCCGCGGCTGCATTGTGCAAATACCTGGCCTCCCTCAACTACCGGGGTGCAGCGCGGGCCACGTGGGCCTTGGCCATCCTCAAAAACAGGTGCCAGGCTTGTGGACCATTTCTGCGAGCCATCCATGGCGGAGAGTGCGACCATGGTTTCCTTCCCACCACGATTTTCGAAATGAAACACGGTGCCGTCGGTGACGACCGGCGACGATAGTCCTTCGCCTGATTTGATCTTCCACACAACTCTCGGCTGACTCGGCAATTGGGTCAGGGCCAAGCCCTTGGCAGGGAGGATGCCGTCCCGGGTTGGGCCGCGCCATTGCGGCCAA
>ENA-UPTF01001215-UPTF01001215.1-marine-metagenome-genome-assembly--contig:-NODE-1215-length-16560-cov-9.764363_pt1 | contig 16560 bp, 16 predicted proteins | sample MGYA00238166_ERZ767019 | MGnify/ENA primary metagenome ERZ767019 (study PRJEB28930, sample SAMN06266391) | marine metagenome | isolation source: Sea water from 250 m depth | place: Atlantic Ocean...
TGTGAAGGTCTGTTTAGTATTTCACCAGCTTCTGGAACCCATGAACCACTAATTCCCACAGTTGCAAGAGCATCAAACACATATCCATTTAGATGGAAACCAAAGTGTAAATCAAATATCACGCCTAGAACTATTCCAACAATACAGCCTGGAATCATCGATTTTGCAAGTTTAAGCATTTGTCTTTCACGTAAAATCAAAAGCCCAAACTCTTTCAGCGGTTTTGGCATAATGTTAATTTTTGATTTATACTGAATACGTCTGATTACCCATACACAAACAAGAAGTATAACAAGACAATAACCAGTATCACCAATCATTAATCCGTAAAACACTGGGAAAACTAGTGCAAAGATTAGTGTCGGATCAAACTCGTTACCTTTTGGATATGAATAGAATCGTATGAACGATTCAAACAATCTATACCATTTCGGATTATGAAATAATGTTGGAGGGTGTTCCTCTTCATCTATTTCCATTTTAAAAATTGAAGTGCCCCCATCAGATTTTTTTAATGTTGATTCAATCTGATCTATTTTTTTCTTTGGTGCCCATCCTTCTAGTGCAAATGAATCTGTAGTGACACCTAGAGCAGCTATTACTTCAAGTTTTTTATTTTCAATTTGTAATTGTTCTTCTACTGTAACCAGATCTGCATAATATTTTTCTGAGATTTTTTTTAGTTCAGTTTCTATACCTGATAATTTTTGGTTTAGGGTTTCTAAGTTAGTTTGTTCTTGTTTTGTTATTTCTGAGGGAGTTCCCTCAAGATTTGGTACTGGTTCAATTTTTGCATTATGTTGTTGAATAATATTTGCAAAATCTTGTTGTGACATATTAGGAAAAACGGTTAGAACAAAATGTGCTATTTTTTTCTCTTCTTTTGAATATAGGAAAATATCATTTTTGTGTTCCATAATAATTTTTTTGAATCCTTCAAATTTCTTTAAATCAATACTGCCAAAATAGGAACTAGTATTTCTTAATTGTAAAATATTTAGATTTTCAGGAAAGAAATTGAATTTTTCTACAAGTTTGATATTATTTTCAGTTTCTCTGATTGTTGTTAGAAGTGCCTCCTTATCTTTTTCAAGTGTAGCAACCTGTTCATCGATTTTAATAGAATCTGCAAACTCAAGAACCTTATCAACTGACTCAAATCCTTTGTTTGATTCAACAGGTAATGATGGAACAACTGTCAATAACGCTCTAATTCGTAATAATTGATCAGAAACCTTTCTTGTTATCTCGTTATCACGCTCATTTCTTAGATGTGTAGAGGCATCTTTTGATAGTGGTTCAATCTGTAAGACCTCAAGATCATGGAGGATTGAGATTGCAGACTGCCGATTTTTTCTTAAACCAATAATGGCAATCTTTTCCATTGAAACAGGTTTTAGAACCATTATTTTACACCTTTTAGTAATACATCAATAATTTCCTGATTGTCTTGTGCATGTATTTCTGAAACAATGTTTTCAGCCTTTGTTTTGGCCTCTTCAATTAGCTTGTTAGTTTCAGTATTAGCTGTTTCTTTTGCTTTTTGAATACTTTGATCAATAAGTTCCTCTCCTTTAGTTTTAGCATCGGAAATTGCTTTCTCAAGATCATCTTCTAATTTTTTAATTTTTGTCTCAGAGTTTTTCTTATAATCTTCTATCTCTTTTTGTGTTTTATCTTCAATCTGTTTTATTTTTTTAATTGATTGTAGATATTGTTCTTGACTTTCTAATTCTACCACCCTCCTAGATAATTATTTATGAAGTATACTCCCAAGACTACAGCAGCACCAATGTTAACCATCTTCATCATTCTTTTGATGTAATAGAACTTTTTTTGTTCTGGATTTGCAAAATTATTCTGCAATAGCAGATACCTCCTTCTCTGATTGTTTTTCTCTTTCACCCATCTTACGTTTTACTGTTTTGAGCATTGTGAAAGTATCACGTTCCATTTCTTCTAATCTGAATGTGATAAATTTGACCGCAGCCTGTAATCCAGGAATGAAAACATTCTCGATGGCATTAGCTTTACGTTTTGTCTTATCAATTTCATATAGAAGCTTTCGTAGTGTTGTTTCCTTTTCTGCAACGTCTAAAACAATTTTATGAACTTCTTGAAATGCTTTCATTGCTTCACTTATTGAAACTGGAATTTCTAGTAAATATTCAGTAAGTGCTTGCTCCCTTGTTCCACCCTCTAGTTTTGGAATACTAACTCCCATTACATTTTTTGGTGTAATGAGTAATTTTTTTAATTGTGGAATTTTCATTGCTTCATTTTCCAGTCTCATTTCTCCATCAATCATTTCAGCCATGCGAATGCTTTGGTATCCTTTGTTAAGTTCTAACTGTAATTCACTTCTTAGCCTAGAGGATGCCTTGCTTATGCTAAAAAATTCTAAAATTAATGCCTGACGTTTTAGTTTTAAGAGTTTAAGTCCTTTTTCTGCAATTTTGATTCGTCTTTTTGCACGTAAGTATTCTAGACGTGTTGGACGAATATCTCCACTTGATGGAATTTTAATTACCTCCTGTCATGTGGTTTTTTCCACCACTGTGTATCTGCTTTTGCATATTTTGCAATAAATTCTGGTTTTATCCTAGTTAGTTCATTTTCTGACAAATCACTTAGTAGTTCCCATCCAATAGAAAGAGTTTGTTCAATAGGACGATTCTCATCAATGCCCTGATTTACAAATCTTTGTTCAAAGTTATTTGCTACGTCAAGGAACTTTCTATCCAAATCACTTAGTGCACCTTCACCAACAATGGCAGCTAAAGCTCGTGCATCTTTTCCTTGTGCATATGCAGAATAAAGTTGATCTGCAAGCTGTCTATGATCTTCTCTTGTTCGGCCATCTCCAATTCCTTGGTTCATTAAACGTGATAGACTTGTCAAAACGTCAACTGGTGGTTGGACATTTGCTCTATGTAGTTCTCTACTCATTACTATCTGACCTTCAGTAATGTACCCAGTAAGATCTGGAATTGGATGAGTAATATCATCAGCTGGCATTGTTAAGATTGGTAATTGTGTAACAGAACCTTTTCTACCTTTGATTTTTCCTGCTCGCTCGTATATAGAAGCTAAATCTGTATAGAGGTAACCTGGATAACCTCTACGCCCTGGAACTTCTTCTCGTGCAGCAGAAATTTCTCTTAACGCTTCACAGTAATTTGTCATGTCTGTGAGAATAACAAGTACATGCATTTCTCTTTCGTATGCAAGAAACTCTGCAGTAGTTAACGCTAGTCTAGGAGTAAGAATTCTTTCCATCGAAGGATCAGATGATAGATTTAGAAACAAAACAGTTCTTTCTAATGCACCACTTTCTTCAAATTGTTTAATGAAAAAGTTTGACTCCTCACTAGTAATTCCTATTGCAGCAAAAACAACAGAAAAATTCTCTTCTGTACCAAGAACTTTTGCTTGCCTAGCAATTTGAGATGCAAGTAGGTTATGTGGTAATCCAGATGCAGACATTATGGGTAGTTTTTGGCCTCGAACTAGCGTATTCATTCCATCAATGTTTGATATTCCTGTCTGAATGAATTCTGATGGTTCTTCTCTTGAATATGGATTAATTCCAGATCCTACAAGATCAAACTTTTCTTTTGAAATAATCTTTGGACCATTGTCTCTTGGATTTCCAAGACCGTCAAATACTCTACCAAGCATTTCGTCAGAAACTGCTAAAGTTGCAGTTTCTCCAAGAAATGTTGTGGATGTACCAGTTGTTGTCAAACCTAATGTTTGACCAAACACTTGAACTATAGCTAATCCTTGACTCGTATCAAGAACTTGACCCTGTCGTCTTTCGCCATTTTGTAGTTTGATTTCCACCATTTCGCCATAAGATGCATTTTGAACTCCTTTAACGAAAATTAGTGGTCCTGCAATTTTGTCAAGTGTCTTAAAGGAAATGTTAGTCATTAGTCGGAACCCTCCTTTGAAAGATTCTCGGATTCTTCTTTCATTTTTGCTCTTATATTGTTGACTAGTTCCTCGAGTTCTTCTTCTTTTGTCCATTTCATTTTTGGAATCATTCCTCGTGATTCAAGCGAACTGACCTTTGCTGCAGTAATTCCTTTCTTAATCAATTCATCTTCAATTTTTCCAAATTCTAAAATTACTGATAGCATTTGATACTGTTTTTGAATTGATGTGTATGTATCAACATCATCAAATGCACTTTGCTGTAGATAGTCTTCTCGTATTGAACGTGCTGTGTCTAAAATCCCTTTTTCTGGTTCTGGAAGTGCATCATATCCAACAAGCTGAACAATTTCTTGTAGTTCTGCTTCTTTTTGTAAAATATCTAATGCAGCTGTTCTGTTACTGATCCATTCCTTAGAAACATTATCTTTGTACCAGTCTGCCAGATCATCAATATACAGGGAATAACTAGTTAACCAATTAATTGATGGAAAATGTCTCCTTGATGCTAAACTTGCATCAAGACCCCAGAATACTCTAGTTACCCTAAGTGTGTTTTGTGATACAGGTTCTGAGAAATCTCCACCAGGAGGTGATACTGCGCCTACTAGAGATAAGGAACCTTGACGTGATTCAGGAGATGTAACAATACATTTTCCACCACGTTCATAAAATTCTGCCAGTCTTCTTCCTAGATATGCAGGGTATCCTTCTTCACCAGGCATTTCTTCTAATCTACCAGAAATTTCTCTTAGAGCCTCTGCCCATCTTGATGTACTATCTGCCATTAGCGCAACACCATAACCCATATCACGATAGTATTCACCCATGGTAATTCCAGTATAGACACTTGCCTCTCTTGCAGCTACTGGCATGTTTGAAGTGTTTGCAACTAAAATTGTTCTCTCCATTAATGGTCTCTTTGTTTTAGGATCTTCAAGTTTTGGAAATGAGGAAAGTACATCACACATTTCGTTTCCTCTTTCACCACAACCTACATAGACAATTACTTCACTATCTGCCCATTTTGCAAGTTGCTGCTGTGTAACAGTTTTTCCACTACCAAATGGTCCTGGAATCGCAGCGGTTCCACCTTTAGCAACTGGGAAAAATGTATCAACGACTCGTTGACCTGTAAGTAATGGTTCTTCTGGAGGAAGTTTTTTCAATACTGGTCTGGGAATTCTTACTGTCCACCAGTTTGATAACGCTACATCAGTTGATTTTCCATTCTTTACTGTTGCAACAGTTTCATTAACATTGAACTGACCTTCTGATATATCTGATAATTTTCCAGAAACATTATGTGGTATCATAATTTTATGTTTGATTAGAGGAGTTTCTTGAACCTCACCTATAATGTCGCCAGGTTCTACGTCATCACCATTTTTTTTAACTGGAATGAAATCCCATTTTTTAGTTTGATCTAATGCAGGAATGACCTTACCTCTACTAATGAAGTCACCACTTTCTTCTCGTAATAGATCTAGTGGTCTCTGAATTCCATCATAAATTGATGTTAGTAGACCTGGACCCAATTGCAATGAAAGTGGTTTGTTTGTATTGATTACATTTTCTCCAGGCCTTAGACCAGTAGTGTCTTCGTAAACCTGAATCATTGCACTATTTCCCTCAAGACGAATAATTTCACCTACAAGACCCATCTCACCTATTCTAACAATATCAAATAACTGGGCACCGTCTAGATCTTTGGCTACCACAACAGGGCCAGAAATTCTTGCAACTGTAGCATCTACCATTTTATCATCAACTTACCTCTATCTTAATCCCAAGAATGCGTTTTGCAAGTGAAGCAATCGATTCTTCTTCTTCGTTACTTTCTTTTTGTGATGGCATGAATAATACTAACGGCTCAATAGACTCTTCAATTTGTGACAGAAATTTTGGAGGAAGTTTATTGCGAAGAGAATCGCTTGCAATGATTAAACCAAAATTTCCAGAAGAATAAAGTTCTTGAACTTTCTTACTTGCATCTTCATTATCGATGATAAAAGTATCATCAATTCCAATTAGACGATATCCAATTACAAGCTCACGATCACCAACTATAGCTATTTTTCCAGATACATCGGATTTCTGTTTAAGGGATTGTTCACTCACAGTAATAACATCTCCTTAATTTTGTCTGTTGAAAGATCATAGCGCTTTCCATACATTATACGTTTTAGATTTTCATGTTCATATTCTGCATTATACATAAAATAGAAAATAGTTCCAATAGATAATGCAATATTTTTTAATTTTTTTACAAAATTAGTATTGATTATTTGTGTTAATGCAATTTCAAAAACAATCAAACTGTTATTAGTTTTGTATATCTCAAGTGCATCGTTTAATCTAAAGTAAGATTCTATTCTTCCAATTATTTCTGTGACATCTTTTACCTCATAGACATCTAGGAGTTCCTTTGTTGATATACGTCCATTACTAACTAGATGTTTGGATAAAATCTCTTTTTCCACGTTAGATTCTTTTGCTTTTAGTAAGTTGAGAACATTTTTCTTGTCAATCTCTGCTCGAATTAATTCTCTAATTGTTCCTTCATCACCTTGAAAGAATTTTAATGACTCGAGTAACTTTTGGTAATATGCCTCATGCACTGCAGACATCATTGGACCAAGATCTCCTGTCTTTTGAAATTCGTCTAGGTGTTTCATCATTATAACACCATAATCATATTTTGTGAGTTTGTTTACTACACCCTCAACATTTGTTTCAGCAAGAATTATCTTGATTTCATCATGTGGAATTACGCCTGCTTCTATTCCTGCAGGAACATTACGACTGGAAACAAGTAATGATTCTGTTTCTGTAATTGGTCTTCCCATCATTTTTGATGATAAAATTAGTTCAATGTTGTAAAGATCCCATTTTGAAAGAAAAGTCACTACTGCATTTTTTCCACTAAATGGAACAGCCTCTAAAATTATTTTGTTTGTTTCAACCAAATGACGATTTAGAGCTACCTCTAAAAGTTCTGCTCCCTGATAAACTGATGCAGATTTCTTAATTCCTGGACCATACCATGTAGATTCTAATTGTTTAATCATATCATTTAGATCATTTGATTTTAGAAGATTCAACACAAACTCTTCAGAAAGAAAACTGATGGAAATTGATTGTAAACGTCCAAATGAAGATGAATATTGTGATGTTCCCATTATAGAATCTTCTCCAGAATTGAAGATTTGATCTCATCTTCATTAGCACGTAATAATTCCTCAAAAGTTAAATCAAGTTCTTTTGTTCCATCATCGTTTTCTGCAATTATTCCACCTAAAGTCTGGATTGATGAACCTGCTGTGACATCTGAGATTTTGAGTAATGACTTGTCATCTTCTTTACAGTGAACTGTAATTTTCTTACCTAGCTTTTTTTGGCACATTTTTACCATTTGTTCTATAACAGATTTGTATTCAGAATTCTTTGTATATTTGACTAGATCTTGTTTTATTATATCAAATGTTGAATCTAGATTTTTGTTTATGGCGTCAAACAAGATTTTCTTGGCTTCAAGCTTTCCACCTTCAATAATTCTTGCAGATTCTCTTTCAGATCTTGCTTTGGATTCTTTTTCATAGTTTTCAGACATCTCTTTAACTGTTGCATTTTTTTCGGTTTCAATATCGGACTTTTTTTTATTAAATTCATTTTCGAATGATTCTATCTCAGTTTTTTTTCTACTTTCAATCTCTCTGATGAAAGATTCAATGCTCATGGATTATCTCCCTACAATATACCAAGTAGAAGAATTATTCCTAATACGAAACCGATGATCCATAGAGTTTCTGGAATTACGAAGAAGAATAGTACCTGACCGAATTTTTCGGGTTTTTCTGCTATAATGCCCATACCAGCAGCACCAATACCTTGTTGTGCATTACCAGTACCAATTAATCCACCAGCGATTGCAATTGCTGCAGCCAATGATAATATTGGTTTTGTCAGATCAGAACCGCCTGCTGCCTCCTCTGCACCAAAGACATTTCCTGGTGACATAAATGCAAATAATAAAACTGCACCACCTAAAACACCTAGAGTTATTCTAGATGTTTTTGATAACGCAAACATGCTTTTGTAGATCTTGTAGATGTTTATAGCAATGATCATCTCTGAAAAATTTAAAACTATGTGGCGATATACTCTCTATTTGGAAAAATTTTAGAATTTTGCGATCAGGTAGGAATGAAATTTGTATAATTACTGGCCTAGAATGATGAACATCATGACAATGCCGTAAATAGCAATTGATTCTACCATTCCGATAAAGATGAATACTTTAGATTGTAATGCTGGGTTTTCAGTAATTACTGCAAGACCTGCAGAGCCAACATAGCCCAAACCAATTCCAGCACCCATTGCTGCAAGTCCAAATGCTAGACCAGCACCGATGAGTTTTGAGCCATCAGACATTCCTAATGCGCCCTCACCATCTTCTGCATATGCCACACTTGCTAGACCTGAAATTGATATTGCAAGTGTTGCCAGAAGTAGAATTGGTAGTATTTTCATTTTCATTTTTTGCTTTTTAGAGACTATATTTAAACCAACAGTTATTTTATTTAGATCTGATCTAAAGTTTTCTTTTTAAATCCTTCAAAGTCTTTTTTAATACTTTCAGAAAAACTACTGTGTTCTTTTTCTAATGATTTTTTTGATTTTTCCAATAATTTTTTAATTTCCTCTTTTGCCATTATTTTCTTTTCTCCATTGATGCCTTGACTTTTTTTAATCTTGCAAATTCCTCCCTTTCTCTTTCTTCAAGTGTTGCCAAAATATATCTAACATTTCGTGTATACTGAGGAATAATTATGTTTTCTAATGCATTTAGTAGCTTTTGGGTCTTTTCAAGTGCTTTTGCAAGGCTAAAAATCGAGTTTTCAAATTCAGCTGCTTTGCAAATTTTTGGGAGTAATTCCTTGATTTGTTTGGCACCACGATCAATTGATGCATTAGTATCAGCAAATCCGTATGGCATTGTTTTAGTATCTTTTTCTGTAACGCTGAGTATAGGAATTGTTACATCTACTACTCGTTTTATTCCAGATTCAACTTCCATAACTGCCGGAGTTGTTTGTGCCACAGAATCCACAGTTGAAACTCCTAATGATAAATATGATTCATTTACTGATTTGTAAATATCTTGTAATGGATCCCAAATACCACCTCTAGTTTTCTGAGCTTCAGTTATCATTTCTTCAATATTTTTTAGCAATACTTTTCGCTTATCATCTAGAATTTTCTGGACCATCGTGGCAACTTGTGTTGAACGTTTGTATTTGAATAATTCAATCTTTGTTGCAACAACATTTTGCCCAAATGACATTCAGACTTTTACTCCTTGTAATACTGTTCTATGAATTTGTCTTTGACCTTTGTAAGCTCGTTTTTAGGTAGATTTGAAATAGTGTTCCATTGGAGTCCTAGTGTTTCTTCAATGGTACGATTTTCGTCAATTGCTTGTGTTAGGAATTTATTCTCAAATTCATCACCAAAGTTCATATAATTTAGATCAACATCAGTAAGTCCTGCCTTTCCAACAATTCCTGCAAGGGCTCTTACTTCTTGTGCTCTTGAGTATGCATCATAATTTTGATTTGAAATCTCCTGATGGTCAGCACGGGTTCTTCCCTCACCAATTCCATCTTTCATAATTCTACTAAGACTCATCAAAATGTTAACTGGTGGATAAACTCCTTGTCTGAACAAATCTCTTCCAAGAACAATTTGTCCTTCTGTAATGTAACCAGTAAGATCTGGAATTGGATGAGTAATGTCATCTGATGGCATTGACAAAATTGGCATTTGGGTTACACTTCCATTTTTACCTCTTAGTCTTCCGGCTCTTTCATAAATTGTTGAAAGATCAGTATACAAGTAACCTGGATATCCTTTTCTTCCTGGTACTTCTTCTCTTGCAGCACTAATTTCACGGAGTGCCTCAGCATAATTTGTCATATCAGTTAGTATTACAAGCACATGCATGCCTAGGTCATATGCAAGATATTCTGCAACTGTCAAGGCTACACGAGGAGTGATAATTCTCTCAATGGCAGGATCATCTGCCAAATTCAAGAAAAGTACACTTCTCTTTAGTGCACCAGATTCTTCAAGACTTCTTCTAAAATATTCTGCCTCACTAAACTGTACACCAATTGCTGCAAAGACTACAGCAAATTCATCACTTGTTCCAACAACTGATGCTTGTCGTGCAATTTGGGCTGCCAAGATGTTATGTGACATTCCAGAGCCAGAAAATATTGGAAGTTTCTGTCCTCTTACCAAAGTAAGCATTCCATCAATTACTGAAACACCTGTTTGGATGAAGTCTTTTGGATATTCTCTTTGCTCAGGATTCATTGGAGCACCGTTAATATCTAAAAATGATGATGCAACAGGATCTGGTAATCCATCTTTTGGTCTGCCTAGTCCATCAAAAACTCTTCCAAGAACTTCTTCAGAAACTGGCATTTCCATAACTTTTCCAACAAACTTTGCGTTTGTACCAGAAACAGATAGCCCAGTTGTGCCTTCAAATACCTGAACTATTGCTTTACCGTTTCCAACTTCAAGTACTTTACCTAGACGTTTTTCACCTTCATTTGTTTCAATTTCAACAAGTTCATCAAATGCAGCATTCTCAACACCATCAACAACTACTAATGGTCCCTTAATTTCTGCAATCTTGCTATATTGTACTCCTCCTTGTGTACTCAATTTGAAACCTTTACTCCTGTAACATTTTTGAATTGTTCAACCATTTCGTTTTGTACTTTTTCTAGTTTATCCATTTCATCATCTTTTACTTCCATTCTTGCTTTTAGTAAAGAAGCAATTACTGGCATTGCACGAATATCTGCTAGTGCTGCACCATCTTTTAGTGCCTGCTGTCCTTGATTGTAAAAGTCAACTAATAATTTCATTAATTTGAATTGCTTTTCAGGGCTACAGTATGTATCTACATCGTCAAATGAGTTTTGTTGTAAAATTCCAATCTTAATCATTCTTGCAACTTCTAAGATTAGTTTTTCTTCATCTGGAAGTGCTTCTGGTCCTAAAAGTCTTACAATTTCTTTTAGTGTATCTTCTCTTTGTAAAATTCCGTAAGTTTCACCCCTTAACTTTAGCCAGTCATCACTGATATTCTCAGACCACCATTTTGCAATATCTGCAAGATATCCCGAATAACTGTTCATCCAGTTAATTGATGGATAGTGTCTGGAATAGGCAAGTTTGGCATCAAGTGCCCAGAAAGTTTTGATGAATCTCATTGTATGTGTTGTAACAGGTTCAGTAAAGTCACCACCCGATGGAGATACTGCACCTACCAGAGATACAGAACCATCACGTTCTGGACTTCCGGATGCTCTAACTCGTCCTGCTCTTTCATAAAATTCTGCTAATCTAGATGCCAAGTATGATGGATAGCCTTCTTCTGCTGGCATTTCTTCTAATCTACCAGACATTTCTCGTAGTGCTTCTGCCCATCTGCTTGTTGAGTCTGCTACAAGTACAACGTCATATCCCATGTCTCTATAATATTCTGCAATTGTAACACCAGTGTAGATACTTGCCTCTCTTGCTGCTACTGGCATGTTTGAAGTGTTTGCAACAAGAACAGTTCTATCCATTAGAGGTTTTCCTGTACGAGGATCTTTTAGTTCTGGAAATTCGACTAGAACTTCTGTCATCTCATTTCCTCTTTCACCACAACCAATGTAGACTACTACTTGAGAATCAGCCCATTTTGCAATCTGATGTAATGTGACTGTCTTTCCAGTTCCAAAAGCACCTGGAATTGAACCAGTTCCACCTTTGGCTAATGGGAAAAATGTGTCGATAACTCTTTGACCAGTAAGTAATGGAATTGTTGGATCATATCTTTTCAAATATGGTCTAGGTGATCTAACAGGCCATTTGTGATACATCTTCAATGGAACAGACTGACCATCTTTTTCAACAACAGCAATTTCAGTTTCAAGATCATAATCTCCTTCACTAACAATTTTTGTAATTTTTCCACCTACATGATTTGGTGGAACAAGAATCTTGTGCTCAATTAATGAAGATTCTGGAACAGTTCCAATTATGTTTCCTGGTTCTACTTCATCACCAACTGCAACAGTTGGACTGAAATGATATTTTTTTGTCATATCGACAGGAGTCGTTGTAATTCCACGACCGATAAAAGAACCAGACTTGTCTGCCAAGTCTTTTAGTGGTCTCTGAATTCCATCATAAATCTGACCAATAATTCCAGGACCTAAAAGAACACTGAGAGGGTTTCCCGTGCCTACTACAGGCTCACCAGGCTTTAGACCGCTTGTTGACTCGTAAACTTGAATAAATGCTACATCGCCTGTAAGACGAATTACTTCACCAATTAGTTTTGCATCGCCGACAGATACAGTTTCGTACATTTTTGCGTCAGCCATTCCATCAGCTTTAACTGCTGGACCACTTACCCATACAATTCTACCTTGTGCTACCATTTTAATTTCCTAAGTTGAATTTTGCTGCAATATTTTTCCTTATTAAAGGCTTCATTCTTTCAAATCGTGCATCGATCGTGTTATCAAATGTCATCGTGCCATCTTTTGAAGTGATCTTGATACCTCCCATACAATCAATCTCTTCTGAAGATAATTCTGCTCCAGAAATTTTTGAAATTGCTGATTGAACAATATCTTTATCTTTAGAATTTGTGTAAACTGTAACTTCAGATGTACCCAAAGCCTCAGTGGCTTCAGTAATTAATGAAGAAATTAAATTTGAATAATTGGAATCTCGTGATGTGTTTTGGATCTGATCTTTTGCCTTTTCAAATACTTTGGCTGTATGTTCTTCAATAAGCAAAAGTGCCTTATTTCTAACTTCTAGATCGGAACTTCCAACTATCTGTTTTTCGATTTTTTCTGCCTCTTTTTGACCTTCAGAGAGGATTTTGTCATGTTCCTTTTCTAATTCAGATAGTGATTCAGATAACTTCGTTTGAGACTCAGAAAATGACGATTTTAGTGACTCAAGTAATTGAGATCTATTCTTTTCAAGTACCTGATCTACTGTTTTTTCAAGCGATAAATCTGTCAATGATGGCACTTTTTTGAAAGTGGATTTAATTGTTGTCACAGGAAAAAAATTTCGCAACATTTTAAACCCTATTCTAGAACGGAAAATTACTTTGGCAGTAGCAGATCTTAAATTTGGAACAGTTATTTTGCCAAGATCGGACTCTCCAAGGGCAATTTCTCAGCTAGCAAAATTCGAATGGTTTCACAAAATTGACTCTGAAAATGACACAGTTACGCCTGAAATAGATGATGTTTTACTAAATGCCCAAAAGACATTTCAAGCAATTGACGAGGTAGTTAAGGGTCTTGGAATTCCACTCACAACAGGAATAATGGAGATTCTGTTCAAGGGAACAGTCATCAAAAAGGATCAATATCAATTGGACGATCTAAAATCGATGGTTACTGATATAGAAAAAAAATACTTGTCAGTAATTGAGGAACCAACAAAACTTCTCAAAGAAAGTGAAGACATCAAACGATCACTAACTGAATTTCAAACCATAAAGGAGGCACTGTCACTTGTCAAAAAATTAGATGTTGACATAGGAAGTCTGGGATTCATGACTCATTTTTACACAAATATGTTCATAATAAAAAAATCTGACTTTGATGAGATTTCAAGAACTTTACAAAATGTAACTATTTACAAATATGAATTAGATAGTAAAGAAGAATCTGCAATAATTATTATTGCTGATTCACAAGATACAGATAAAGTTCTAAAGGTAATGCGAAGTTTTAACTCAAATCCTTTTACCATCCCACAAGGAATATCTCAGAACCCTAGTGAAGCATTTCAACTTTCAGAATCAAAAATTAAAGAACTTGGTACTAGACAAAAATCATTATCTAAAGAAATTCAAAATCTGACAAAGAAAAAAAGAGCAGAAATTTTAGCAATACATGAAAAAGCAAATGTAACAAAAGAAATTCTTGAGAGTTTGCGAAAACCTGGTGGCACAAGAAGTTTTTCCATAATACAAGGATATATTCCAGCAAAAATGGAAAAACAGTTCAAAAATGCAACTGGCGAATGGATGTCAGTTGTAGAAGAGATAAAAGATTCGAAACTTTCTACTGAAGCACCAATTCTAATGCAAAATCCAAAATTTGCAAGAACTTTTGAAGTAATTACAGAAAGTCAAGGAATTCCAAAACATGGAGAATCAGATCCTACTCCAATGATTGCAATTATGTGGCCAATATTTTACGGCTTGATGTTTGCAGACGTAGGTCATGGTCTATTACTAATGGGCTTAGGATTAATTTTCAAACTGAAAGGACAGGGAAATCTTTCAAGATGGGGAATGCTAATTGCAATCTCCGGTGCAGCAGCAGCAATTGCAGGCGTTGGTCAAGGTGAGGCGTTTGGATTCCATATTCATTACTTTGAACCATTTGGGACATTATTAGATGAAGGTGGAGCATTGCACCCAATTTCATGGATTGTAGGTGTCATCAGTGTTGCAGAATTAACATTTGAGCAAGTAATTACAATTCTCAAAGTTTCAATATTCTTAGGAATAGTTCATCTTCTTTGGGCATTTGCACTACGAATTATCAAACTTGCAAAAGATGGACACAAGCTTACAATGTTCACAGAAGCAATTCCAAATGTTACTCTTTACGGAGGAATTGTAGTAATCATGATGTGTGCAATTGGTTCAGGATATGATGTAATGGGTATGTACAAGAGCATTCATACGGAATCAGTTCCATGGGTTACAGTTTTCCTTGGTGAATGGGCCCAAGTCTGGATAATTTCTAGAATTGCAATAATTATCACAATTGCATCTATTGTAATAATGATGGTTGGAGGAATAATGCACAACAAAAGACATCCAGAGGAAGGCGGAAGTATGGTGAATGTTGTCATAGAAGTTTTGCTTGGAAAATCAATTGAATGTCTTGCTCATACAATCAGCTATGCACGTATTGGAATTATGTTGCTTGTACATGCTGCACTTTTACTGACAGTTAACAATTCATTTGAAAGTATGGGAGGATGGGAATCTCCAAGTGGAGCTGCACTGATTATTGGTGGAAACATCGGAATAATGATGATTGAAGGACTGATTGTTTTCATTCAAGCGCTAAGGCTTCATCTTTACGAGTTCTTTACAAAATGGTATGATGGCGGAGGCAAGCCGTTCAAACAATTAGTGCCAGAGATGATCTACAACCAATTCAAGTGGAAATAAAAATAATTACTCTACAGGAAGTTCTAGGTTATTACCCCATTCGCCCCAAGAACCCAAATAGACTCTAACATTTTTGAAACCGATTTTTTTTAATGCAAGAAAACTGTTTGCTGCTCTGTATGCACCTTGACAATATGTGACAATTGGAGTATCTTTGTCAATTTCATAAAGAGATGCCAATTTTTCATCATTTTTGAATAAACCTTCCTCAATATTCTTGCTCCAATCAATGTTAATTGCAGTGGGAATGTGACCTCCACGCGCTGCTCTAGGAATAGTACCCTCAAATTCATCCTTTGAGCGTGCATCGATGATGGTTATTTTTCCAATATTTTCTTTGATGTGTTCAAAGCCTGTAATTATTGAGGTATCAATGGGGGTGGTAAGATTTGACGGTGAATACTTTGTTGGTTCCGTTTCAGTATCAAGTTTTTCATCTGTCCATTTTGTGAATCCGCCATCAAGCATGCAAACATCAGGATGTGAAAAATATTGGCAAAGCCATACGCCTCTAGCTGCCAACATGCCAGAAACATTGTCATAAAATACAATCTTCTTGTTTTCATCAATTCCTGCAAAAGAGAGAAGTTTTCTGGTTTGCTCATTAAAACTTGCTATTCCATTTTGAGACGTGTCAAACCAGTGAAATGCAAAAAGATCCAAGTTTACTGCACCGGGAATGTGACCTTTGGAATACTCTCCAAAAGAACGAGTATCAACTATTAGCAAGTCTTCTTCTTGGAAGATCTGTTTTAGATCATCTGTACTAATCAGCATAAGACAGATTACAGTATCAAACTAAATGAATGTTAAATTTTAGCGTCCGCTAAGGTTCGAAATTAAAAAAAAGAAAAAAGAAAATTTGGGTTTTCTTATTCGTTTACGTATGCTCTTTCACCGTTTTGGGCAAGATCAAGTCCAATCTCCTCTTCTTTAGGAGTGACTCTGATTCCACCTGGCCAAACTGCATCCATGATCTTCAAGATTACAATTGAGATACCAAATGCATATGCAATTGACATCAAAGCACCAACAATGTTGATTGCTTGTTGTTCGTAACCTTCTGGTGTACCTGTCCATGCTCCGATACCATCGCCAGTATCCCATATGTGTGGGCTAGCTAGTGTACCAGTTAGGATAGCACCTGTTAGTCCGCCCATTCCGTGGACTCCCCAAACGTCTAGGGCATCGTCCCACTTTCGAGCGTTCTTGAATGCAACACATCCATAACAAACTGTACCTGCAGCAATGCCGATGATTATTGATGCCATTGGTCCAACCCAACCAGATGCTGGTGTGATTGCTACCAGGCCTGCAACGGCTCC
>ENA-UPTF01001217-UPTF01001217.1-marine-metagenome-genome-assembly--contig:-NODE-1217-length-16555-cov-3.222478_pt1 | contig 16555 bp, 17 predicted proteins | sample MGYA00238166_ERZ767019 | MGnify/ENA primary metagenome ERZ767019 (study PRJEB28930, sample SAMN06266391) | marine metagenome | isolation source: Sea water from 250 m depth | place: Atlantic Ocean...
CCTTTACGGTCACCAGAATCCCATTGTTCCCAATGCTCTGACAACATTTCCTCTCTGCCAAGCCATTTATGAAACTCTTTGTATACAGGCACATTCAAATATGCTGCCATAGCAAATTTGCCGCCTGCTAAAACCAAGTCTTTTTTATCGCTTGGACAGACAAATATTCTGGCAACTATCTCTTTACCCGGCCCTTCTTTGTTGACAACGCCTGCCACGCGTTCAACGTCATTAGCTGAAAGCCAGTTTATTATTGCCCCATCTGCTTCCCTTCCAGCTAAGCGAAGCATTCCTTCTCTTAGCGCCGCTAGCAGTATTGGAGGTTGATTTTCAGGAACTCTTGCTAGACGAAAGCCTGAAATGTTGAAAGTTTCGAATTCTTCCGAAATTTTCTCTCCTAGTAATGCTTTTTGGAGAAAACGAATTGTGTCCCTAACTTTTAAATATGGGTCTTCAAAACGGATCCCATTCCAGCGTTCAACAATCACGTCTGAGGAAGTGCCTATCCCAAGGACGAAATTATTTGGTGCTGCACAGGCCATGGCAGCAGCACTTTGAGCCAGAAGCGCTGGTCCTCTTGTAAAAGCTGGCAAGATAGCTGTTCCCAGTCTTAATTCCGGTGCCCAAGCGGCTGCAAGCGCCAAAGGTGTTAAACCGTCTGTCTCATTAGCTTCTGAGGACCAAACATCTGTATAACCAAGTTCGACTAGCTCTCGGAAAATCTCTTTATGGTCATCCAAACGATCTGGTAATGGAATAGTCATCCCGTAACGCGATTTTTGTTTAAGCATCCTTAGGCCTTTAGTTTTATGGTTTCTTAAGGGCTGTCACACCTCACTGAAACAATTATTAATATGAATGAACAACTTTGTCTAATAAAAGAACAATCCATCCAAATTTTCTCTAATGATAACCGCCAAAAATATTCGGCAGTAGATAACGAAACTCGTGAGAGAAACTTGAAAGGCATTGCAGAGGCTCGCAGACTACTTGCCGAAAAACGTAAATCTGCTGCTCTTTTAGCTGCTTGAATTTTTTAAAAACGTTGGAAGTGCTTTTGCTTGCCTCTGATCAAGACTAATAATCAATACTCTCAAAAAGGTCATTTTCATAACCGTTTTCATTATTGATATCAACTTTTGAGAGAGCAAGAATATAGTCATCGTAAGGATGGACTTCACGTGCAACTTCATCGGGTAAACCGAACCAAAATGGGGACTCGGGGTCAACCTGAGTTTCATGCGCCAATAAAGCCTGTTTTCGAATTGACCAATAATCCAAAATTGGAATTCTTGTAGAAATCAGATGGTCTCGTGAAGGCCTGTCAGACCAGCCTTTAAAAGGTGACTCAAGTCCAAATTCTAAGAATTTTTCATGCATCGCTTCTATTCTTTCTCTGGACCAAGTCGAAAAATAGAGTTTTGACGGTTGCCATGCCTGGCCATGTTCCACATAACGGGTTGGATCACCCGCAGCTTCGAAAGCAGGCACCGAAATGTCGTGCACTTGCAAATGGTCTGGGTGGTTGTACCAATCTCTTTCATCTGGGTAAGAAATAATGACATGAGGCCTTATTCGTCTGATTATCGAAACGATCCTTCCTATCGCCTCTTCAGGATCAGCATTGGCAAAAGCATCTGGGTGGGAGTTTGCCGGAGAATCAGCCATTCCTGAATCCCTGTAACCAAGCATAATGACTTCGTCATAACCTATTATTTCTGCTGATTTTTCTAGCTCAGCCAACCGGACCTGAGGAAGATTATCGATTATTTCAGGGCGGTCCATAGCCGGATTGAGTATGTCGCCCTCTTCACCCCCTGTGCAACATACAAGAGCGCAGTAAACACCCTCATTGTGGTAGGCGGCGATTGTAGACGCCCCTTTTGATGCTTCGTCATCAGGATGAGCGTGAATACTTAAAAGCCTTCGTTCATTCTCAGGAAAAGGAGTATTTGTCACGTGCGAAACGGTACAGGAGTTAGCGCAAGTTCAGTATTCAATTTCTGGACTATTTAAAAAAATTTAAATTAAGATACCGTATTCATTAGAAATTCGGAGGTTAATTTGGATCCTGAAATTTGGCAATGGATTTGGCTGGCTGCAACAGGAATTTTTATTCTGGGCGAGCTAGCAATGGCTGGATCCTTTTTTCTTCTTCCTTTTGGAGCAGGAACTGCTGTTGCAACAGTTCTGGCCTTCTCAAATGTAAGTGAGAGTCTGCAATGGGTTGCATTTGTTGTGGTTTCAGTTGCATCACTTGCAGCGTTGCGACCTTTAGCGCGAAAACTTAACGCTCAAGAACAACCTGCAAAAGTCGGCTCAACCCGATTGATCGGCGAAATAGGGGTTGTAACTAAAGATTTGGGTACAGGTTTAACGGAAAATGGAAGTATCCAAATCGGGCGAGAAGAATGGCCCGCTGAACCTAAAGATATGGAACACATTCCTACAGGCACTCGAGTGAAAGTAACTCACATAGAGGGAACCCGTTTAGTCGTTGAAGCAATTTGAAAAGTTAAATTTTAGAAAATATTTATAGGAGTAAAAATGGCAATTGTAGCTTTATTAGTGATCGCTTTTCTTGTTTTCGTTCTTGCAGCAGCTGGAATAAAGATAGTGCGCCCCTATCAGCAGGGAATCGTCGAACAACTCGGCAAATATAAAATGACAACTGGTCCTGGACTTAAGCTAATTGTTCCGATTATGCAAAATATGAAAAGAGTGGACATGAGGGAACAAGTTGTTGACGTGCCACCACAGGAAGTAATTACTAAAGACAACGTAACAGTTACAGTTGATGCGGTCATCTACTATGAACCCACTGACGCTCAACGACTTGTCTACAATGTCGCAAACTTTATTCTCGCCGTAACTAAACTCGCCCAAACCAATCTTAGGAATGTTATTGGTGACATGACTCTTGACAATGCTCTTACTTCACGCGACAACGTCAATACTTCTCTACGGCAAGTCCTTGATGATGCGACAGATAAATGGGGAGTACGTGTAGTACGAGTGGAGATACAAAGAATTGACCCTCCCGGTGACGTTATGGATGCCATGCACGAACAAATGAAAGCTGAAAGAACCCGTCGAGCTGTTGTATTGGAAGCTGATGGTGCTCGCGAGGCTGCTATTGCGATAGCAGAAGGAGAAAAACAAGCTGCAATACTTTCTGCTGAGGGAGTTAAACAAGAAGCAATCCTCACAGCTGAAGGTGAGGCTGAAGCCATTAGAGCTGTAGCCTCAGCGGATCGTTTTCGTTTTGAAACAGTTGCCGAAGGTGAAGCTGAAGCGATACGCAGTGTGTACGGAGCGATACATGATGGAAATCCTTCGCCTGACCTAATAGCAATTAAGTATCTAGAGGCACTCGGGACTATCGCTGATGGTCAAGCAACAAAGATTTTCGTTCCAGCAGAAATGAGTGCCACTATGGGTTCAATAGGAGCAATTGCTGAACTTTTTCAAACAGGTGACTCAAATGGTGAAACAGACAAAGAAGAAGCTGACTAGCTTTTTAGCTAACTGCTTATAGGAATCAATTCGTCCTTGCCTTCATCATCTTGAACTAGATCCCACCCACAAAGACGCGCTAATAGAGCCTGACCTTCTTCAGGTCCACTCGCTATAATCTCGTCTCCAGATGATAAACGTGTTTTACCTCTTGGCATATATACGTATCCTCCACCTCGTCGAATTGCCAGAACCGTGAAACCAGGTTCAATATTTAGACCCAATTCAGACAGGGAAACATTATCCGCTGAGGAGCCTGTGGCTACTGGGTATCTGACTACTACCTCATCTGCTTCCCCTAAAGCTATTTCCAGAATCGGGTGAAGTTCTTCTTCTTTTTCGACCAACCAGACCATTGCCTGTGCTTGGTCGCCAATATCTTCTGCTGCTTCTGCTAAGTGCAATAAACCTCTCAATTTTTCAGGTTCGACGTCACTTAAAGCTGAACGTAACACCCAGAGCTCAAGGTGATCCTTCATTTCATCTAAACGGTCTTCAAGGTGTCTGACCTCAGATGCCAGTCCCCTGTCAGCTAAAACAAGTGCGCTGTATGCGAGACCGACTGCTGCTTCGGAAAGGTTTTTCATTTCTACAAGAACATCAACAGCACGATCTAGATCAGTAAGATCGTCATTTTCTTGCGGTTTAGGAGGTTCCCAAATAGGGGCAGCGGCCAGTTCACGAAGTCTGGTAATTCCATCAGGAGATCCTCTGAGAAAGAGAACGTCACCTGGAATAAGAACCGTTTCACCGCCTACATCGATGATCCACTCATTTCCTCTTCTGATTGACATCACCCTCATACCAGCTTGAACAGGAAGTTCAAGAAATGACAAAAGTCGATTTGCCATATGGGATCCTTCGCTAACAGAAACTCGATGCGACACTTCTTCGGCATCGGAAAGATCGGCAACAAGTTGTTGTGGAATTCCGAGCTTGTGTGTAACTATTCTTGCTATATCAACAGCGTCGTTGGCGATTCTTTCAATTGCTGAGATGACTTGAAGTACAGATGACATTCCTTCTGCCTCTTTGGAACTCCTAGCGGCAAGAACGCAAACGGCTCGCATATCATGGACAAGATCGCTCATTCTTTGTTCAAGCCCATCAACCTCTTCGGCCATATCTGGGTCCCCGAAATAAACTGAGGCATAAGCGAGGTCGACCATCAATTCAGATGTGTCTTTTGCTTCAGCGAGCATGATTCTTAAATTACGAGGTGTTTCTTCCATTAGTTACCTACTAGGTGTTGTCCAATAATCTAGGCTTTGACTCCGCATGAAGCCAAAACTGTTTCTAAATGTTGCAAAAATTAATATTCCTAAACTCATATAACCCCCGTTAAAACCATTGCCGAAATGACCGTGAATGCTCCAACTAAGTCAAGAGAAGATGTAACAACAGGAATCCCATAGGTGTCAGGGTCAAGACCGAACCGAAAAGACCCCATTGTTGTGTAATAAGCAACTACGACAACGAATAGTGTGGCGATTGATCCCGCTATAGCAGAAACTAGGACGAGTTTCACTATGCCAGGAGTTGACTGTCCAGCGATAACAGCTATCAGATGGGCGATGACTCCAGAAAAAATAAATATAGGAACTGCTAATACCGATAAATCAATAGCGCCTCGCAAACTTGACCTGCTCGGCAAAGGAGAAGCGTCATCCATACCTAAGTGGAACTGTGTGGACAAACGGCTAGAGAGAATGCCTCCTAAAGCTCCTGCAATTCCCAAAAAGGCTGGCAAAAGAATAAGGATTGCTTCAACTTCAAGTAAATCCTTAAGCCTTTTCTCGACTACAAAACCTGCAATAAGATCTAAAATCGCCGCTAAACCTAAGACTGGGATGGATTGTCGGAATACTCTTCTAAAACGTTCTAGAGGACTTCTAAGTGAAAGAATCAGAACAATTGCTGACACTAAAGCTATGACCATGGCTAAGCCATTTGTTAAATCTGATCTATCAGCCAAAAAAGATACAAGTATTAATGAAGGTACCGTTAAAAGGTCTCCTGTAGTAGTAACTAAAGGTGCGACCACGTTGTCAAGATCCCATTCATATTTAACTGAACCTACTGACAGCGCAATTGTCACGACTGCCAGGACGATCGAGGAGAGAAGCCCTCCCAGCACAGAAATAACTATGAAATCTGCAAGTGTCATGGCAGGACTTAAACCAAATGCGGATGCAGTGCCTTTAGCTAAAATTGCGAGAATAAGACTAGAAATAAGACTAAGAGAACCGGAAGCAAGTAAATTTTGGACTAATACGCTGTCAATTCGATAGCTCAGGCCGAATGTTCCCATGTGGGTTGCTGTTCCTAATCGACTGCCCATGGATCCAAAAACATTTCCTCGGAGAGCTATTGCTCCTGGTAGCAGTAATAGAAGACCGGGAAGTTTTGAAAGTGTGCTTTCAGCTGCTGCTAAAACTAAACCGCCACTTGACGCAATAAGAACTCCAACAATTAATGCAACGAACCGCTGACGCGAATCAACAATCCTTAAAGAGGCAGACCTGAACAAGCTAGTTCTCACACCTCTATTGTGGTGGAAGTGCCACTTGCCAAGAGTCATTTAACTTAATTAAATGCACTAGCTTAGTTTTTAGCCGACTAACCCGCTTATTAAAATGCCTACTTCTGGAGGACAATCGCTTAGATCTCCGTCCGCTATGCACGGTTGTCCAAGCAGTTGAGCTACCAACTCAGCTCCCATCCCACCGAATGAAGGTATAACTGAAATTGGTGGAGTTGTTACTGTAGGAACGGTTGTAACACTCTCAGTGGAACTCGCTGGTGGTTGCGTTGTAGTAGTAGTTGTGGTTGTAGGTACTGGTGGCACCCCTTCTAGTGAGAGTCCTCTTTTTTCATTTTCAGATATATGAACTGACCTGGTTCCCGGACCATACCAACCGTCAGCATCTACGCCTAAAACTTTTTGCAATATTACGACATCATTGTTTGGACCCCATTGATAAGAAGCTGACAGTACAGCAATTTCGTCTATAGGAATTGTAGTAGTCGGGGCAACAGTCGTAGTCGGGGCAACAGTCGTAGTCGGGGCAACAGTCGTAGTCGGGGCAACAGTCGTAGTCGGGATAACAACCGGAGGTCTTGCGTCGTATAAAACAGGTCTAATAGACGGCTCTGCTACTCTTGCTGCTAAAACAAAGACAACAAAAACAACAAAAACACTCCCGGTAATTCTTACCCAGATCCTTCCCATTGCTAGAGTTTCTCATTTCTCTGGGTCAAAAGAGTGGAGCCCAAGCAACTCTTCTAAATTTGTATGCAATCTGGAGATTTTGCTACCGATATGAGCTGTAACCTGCATATGTGGATTCATTACAACAATCAGGGAACGGAATAGGCGCGTTTGAGAAACCGAGCTTCGACCCTGACAATTTCGATCTAAAAAGAGTTGGGCTGCATACAGATGTCGTTGACGAAGACAGATACGAAAGAAGTGTGAAACGTTTCCGAGATCAGAAAATCGTACTCCCCACCTTTTCTGAACTTGCCAGTCCTGGATTAATAGATCCTGAAACAAAATCAGAGCTGTCAACAATTGACAAAAACTCTGCAGATCCAAGGAATCTATTCAGAGTTCATTGGCAAAATGACCTAAATGGGGATTTCGTGTCTTTACCCGAACATATAGTTCTACCGTCAGAACTTACTGGAGTAGCAGCGCCGATCGCTCTTGCTTTCGGCAACCGATTCCCGATGATCACAGCACACAAGGTTTTAGCGGCTTATGCATGTTTGGTTCCAAGAGTTGTGACAGGCCAATTTGATCCTACAGAACACCGAGCCATCTGGCCTTCAACAGGCAACTACGCACGAGGTGGAGTTGCAATCTCACGTCTTATGGGATGCAGGGGGGTTGCTGTCCTCCCTGAGAATATGAGTAAGGAAAGATTTGAATGGTTAGACCGTTGGATCACTCATGAAGAAGATGTAATTCGCACTACCGGCTCAGAAAGCAACGTGAAGGAAATTTATGATGCATGCGCTGAATTGGAGAAAGATGAAACGAATTTTATTTTGAACCAATTCTCAGAATTTGCTAATCATTTTGGCCACCATGAAGTAACCGGACGAGCATTAGAGAATATTTTTCTTAGTTACAAAGAAAAAAACAGTAATCTTCGACTCGCCGGTTTCGTTGCTGCTTCAGGTTCGGCGGGAACATTAGGTGCCGGTGAACGTTTAAAGGAAAATCACGGAGCAAAAATTGTTGCTGTTGAAGCTCTTGAATGCCCAACAATGCTCTATAACGGTTTCGGTGAGCATAACATTCAAGGAATAGGTGACAAGCACATACCACTCATACACAATGTGACCAATACAGATGTGATCGTAGCGATTAGCGATAAAGCTACCGATAGCTTGAATCTTGTTTTCACATCCGAAGAAGGTAAATCATTTCTGGTTGAAGAACTAGGGGCCTCTTCGGAGATAGTGGACCAACTTCGTCATTTTGGATTTTCCTCTACTTGTAATTTGTTGGCAGCGATTAAAACGGCAAAAACTCTAGATCTGGGGCCGGATGATATGATTGTTACAGTTGCTACAGATGGGTCTGAGCTCTATGAGAGTGAGAAAACTCACCTTCTCGAAAATGAATTTCCAAAGGGCTTCAGCTCAGAAGCTGCAAGTCTGATAGTAAATGAGCATCTTCTAGGCGCTGATACAAGCAATGTTGAACTTTTAGATGATGTCGGACGTAATCGGATATTTAATCTTGGCTACTACACATGGGTCGAACAACAAGGAATCGAATTTTCTGACTTTGAAATAAGAAGAGATCAACAATTTTGGAAACATATACAGAAATTAGCTCCGGTGTGGGATGATCTAATCAATGAATTCAACTCTCAAACAGGACTAATCAAAACGAAGTGAACTTTTTAGACCAAAATTCCGGTTGGCTAGGCTTGCCTCCTGAATCAAGTTGGGAAATAAAAAGTGACCTTTCGGATTCGAATCCATTTATCGAGTACCGAAAGCTATTGTGGTCTTACCATTTAGCAACCACAAAGGGACTGAGTGATCAGGATTTCCTAACTGTTGTAAGAAATTTAGATGAATCAGTCAGCGAAATAGAAACGATTGGTTTTCAAGAAACCCCACTTGTTCTCTTAAGCGAACTTTCTGAAGCTATTGGACAAAATGGTGGAGTTTGGGCAAAGAATGAGACCGTTAATGTGTCGGGTAGCCATAAGGCGCGTCATCTTTTCGGTCTAGCTATACGGCTTGAAATCGAAGAGGTCTCAAAGAGTAAACCGCTAACGATTGCGTCTTGTGGGAATGCTGCGCTTGCTGCTTCTGTAATTGCTAAAGCAGCAAAAAGAACTCTGACTGTAAATGTTCCCACTTGGGCAGAAACCTCACTCTTAGATGAACTCTCAGACAATGGTGCTCAAGTTCAGATTTGTGAAAGAAGAAGTGACGAGTTAGGTGATCCGTGCATGTTGAGGTTTCGGGAATTACTTGAAGAAGGAGCATTGCCATTTGGATGCCAGGGAACAGAAAATATATGGACAATTGATGGCGGTAAAACACTAGGTTTCGAAATATCAACACAGCTAAGCAGATATGACTTAGAGCCAGACAGGCTACTGGTGCAAGTGGGTGGAGGAGCACTTGCGAGCAGCACCCTGCAAGCTCTAACCGATGCTAAAGATCTTGGAATTTTAAAAAATAGGCCTTCTCTCAACACTGTTCAGGCAACCGGTTGTTCACCTCTTTCAATTGCTTATAACCGAATAGCTGAAAGCAACAACCCTTCAGAAGCACTTTCCGAAGCCGTTTCAACACCCATTAAATACATGGAACCATGGGAAAACCCTTCCTCTGCTGCCACTGGGATACTTGATGACGTCACCTATGACTGGCTTCCATTAGTTTGGGACATGCTCTTCGGAGACAATGTTGGAGGACCTCTAAGTGCAAATGAAGAAAAAATTCTTTTAGCAAAAAAACTTGTTGCTGATCATACAGATATTTCTGCCAGCGCTACTGGAACTGCCGGACTTGCAGGTCTACTTGCTGCAAAAGAAGACGGGTGTATAAATTCTGATGACTCGGTGATCATCCTGCTGACAGGCGTGGATAGAGACTTTTAAAAGTTCATATAGAGGTCACTTGAAGAGATACCCGAGAAGCCCCATTATCCATAGCTGTTTTTACCAATTCCGAAACCAGTTCAAAGACTCTTCCTTGTTCCCCTGTTACTGTTGTGCCGAATGGTCCTATGTCAACATCAAGCCCTGACTGTTCGGCCACAGAAATAGTCTCTTTCACATGAGGCCCAGGGTCCCCTTCCATAAATGGTTCAATTGTGAATTCAGCCTTTGCTTTTTCTGAACCCAAATTATTTCCCCTGAAAATCGAAATTGCTGATTTCGCGAAGTTGACCGGCAAGCGACTCAACTGCTGATTCGAAAAGTTCTTTACCTAATTCAGGATTTGCATCTGTGGGGTCACCTATAAGACCTTCACTCCCAAAATCTCTACTCGTCCATCCGAATTGAACTTTGCCTCCAAATTTCACCCATTCATTCTCTGCCATCCACTCAGGCACGCAACGAACAGCTTTTTCCATTTGAACTTCTCCCGGTCGTAGATACGAAAAAACTGAAGTTTCATTTAATCCACCATGAATACCCATGCCCATCTCCTCTTCGGTGCTTGTGCCTCCAGACGCTGGGGGGACAGAGGGATGAACAAGAAATGTCAACAGTCCGTGAGCAACTCTTATATCGCGACATGCTGTGATCAGGAGAGAGGTATTGCCACCGTGACCGTTTAAAATAACCAACCTTTTTGCAGCAGTTGCAGAAACACATCTGGCTATGTCATCAAGAACACTAACCATCGTGGTTGTACTGTATGAAAGAGTCCCCGGCGACCATGTGTGTTCATTTGATTTTGAAATCGACAAGGTTGGAAGAAGCCATAAATCTATCTCATCTCCTACAGAATCAAGAAGAGCACTAGAAGTTTCTTCTGCAATAACCGTGTCTACTGACATTGGCAAATGAGGTCCGTGCTGTTCAATTGCGCCAACGGGAAGCAGTATTAAAGAATTATCATTTATTTGCTCTGGGATATTCGGCCCAGTTATATCGGCAAGTCTTCCTGACATCCTTACAGGATAACCGAGTATCTCACCTAACGCGATTGATCGGTTACTGTCACTTTTTTAACCAAGAGGCCCTGCCCATCTATCCATCTCTTTCATCTCAATTCCTGCTTGTTCCAGCGCCCTTTTGGCAGTATGTGAAATTACCTCATCAAGATCTTTATGTTTGTTGTAAAAAGCTGGTACTGGAGGGAAAATTACCCCTCCAGTTTCTGCTACTTGTTGCATTAAACGTAAATGCCCTAAGTGAAAGGGGGTTTCCCTCACCATTAAGACCAAAGGTCTTTTTTCTTTGAGGGTTACATCCGCTGTTCTTGTAAGCAAGTCAGAGCTATGCGAGTTTGCTACTGCCGACAGAGTCCTTATTGAACACGGGGCGATAATCATTCCGTCACATGGAAATGTTCCGCTGGCGGGTCCTGCTGAAATGTCTTTGATTGGATACGAGTGGTCAGCAAGTTTTTCGACTGCGCCTGCTGAAAAATCGGTTTCCATGCCTATTGTCTGTTTCGCTGCATTCGTTAATATCAAATGTGTTTCTACTTCTTGGATGTCACGCAATATTTCAAGAATGCGAATTCCGTATATGACTCCGCTAGCTCCACTTATCCCGACAACCAGCCGCTGAAAACCATCTTTCATTTGCTAATTTCTCCTCTTAATTACTTGCAAGTAAATTTCTTCCATGAGTTTTGAACTGTAGTCCGACCTCCGAACATAAGCACCTTTGTGTCATGTGGATAGCATCAAACTATGGATCTTGATCTAATGGCTCAAAAATATATTAACGACGGCTATCTAGTCGTTCCAGAAGTTTTTGACCAAACGACTGTAGAAAGTATTCAATCAGAAATTCCCAAGTTTCGAGACGGAACCTATCCCATTCAAGACCCGTTGAATCTAGTAGACAAAGACTCTGGGCTCCTAGCTGTTCACTTCCCTCACTGGGTTTCACGCCCAATTTTTGAAACTTTGAACCATCCAAGGATAAAAGAGGTTCTCCAGGTAATCGTAGGAGCTCATATCCCCCACTGGGATGGCAGGGTCAAATGCATGCAGTCCATGCTTTTTCTCAAACCTCCTGGCTTTCCAGGTCAAGCCTGGCATCAAGACGAACGCTTTATCCCCACTAGAGACCGTTCTCTTGTAGGTGTCTGGATTGCATTAGACGACGCAACTCTGGATAACGGTTGCTTAAGGGTCATCCCCGGAAGCCACAAAATGGGACAGCTTTGGCCGACGAGACCGCATAATGAAACTGAAGAATTTGACCTTTCAGACGAAAGCTACGGTTTCAACTCAGATGATGAAGAAATTGTTGAAGTAAAAGCTGGGTCGGCTGTTTTTTTTAATGGCTATTTATTGCATCGATCTCTTAGAAACCTTAGCGATACAAGTCGGAGGGCTCTAGTGCACCACTATATGAATGCATGGTCTAACCTGCCTTGGCAAATAGGTGCAGACAGGCTAGTGGATGCCGCCACACACGATCATCGGATGATCGTGCCGGTTGCAGGTGACGACCCTTACCCCGAAAGAGGGATCGAAGCAAGCCCGAATGAAGTGTTTATTCGCCCATGGGGAGATGAAATGGAATGGGGTGATTGGGATGCTTAAAGTTCTTCATAATGCCCGGTTAGAAGATGGCAGGTTAGTAAACCTTCACATAAATGGTGACCGCATAGAAGCCATCACAGAATTGCAGAAATCCTCTCCACTATCTGAAAATGGTATGGATCTAGACGGATGGCTTGTGATACCGAGTATGGCTGAGCCACATGCGCATCTTGACAAAGCACTAACAGCTGAAAATGTTCCCAACCCCGCAGGTGATTTATCTGGTGCCATTGAAGCTTGGATCTCTGCAACCGCTCGTGGAGAAATAACTTATGAGGACACTATCTACCGCGCTGTAGAGGCAATGCGTCTACTAGTCTCCAGAGGCGTTACAGCAGTTAGAACTCATGTAAATGTTGCATTAGGTTCTCGTGCCTTAGAAGCAGTTCGCGAAGCCAGAAAACTTGTTGAAGGCCTTATAGATGTTCAAATAGTTGCCTTAACAATAAACCCTATGACCGGCTCCGAAGGAACAGACAATCGAAAAGCTTTAGAAGCGGCAATAGAAACCGGAGTGGATCTGGTCGGAGGATGCCCTCACCTTGACCCCAACCCTTCCGTTTTGATTAAAGACGCATTAGATGTAGCCGAAGATGCAGGCATAGGAATTGATTTACATGTAGATGAAATGCTTGATGAATCAGTTTTGACACTTCACGACTTAGCGAAACAGGTAATGGATCGGGGTTTTGAAAACTCTGTTACAGCAAGCCACTGCGTTACTTTAGGGATGCAAAGTCTAAAAAAGCAAAAGGAGGTCTCGACTGATGTTGCAAAAGCTAATATCGCTGTTTTACCCCTTCCGCAAACAAACCTTTTTCTCCAAGGAAGAGAAATACCTACTGCTACACCTCGTGCTCTTACCGCAATTAAGAGTCTTAAAGATGCAGGAGTCCTAGTTGCAGCTGGCGGTGACAACGTTCAAGACCCGTTCAATCTAGTAGGTCGCAGTGATCCACTTGAAACTGCTTCACTCTTGGTTTTAGTCGCACATGAGATGCCAGAAAATGCCTACGAAATGGTAAGTGTAAACGCCAGAAAAGCCATGGGACTTGACAAAGCCGACGTGTCACCTGGGTCTTTAGCTGACTTTGTCGCTATAGATGCACCCTCACTTCGAGGAGCCATTGCTGATGCGCCAATGTCCAGAAAAGTTTTTAAAGGTGGAGTTCTAATTTCTTCCTCTCAACAAACCACTCAAATGAGTCCAGAAGGACTTTAAGCACGAACTTCACCTAAGCTTGAACAATGAAGGAAATGAAAGATTTACGCGATTTTATATCGGCTCTAGACGCTGCCGGTCAACTGGTTAAAGTCAACAATCCAGTTTCAATTGAACATGAATTGGCGGATGTTGGAGCAAGCATTGTGCGTGAAGGCAAAGGGGCTTGTCTTTTCGAAAATGTTACTGATAGCCCTTGGCCAATCTTTTGCGGAGGTGTGGCGTCTCACAGCAGAGCTGCTGTAGCTCTAAACTGTGACCCGTCTGAAGTTGCCGACACTATGGAAAAAGCGCTTGATGTTTCAAATGGTATAGCTCCAGTAAGAACAGAAAAGGCAGCTTGGCATGACAACAACCTCTCAGGAAGTGAAATTGATCTTGGCAGTTTGCCAATTCTGACTCATTCGAGGGGTGACAGCGGACCTTTCATAACGGGTGCTGTAACAGTTTCCAAGGATCCGATTTCTGGTAGAGGAAATCTCAGTTACAACCGGATGTCTAAACTTGATAAAAATATTCTCGGATTTAATGTGAATGAGTGGAGAGATGTAGGCACTTTTTGGAAGTCTCGAGAAAATCCAGACGATCCCTTCCCTATAGCTCTTGCCATGGGTTTAGATCCTTCCATCATGATCGCAGCTGGAGTTAAAACACACGTAGATGAGCTTTTTATTGCAGGTGCGATTCGAGGTAGCGGCATAGAGGTCTGTAAGGGACTTACTGTAGATATAGATATCCCTGCAGCAGCTGAAGTAGTAATTGAAGGTTTTCTACACCCTGCAAAACGTGCCCCGGAAGGACCTTTGGCGGAGTTCCATGGATACCATGGGGAGGCTTGGAACAGCCCGACTCTCGAGGTTTCGTCTATTTCTTGGCGCGACAGCCCTATTTTTCAAACGATTATTCCCGGTTGGTATGAACATATCTACATAGGCAACATTTTGCCTAGAGAACCTCTGTTGAAAAGTTACGTGAGACATTTGGATCCTTCTGCGGAGGTTTACATTCCTCCTTATGGAAATGGATTTTTAGCAGTGATCCAGATAGAACGAGATAATCCAGGCACTGCAAAAAATCTTGCCCTAGCTGCGATGGCAGCTCATATCAATATTCGAAATGTCGTCGTTGTGGATAGGGATATTGATATTTTCCAGCCATCAGAATTGCATTGGGCCATTACTAATCGGGTGAGTTGGCAAGAGGATGTTTTTTCTATTCCCTTTGCTCAAGGACATGAAATGGATCCAACAGCAGATACTCGCGGCATAAGTACAAAGGTTGGAATTGACGCAACTTATAAAAGGGAACGACGTGAGTACGGGTCACGAGTTGCCTATCCGAGCGTTAACCTCAATGACTACTTGAACTGAGACTAAGTTCATTCAAACATTTTTGAAGTACGTGAAATAACTTTTTCTGCTTCTTTGGGGCTCCCAATGGGTAATTGGAATTCATCTATACCGTTTTCATTGATGAGATTTCTAAGTTCGTTAGAAGCTTCTGACGCTGAGCCTGTTATTACAAACTGTTCAACCCATTCGCTAGGAACATGTTTGGCCGCATTCGGCGGACCTCCTTCAGAAAGTGCTTGTTTTATTTCACTGTTTATTTCTTCAGTCAGTCCTATGTGTTCTTTCACCTCCTGCGGTGAATCGACAAGACGAAAACTCAATGCCGCACGCGCTTCTTCAAACTCTTTTTGAGAGGAAACAATCATAGTTGAGTAGACAATTTTGAATGGATCGCGTTCTGCCGAGTTTCGTAGTGCTTTGATGTGTCCGGGTAAGAAGTCTTTATGTATGTAACTCAAATAAAAGCCGTCCCCTAGCTCAGCGCCTAATTGGGTCATGCGTTTACCACGACCAGCTAAAAAGATCTCTATGTTTTTGCGTCCGTAATTTAAAGAAGCTGACTTCAATGAGAATTCATTTCCTTCAAGATCTACTCTTTCTCCCGAAAAAAGACCTCTGAGGGCAACCACAGTTTCTGCAACAGTTGTTGCAGGTTTCAATCTTTCTATCCCCAGTGGATTGAGTGTTAGGCCTCCACCGGCTCCAATACCTACGAACGCTCTGCCTTTACTTACTTCGTCCAAGCTTGCTATGGCAGCTGCTGTAATTCCTGGATGGCGTACGTATGGGTTAGTTATTCCAGGACCGACAAGAATGTTTTCAGTGGCTGTAGCTATTGAAGTAAGTGTGACAAAAACGTCTCTCGTATGCAGTCCTTCGTCATAGACCCAACATCGTCTGTAACCCAACTTTTCAGATAGTTGTGCTAGTTCAACTATCCTTTCAACTTTTGCTGTCGGCATCAGATTTACGCTGACAGGTAAATTCACTTTGCGTTCCTAGGCTGCTCACGGTTGTGGATCGCCTGACTCACTACATAGGCTGCATTTTTTCCGGAAATGCCAACTATTCCTGCACCTGGGTAAGTTGCAGCACCTGAAAGATAAAGACCATCGATTGAAGTTTTATAACGTGTCAGTTCTTTATCACGCCCGAAAAACGTACTCAATGGCGAGGTTCCAAAAGACGGTGTGTGGCCTTTATGCATAGAGAATATAAAATCCTTTTTATATTTGTGCTGTCACTTGCAACAATTATATTCTTTTCAGATTTAGGAATTAACACAATGTATGCATTCTTGCTTGGTGCATTGTGCTCCTCTTTAGCAGGCTATATTGGCATGTATACTGCGACACAAGCAAATGTTCGAACAACAACAGCAGCACAAGCATCAGACCCAGCGTCTGCACTAAGAATTGCATTTTTTGGTGGATCAATTATGGGTTTGTGTGTAGCAGCCTTAGGATTGCTAGGTCTGGGTGTGCTCTACCTATTCTTTGGGTTAGACCCAGAAACTTCTTATGTAATTCATGGGTTCGGAATGGGGGCATCTACTGTTGCTCTTTTTGCAAGAGTAGGTGGAGGGATATATACGAAAAGTGCAGATGTAGGTGCGGATTTAGTTGGCAAAATTGAAGCTGGTATTCCAGAAGATGATCCAAGAAATCCTGGAGTAATAGCTGATAATGTCGG
>ENA-UPTF01001218-UPTF01001218.1-marine-metagenome-genome-assembly--contig:-NODE-1218-length-16552-cov-6.195569_pt1 | contig 16552 bp, 12 predicted proteins | sample MGYA00238166_ERZ767019 | MGnify/ENA primary metagenome ERZ767019 (study PRJEB28930, sample SAMN06266391) | marine metagenome | isolation source: Sea water from 250 m depth | place: Atlantic Ocean...
GGAGAAGATTTTGAAGTCTTAAAAATTCGTCTTGCATTTCTTTTCTAATTAATGGGTCAAGTGCAGAGAATGGTTCATCTAAAAACCACACTTCTGGATCAACCGCTAAAGATCTTGCTATTCCAACCCTTTGCTGTTGTCCCCCTGATAGTTCTTTAGGGAAATAATTTTCTCTATCTTTTAAGCCTACCAATTCAATTACTTTTAAGGCTTTCTTTTTAATTTCATCTTTTTTAGAACCCTGAATTTCAAGAGGAAACATGACATTTCCCAAAACAGTCATATGAGGTAAAAGAGCAAAATTCTGAAAAACCATTCCCATTTTATGTCGTCGCAGATCAATTAGTTCTTTATCAGACATTTTCCGTAAGTCAGAATTTTCAAAATAAATTTGACCATGAGTAGATTCTATTAATCTTGATAAACACCTTACAAGCGTTGATTTACCTGAACCTGATAAACCCATTATAACAAAGATCTCACCCTCTAATATTTCTATATTTGCATTTTGCACAGCTCCTATAATATTAAATTCCTTTAAATCAGCCTCACTTGGATTGTAATTTTTATTTTTTAAAAAATCTTCTGGCTTATTGCCAAATAATTTCCACAAGTTTTTACATGAAAACTTTATATTATTTTCTTTAACATTTACCATTGCAATAAATTAATATTTATAAGTTAAAACCCACTAGTGCACTTACTTTTTTGCACTTAAAGTGAGAAAATTCAAGTAAATATTGATTAATGTTATTTGTAGTGTTTACTATTAATGATAATTAAGTTTTTCTAACTTATTAAATTTAAATTGGGAGGTATAATGAAAAAATCAATCAATAATTTTTTAAAGTCATATTTAATCATCTCTCTTTTATTTTTTTCTTTTGTAGTGGGCTCAATTGCTAAAGCAGCAACCCCTGAATCAAAAGATCCAATAAAAGTTGTTATTATGGGATATTCAGGTGACAATATAATTATGCAAATTTACGGAGAATTAATTTCAAAACTTGGATACAACGTTGAATATACGCCAGCAGATTATATAGGACAATTTGCAGGTTTAAAATCTGGTGATTTGCATATTGGTTCTCCAGGTTGGGATACAACTGCAAAAGATGTAATGGCTGATGCATGGGGAAGCGGTACTGTTTTAAATATGGGAAACATAGGAATATCGGTTTTTGAAGATTGGTGGTATCCACTTTACGTTAAAGATAAATGTCCTGGATTGCCAAATTGGGAAGCACTACTTGATGCAGAATGTGCAAAATCTTTAAGTACTGCCGAAACTTCTCCCAAAGGAAGATTTTTAGAAGGTCCGATTGAATGGGGAGGCACAGGTAATTTAAGAATTGAAGCACTAGGATTGCCACTTGAAGTAATTAATGCTGGAAGTGATGCGGCACTAGGTGCTGATATAGTTGCTGCAGTTAAAAGACAAGAACCCATTATAGCTTGGACTTGGCAACCATATTGGTTACCTGCAATGTATCCAGGGGAGTTTGTTGCTTGGCCAGAGTATGGTGACGGGTGTTATGATGACGCATCATGGGGGCCAAATCCAAACAAAACTCATGATTGTGGTAACCCAACAGGTTATATGTGGAAGTCAGCATGGGCTGGCGGCGAGAGCATTTGGCCAAAAGCATATGACGTTTGGAAAAAATTTACATTAGATGAAAAAACAATGGGTGATTTAGTTTATAAAAGCGATATTGATGGTACTGATACCATGGATGTTGCTAAAGGTTGGATTGCTGAAAATGAATCAATCTGGAGTGAATGGCTTAAATAATTAAGTTTCTTTAAACTAGGGCATTTTATGCCCTAGTTTTACATAATTGATCAAAAATGAAATTATTAGAAATGAGCACAAGGAATCATTTTTTTTTCTTGTCATTGATTCTTATTTTTTTTTTATATTTTTTTTCAAATTCTTTTTTTAGTTCGATAATAGAATTTCCAGATTTACTTAAAATACCTATAGCAAAATATATAACCATTTTTGTTAAATGGCTAATTGAAGATGCTGATTTTGGATTATTTACATTTAAACAATTAACAAGAGCAATAGGCTCACTTTTAGATGCACCTTCTCTTTTTCTTAAAGGATTTCTTGCTAATGGTTTTGAATTTGAAAGGGCCAATGGTGACATATTGTATATTCCCCCACTATCATGGATGTCAGTAATTTTTATTTTTGTTACAACTGCAATTTGGCTTAAAGATTATACCCTAGCTTTTTTTATTGCTGTCTCATTATTGTATGTAGCTTTTTTTGATTTATGGGAAAGTACCATGACAACTTTTTCTTCAATAATTGTAGCAGTAATTATTGGAATCATAATTGGCACCATACTTGGAATAATTTCTTACAAATCAAGGAAAATTAATGGGATTTTAACCCCGATTTTTGATTTTATGCAAACTATGCCTGTATTTGCATATTTAGTTCCTGCACTAATGCTATTTGGATATGGTCCAGCAGCTGCATTAATTGTAACTTTAATTTACGCAATGCCTCCTATGGCAAGAATAACAAAAAATGCCTTGGATCAAGTTGATAATGAAGTTGTTGAGTTAGGAAAAATGGTTGGATGTTCCACACTACAAATGCTTTATCGTGTTTTACTTCCGTCTATCCGTCCAAGAATGATGCTGGGAGTTAACCAAGTAATAATGTTAACCTTAAATATGGTTATTATCGCTTCAATGATAGGGGCTGGAGGATTAGGTTATGATGTATGGCAATCCTTAAAGCAGTTAAGGATTGGCCAAGGTTTTGAAGCTGGAATCGCTATCACTTTAGTTGCTATTATTTTAGATAGATTAAGTCAAAAAATAGCGGAACAACGACCAGTCTATCGTGAGCAAAAAACCAATTTTTTTCAAAAAAATATTTATTTAATAACGATCTTTATATTTATTATTATAACTTGGGCATGTGGAAACTGGTTTTCTTTTTTTTATGACATACCAGAAAATATAACGGTTTCATCAGGACGTTTTTGGGACGGAATAATTGATTATATTAACATCAATTACCATGGTCCAATTAGACTAGTCCGTGATTTTTTTTATATATATTTATTAAAACCTTTTAAAATTTTTATGATATCAGTTCCATGGTTTGTAATTGTATTACTAGTTTTCACTATAGGATTAAGAATTCAAGGTTTAGCTTTGGGTATAAAATGTTCAATGCTTGTTTTGTTCATTGCAATGAGTGGTTTTTGGGAAAAAGCAATGATTACTGTTTACTTAATTGGTGTTTGCGTTCTATTAGCAAACTTAATTGGCATTCCAATAGGCATTATTGCATCTCAAAATGACCGTGTTCACAAAGTTACTCAAGTTATAATTGATACATTTCAAACACTGCCGGCTTTCGTATATTTGATTCCAGTTATTATGATTTTCAGTGTAGGAGATTTTTCAGCAATGATAGCAGTTGTTTTATACTCTATTGTTCCTGCAATTAGATATACAGATAATGGCATAAGACAAATTCCAAAAAGTTATTTAGATGCAGCTGTATCAGTTGGTTGTTCAAAATTTCAAATTTTACGACGTGTTCAATTGCCCCTTTCTCTCCCTGATATAATGTTGGGAGTTAATCAAACATTAATGATGGGGTTAAGCATGTTAGTAATAACAGCTTTAGTTGGTACGAGGGACTTAGGGCAAGAAACTTTAATAGCTTTATCTAAAGTTGATCCAGGCAGAGGAATAACAGCAGGTATTTGTGTGGCCTTTATAGCAATTGTTGTTGATAGATTGATCAATGCATGGTCTCAAAAGAGAAAAAAGGAGCTAGGTTTAACGAGTAATGTCTAAAACTAATAAAAACATGCCAAAAATTATTGTTATTGGTGGCGGAGCAACTGGATGTGGAGTTGCTAGAGATTTGGTTCTAAGAGGGTATCAAACAACATTAATAGAATTTGGAGATTTAGGTTCTGGCACTACTTCCAGATTCCATGGCATGCTTCAAAGTGGTGCAAGATATGTAGTGTCCGACACTCCTTATGCTGCTGAATGTTTTAAAGAAAGAGAAACCATAAATAAAATTGCGCCTGAAGCAGTTGAATTAATCGGAGGGCTGTTTATCAGTTTGCCGAATGATCCTGAAGATTATCCTGAAAAATTTATTAAATGTTGTGAAATTGCTAAAATACCTTGTCAAGAAATTCAAATTGATGAGGTTTTAAAAAAAGAGAAAGAGTTAAGTAACAATATTCTTAGAGCATTTCAAGTTCCGGATGCTATTATAAATTCTTGGCAACTAGTTAATTTACTTGCTAAAGATATTAGAGCCAATGGCGGTGAAGTCCTTACTAAGCATAAAGTTGTGTCAATAAAACAACATAATAATTTAGTAAAGTCAGTTGAAGTAATAGAAAAGAATGGTTTTAAAAAAATACTAGAGTGCGATTATATAATTAACGCTTCAGGTCCGTGGTCTGACAAAATTGCAAAATTAGTTGATCAAGAAGTTGAGTTACAACTTACAAAAGGATCTGTTATGGTTTTTTCACATCGAATAGTTAGTCAAGCAATAAATAGGTGCAGGTTTCCTTCTAGTAATGACATTATGTGTCCTTCCGGAACTGTTTGTCTTTGGGGCACAACTTCAGAAATAGTTAATGATCCAGACACAACTAAAGTTCGTCCTGAAGAAATTCAAGAACTTTTGATTGGCGCTGAAGAATTGTTTCCCCAAATAAAAAACTATAGATCTTTTCGAGCTTGGGCAGGTGTCAGACCCTTGGTTAAGCCAAAAAACTTTGATAAAAACATACCTCTTCCTAGAAGTCATTCGGTCATTGATCATAATGAAAATGGGTTAAAGAATTTTTTAACTGTATGCGGTGGCTCTTTAACAACGCATAGATCTATGGCAGAAGATGTTGTTAATAAACTTGGAAACAAGTTAGGCATTAATACGCCTTGCTCCACTGATACAATACCCATATCAAATTCAAAAAATGCCAATTGGATTCCTTCATCGTATTTTCAAAAAATTGAAAACCAAAAAAATTTTAATGATGTAGTATGCGAGTGCGAAGCTATTACAAAAACTGATATTGAAGAAATAATGAAAAATGAAAATTTGACCGATTTTCATGATATAAGAAGAAGAATTAGAGTTGGTTTTGGTCCTTGCCAAGGAACGTTTTGCAATAGTCGCTTAGCAGAAATAGTTGTTAATCATAACAATGATATTGATATTGAAAAATCCATATTAAATTTTTGGTCAGAAAGACTTAAGGGGTCAATACGCACATCTTTCGGAGATCAAGCAAAACAAATTTTATTGAGTGATTATATTCATCAAGAAAATTTTGGATTAAGATTAACTGAAGAAAATGCAGAGAAAGACGATATTAGAGCGTGAATACCGATGTCATAATAGTTGGCGCAGAACTCGATGCCTTTATTGCTTCAATTCGCTTACAAGAACTAGGTTATTCGTCAAGGGTCCTTGCCAATGGCAAAGGCTCTTATTTGTATTCCTCTGGTAATATTAAAGTATTAGACTTTAAAGAAAATAATAATTCAGATAAAAAAACTTTGCCTTTTTTTATAGAAGGTCTTCCTACTGAACATCCCTATAAACTAATTGGAAAAGATAATGTTGAACAGGCAATCGAATGGTTTTTTAATCACCAAATAAGCAATAAATTAAGATATGGATATTTTGAGACAAACACATTCACTATTTCTCCGATTGGTTTGAAAATTCCTAGTTATGGATTATATTTTAATCAAATTAATTTTGAAAATATTTATAATAAAGATGTCACAATAATTAAATTTCAAAATCAGAAGGATTTTCATGCTGAACTAATAGCGCAATCCATAAAGCAGTATGTAAATACAATTGAAATATTAAATGTTGTTCAACCGGATACAAATCAACATCTCGATAGTTCTTCATTAGCTGTATCATTTGATAATTTGTCTAGTCCTGATGATTATTTTATTAATATTAATAAAAAAATTAATAAAAAAACATCCGTTGTAATATTCCCCGCAGTATTAGGATTAAATAAGTATATGGAAATAATCAGAAGTGCTGAAAAGACTTTCTCAAAAAAATGTTTTGAAGCCCCTACTTTGCCCCCTTCAATACCAGGCATAAGATTAAATAAAATACTTGAGAGGGAAGTATTGAAAAAAAATTATATTCACAGAGGTTCCCATATTTTGAAGGCAAATATAGAAAATAATAAATGTCTTTCTGTAGTTGATAATTTTAAAAGAATTATAAAGGCCAGAGCATTTATTTTCGCGAATGGGGGCATTTTAATGGGAGGCATTAAAGTTAAGAGCAATGGTGAAATTGTAGAAGAAATCTTTGATTCGAAAATCCAAAATAACAATCACGGTAAGTGTGAAAAAAGTTATGAAACTTTAAATGCACTACAGACCTCAGGCGTATTAACTGACAATAAATTAAGACCTATTAGCAAGTCTAATAACCAATTGGAAAATGTATTTTTTACAGGAAGAAATTTGTCAAATTGGAATCCATCTCTTGAATTATCTGGTGAAGGGGTTTCAATAGCTTCTGGCTGGCATTCAGCAAATAATATTTCTTCCTATCTTCATGATTAAATGAGAAATATTTATTTTAAATGATTATAAATTCATACCAACCAACATCAGAAGACATACTAAAATCAATGGATAATTGTACAAAATGCGGTATTTGTAACTCATATTGTCCTGTTTCTAATGTTACCAATCAATTTCCCGGTCCAAAATATTCAGGTCCACAAACGCAAAGATTCCGTTCATTGGAAGACTTAGTAGAAATATCTCCCGAACTATGTAATGGCTGTGGTGTCTGCATGAGTGTTTGCCCAAATGAAGTTGCAATTACTGATATTATTACTCATGCCAAATCAAATTTAAATAATAAAAATAAAAAGATATCTTTTGTTCAAACATTATTAAATAGACCCGAAACTATTGGGAAGTTAGGAAACATTTTTCCAGCTGTATCAAATTTTATACTTCATAATAGTTTTTTTCGTTATTTAGCTAGTCAATTTATTCATTTGGATTCTAATGCGCCACTGCCTAACTTTCATGGGAAAAAATTTAAGAAGTTTTTAGAGAAAGTAAAAATAGATTCAAATAAAAAAAATATTATATATTTTTCTGGTTGTGCTGTTGACAATTATGATTCAGAAGTAGGAATAGCTGTAATTAAACTCATGGATTATTTAGGGTACAATGTAATTACCAATACAGGTTTGTGTTGTTCGTTGCCAATGCTTTCTTCAGGAGAATGGGATGCAGCAATAAATAGGTCCAAAAAATTAATCGATTCACTTAGTAGATCACTACATCTTTCAGAAAATATTATTTCAACTTCTACAAGTTGTAGTCTAACAATCAAAAAGAAATATTCTGCATATTTAAATTTTACTGATCCAAAAAGTGCTCAAATTTCTCAATCAACAAAAGATATTTGTGAATATATTTTAGAGAAACACGCAGATCTTTTAGAAGAGAAGATGAATCCAATAAATAAAAAAGTTTTTTACCATGGGCCTTGTCAATTGCGAAGTCATGGAATTGGTCAACCGGCTGTTGAATTGTTAAGATTAATACCCAAAATTTCCCTATCTCTTTCAGAAGCTGACTGTTGTGGCATTGGAGGAACATATGGTTATGTAAAAGGAAGAAATGAAATTTCTGAATTAATAGGAAAATCTTTAAGTGAACAAATTAAATTTCATAAACCTGATGTTATTTTATGTGATAGTGAAACATGCAGATGGAACATTGAAAAAAGCTCTGGTATAGAAACGCTACACCCAATTCAAATAATATTAGAATCCTTAAATGTTTAAAAAATTACTTGGTTAATGTTTAAGTGGAAACATTAAAATAAAGGTACGATCTGAATTCTTTGATAAGGTCAATGCTTACACGCGCATGAACCTTCCCTTGTTTTCCTTTAAATGTTGCTCTGCCTTTTGTGGGGAATACGCCTTCGTGCCATATGTTGGGATGAATATATAATCCCTGAGATCCATCAAAATAAAACGCTTTGAAGTTATCTGGCTGAATGTCATCCCCTGGGAGGGCCAGGGGAGAAATAAATGGTTTATTACCCTCAGGAAAAAATAATTGGCCTCCGTCTGGATGGTAATTTACGTGCCAAATATATATTTGTGAAGGATCTTCATTAGTTAAATGATAGCTAAAATCGTCTGGATCAGAGTTATAACCAAGCAAGTACCTTCCGTCTTTGTCATATTCGCCTTTGTGCTCTACAGCAGTATTTCTGCCATACAAAATGCCTTCCTCCCACCATGTTTCAAATGGCCCCTCAGTTGTTCCCCCTTCATTGCCGGTGCCCTCTTCAATATTCCTCCATCCTTGTTTGGGCCACGTTACAATTTCAATTTCGCATTGATCAAAATCATTAACCAAATAACCATACCCCTTAAGGTTTTGGTTTGTTGCCTCAATGAGCGGGATTTCAATTTTATTGTTAGAAGGCATAACGTTAATTTATTTGTATATTTAATTCTTTTGTGGTTTCCTTGATAGCCTGAAGAACATTATGCATGTCATTTGATGTTAAATTCCCAATGCATCCAATTCGAAATGTATCGGCAACTGTCAGTTTTCCCGGATAAATTAAAAAACCTTTTTTACTCAAGGCATCATAGAATTGATCAAATTTAAAATTTGCATTTTGAGGCTGCAGGAATGTAATAATAATAGGAGCTTGCAGGTCATCGGATAATAGTTGTTTAAAGCCTATTTCTTTCATACCATCGCATATAATTTTGCAGTTATTTGAGTATCTTTTAAGTCGGCCAACTATACCTCCCTCTTTTTCATGTTCTTGAATTGCCTGATGAAAAGCTGCTAGCACATGCGTGGGCGGCGTAAATCTCCACTGCTTATTTTTTTCCATTGCTTGCCATTGATCAAATAAGTCCAAACTAAGTGAGTGACAATTTCCTTTGGCATTTTTAATTACCTCATTTTTTACTAAAATAAACCCAACGCCTGGAACTCCCTCTAGACACTTATTAGAAGATGCGGCTACAGCATCAAATTTTGTTTCCTTGCTGCTTAATGGAAGTCCCCCAAAGGCACTCATAGCATCAATAAAAAGTGATAGATTTTTTCTTTTTACTATATCAGCAATATCTTGGATAGGATTTAAAATGCCCGAGGTTGTTTCGCAGTAAACCACGAAAACATGAGTTAAATCCTTGTTCTTATCAATAATTTTTTCAATTTGAATTAGACTATGTTGTTCGTGTTCCGCTACCTCATAGTCAATACAATTTCTATTTAGATAGGAGCACATCTTTTTCATTCTGTGACCATACGCTCCATTAATTAGGATTAATATTTTTGCATCTTTTGGAGTTAGGGAGCTGATCATGGATTCAACGGCAAACGTTCCGCTTCCTTGCATTGGAACACATTGATAATCATCTTGTCCCTCAATAAGTTTCACAAGTGATTCCCTGATCGAATGATTGAGTTCAATAAACTTTTGATCCCGTGATCCCCAATCATGAAGCATTGCCTCCTTAGTAGATAGGGACGTAGTTAGAGGGCCGGGTGTTAATAATCTTTTATCCATCAGAAAATCTTGAATTATTAACAGTGGATAGGAGTATTGTCATAAATATTATTTAATTCCGTATTTATTTTTTAATTTCATTTTTGTTATGACTGTTTAATAATTTTAATGATAAATGGTCAATAAAAAAAATATTATTGATGCCGTATTAATTCTTTTTTTATGATAAATTTAGGTTTTTGTACGATTGATTGAATTTTGATAAATTTTCTTGAGTGTAATTTTTATAATCAAAATCAATTTTTGATATTAATTCAGCTACCATGCTCCACATAGTTTCTCTAAGAAGAGAGGCACATTTAAGAGAATTGTATTTTAGCAAAAGTTTATCATCTATTTTTTTATCAAAATAATTTTCTAAAAGATGTATTTCTTCTTTTTGAGAAAAATCACAGTTAGAGGCCAGTCCCCCTAGATCAAACAGAGGAGTATTAAAGCCTGCATACTCCCAATCAATTATCCAAAGACGCGATCCATCATCAAGAAAATTTCCTGGCAATAAATCATTATGCCCAAAAACAATTTCATAAGGAGATGAATTTTTTTCTAACTTTGCAGACTGAGATAATAAATCTGGAAGGATATTGGTATATGAACTTTTATTGTCTTTTAAAAATTTCTCATAATTACGGATAACATGAAAAACCCAAAAAATTAATGACTGCCCAAAAATATTTTTTGGTATTTCTAAATGTATTTTTTTCAAAACGGGAATAATTAAATCGATCTTATCTCTTACATCTTTTGCTGTAAGGGTTGTGCTTTCTATATATTCTAAAACAAGAATACCTTTATCACTATATATGACTTTCGGACCAATGTTTGCTTCAGATGCCGCTTTGCTTGCTATTAGTTCATTTGATCTTGAAACTAAATGTTCAGGAATATCATCTCCTAAGCGCACAACAAATTTATTTGAATTTTCTTGTACCAAAAAATTTTGATTAGTAAGCCCGCCATCTATAGTTTTAATTTCAATATTATTTTTCCATATTGGGATAGATTGAATTAATTTTTTAGTTTTATCATCCATAAAACCATAATTTATATGACTAATCTTTAACTTTGTCCACTTGATCAAGGGAGGTTATTAATTTAGTAAATTATTAGTTGTTTTTATAATATGGTTATATAATTAATATACAACCAGATATGTATGAACATGCTGAAACTGTTATTTCTGCTCTACGTAACGTTCCGGCATATGAAACAGTAAAAGTTAATGATTGCAAGATCACACGCCTTGGAGGGATGACGAATCTTGTTCATTTGGTCGAAACCAAGAATATAAATGTGATCGTACGAATTCCAGGTGAAGGAACTGAGGATTATATAAATCGTGCTACTGAACTAAGTAATGCCAAATCCGCCTGGCGTGCTGGTATATCAGCAGAAGTAATATGGGCTGACACGAAAACAGGAATGATGATCTCTCGAGCCATTGATGGGATTGAAACTATGACACCGACCTTGTTTAGCACTCGTTCTGGTTCAGTAACACGGGCAGGAAAGGCATTGGCAAAATTACATAATTCCGGTGAAACTTTCGACTTTCGTTTTGAACTTTTTACGATGATTGAAGATTACTTAAAGGTTCTCTCTACCAAAGATGTGAAGTTGCCTGACGGCTATCATGAAATTGTTGAAGCTGCCAATCCAGTAAAAGAAGTATTAGAAGCTAATCCAATACCTTTGGTTCCCTGTCATTGTGATCCAATGTGTGAGAACTTTCTTGATGATGGTAAGAATATGTGGATTGTTGATTGGGAATATTCAGGAATGAACGATCCAATGTGGGACCTTGGTGATTTGTCTGTTGAAGCAGGCATGGACGACACACAGGAAGCTGAATTACTTCATGCCTATTTTGGATCGGAACCTACAACTGCTCAGAGAGGTCGTGTTGTAATCTATAAAGCTATGTGCGACTTGCTTTGGACACTATGGGGTTTGATTCAACTTGCGGATGGCAATCCAGCTGATGATTTTTGGATATATGCAACGGAACGTTTTGAGCGATGTAAGTCACTAATGCAGAAAACGAATTTTAATGAATGCGTTGAAGCTGTTAATGTTAAGTGACTATGATTAATATAATGAATTATAAAAGACTGAATAATAATTTAGATTAACTAATGTTTAATTTTATCCACTCGCCCAATTGAAGTTGCTAATTTGGCTAGTTGTTTATCAATCCACCACGGTCTTTTTTCTTGTTCTTGAAGTTTTTCTTTGCGTCTAACAGCATTTCTAATTATCATGGCTCCAAGCCATCTAAAAGGTTCTGGGGGAAATAATTCTAAAGGACCTTTACAAAAATTACTTTCAGTCCATTCATTTTGTTCATCAAGCACCATACTGCTTAAGATTTCTCCACCCACATAGCAAGTAAGAACACCATTGCCAGAGTATCCAAAACCATACGAAATATTAGAATTACTTGGATGGTAACCAAAAAAGGGGAACCCAGTTTTTGTTCTTTCGGAGGGTCCGTTCCAAGATTTAGTAATTTTCACATTATTTAATGAAGGGAAAAAATTAACAAGTGATTTTTCTAAAAATTTTTCAATAGTGCTTGGTCCATCAAAAGAGGCTATGACTTTATTTCTAAAAGCAAAAGTATTTCCTCCCTTACCTAACATTATTCTCCCATCAGGAGTAGTTCGACAATAATGAGTAAATAGGTTCGAATCCAGTACAACCAATCCATTATTTAGTTTTAAATCTTCAAGTTTATTTTTGATAGGTTCGCTGATGATCATATCAGAAGAAACAAGAATCACGCTTCTTGATAAAAAGGGCAAGAATGTTGGAGTCCATGCATTGATTGCAAAAATAAGTTTTTGACATGCTACTGATCCATTTTTAGTTTTAACAACAATATTATTTTTATCTTTAAAAGATAATATGGCACTTTGCTCAAAAATTTTTATATCTTTATTTTCAGCTGTTTTTTTTAATCCACGTATAAGTAGAGCTGGTTGCAAACTGCCTCCAACTGGAGAATAGTATCCATCAATTATTTTTTTTGATCCAGTTAGAGCTTGAATCTTTTCTTTAGATAATCTTTCCCAACTATTTATTTGGTTTTCTTTAAGATCTTCAACTAGATTTTCAAAAGCTCCTTTATGCGATTTATTAGTTGCTCCATACACTACTCCACCCATTCTAATTTTCGCATCAATGTTATTTTGTAAACAATAATCTCTAATATTATAAACTGCATCTTCTGTAGCACTGACCATTTTTTTAGCATCTTTAATGCCAATTGTATTTTTCATAGCAGTGAATTTTGTAGATTGAGGAATCATACAACCCCCATTTCTTCCTGAGGCTCCACTTCCACACAAATCTTTTTCAATTATAGTTATATTAATTGAAGGTTTTTTTTCTTTAATTTTTAGAGCTGTCCAAAGGCCTGTAAATCCCCCTCCTACAATACAAATATCTGAAGTTATATCAGTTTTTAATTCATTAATTTCTAACCTACCTTCAGATTGCAATGCCTCTATAAACCAAGGAGATTGATATTTGTAATGCATAAAAGTTTAATCTAGCTTAAGCAATTATGTTGTAGCCTGAATTTTTTCACTGCCAACATTTCTCCATGACTGAAATTTTACTAGTACTTTTTTCGTTAATATTACGTAGGCAACTCGTACAGATAAATTGGTATAAAATATCATCATGCCCATTGCTGCTGCTGCTGCAATATCCCCCTGATCATCCATGTTCAAAACAGCCACAGAAGCTAAGTGTGTATTGAAGCTATATATAAAAACTACTGCCGAAACGGTGGTCATAGCATTAACAAAAAAATAAATAGCGATTTCAAATATTGCAGGAAGACTTATTGGCAAAGTTACTCGAAAAAAAGTTTTATAGAAAGGCTGTTTCAGAGAAGATCCCACATGCTCGAATTCATTATCTATTTGTTTAAGAGCAGTGAGAGCGGTTAAATGGGACACTGTATAAAAGTGAGTAATTGTGCAAATTACTAAAATAGCCATCGTGCCATAAAGAAAATTTAAAGGATTGTTGGGATGATTAAAGAAAAAGATGTAGGCAAGTCCAAGTACCATTCCTGGTATGGCCATTGGAATCATAGATAAGAAATGTAAAATAGACCTTCCTTTTTTTAAACCCCTAGATTTTTCTACAAAATATGCTCCGCTAAAAACAATAATAGTGCCAAACAAGGCAGTATAACAAGCCATTCGTATCGAATTATAATAAGAAGCCCAGCCGCCTCCATCCATTAAATCAAACTGGTAATTGTCTAATGACAAGCTCATATTATATGGCCAAAATGTAACAAAACTTGCAAAGAAACACATGCCCAAGATTGTAAAAATAAAAAAAGATATAAGACAGCAATACACAAACATTGCTAAATCGAAATTTCTATTTTTTTTGGGCTCATAAACAACTGAGCGAGATGTTAATATGGCAACTTGCTTTCGCTGAACAATGCGATCAACTATGAACGCTATAACCGCAGGTATAATTAAAACGACACTTACAACGGCACCCATCTCAAAATTTTGTTGTCCAACCACTTGTTTATAGACATCAACAGCAAGAACATTGAATTGACCGCCAATCACTTTAGGTATTCCAAAGTCAGTGATCACAAGAGTAAAAACAACAAAAATTGCACTGATTAAACCGTATTTTGCAGATGGGATAGTGATTGTAAAAAATGTTCGAATAGATTTTGATCGTAAAACAGTTGCAGCTTCATATAAACGAGCATCTGCTATTGATAGTGCAATAATTATAATAAGTAATGCATGGGGAAATGTATAAAAAACTTCTGCTATAATAATTCCAATTGGTCCGTAAATTTTATACCCAAAAAGTAACTCTTTTATAATTCCTTGATTACCAAAAAGATATACCAAGGCAATACCAGCAAGAAGCGAAGGTAGTAAAATAGGTATCATAGCAATAGAGCGAAATATCGTTTTGCCTATCATGCAGCTTCTTGTCAGAGCATATGCAAATACAAAGGCCAGTGTAACAGTAATAAAAGTTGTGGTGATAGAGACGAATAAACTATTGTAAATGGAATAAACGAGAGCTGGGCTTTCAAAATAATTTATATAATTCTCAAATCCAATAAATACACCATCTTTATTTTGTAAACCTTTGGAGAGGATGGCATACATTGGAAATGCTAAAGCAATGAGCATATAAATTGCTGTAACAGCGATAAGGAGTATTGTTAAATAATCATCTCTGCTTTTTTTCATTTTACATTTTATTTTTTAATGACTTTTAATGCCTCAGGTTGCAAAGAAATATTAATAGAATTATTTTTTTCAATACTATTTTTTAAAATATATTCTGATGAAAATTGACATCTTAAATTAGTTTTTTGTGATTTAAAATCAACTTCAATAAGTCCTCTAAAGTTCGAACCCAAAAACTCCAGTTCTTTAATTACTCCTTGGAAAATATTTTTTTCACTTGAATCAGGATTAATTTTTATATCTTCTGGTCTAATTGTAATAGTAACAGAATTCTCGTTAATTGTTTCCTTGCATTCTAGAATTGATCCATAAATTTCAACTTGATTATTAGATATCTTATTTGCTTCTAGTAAATTTGTTGTTCCTATAAAATTTGCTGCAAAAGAAGTTTGGGGGTTAGAATAAAGATCATACGGAGATCCTTCTTGTTCAATAATCCCCTTATTCATAAGAATTATGCGGTCTGCCATAGTTAAGGCTTCTTCTTGATCATGTGTCACCATAATGGTTGTTACACCTAGTTTTTTTTGTAGATTTTTTATCTCCAATCTTAGATATTGTCTTACTTTTGCATCTAATGCTGACAGTGGCTCATCGAGAAGCAGCAAGCCAGGTGCAGGAGCGAGGGCTCTTGCTAAGGCAACACGTTGCTGCTCCCCTCCAGATAATTGTGCAGAAAATTTATTAATATGATCACTCATTCCAACTAATTCTAATAATTCATTAACTCTTTGATTAATTCTTTCTTTATTTTGTTTTCTTGTTTTTAATCCAAAGGCAATATTATTTTTTACACTTAAGTTTGGGAATAAAGCATAGGATTGGAAAACTATTCCAAAATCTCTTTCATCTGGTGGCAGCAAAGATATGTCTTTATTATTTTGATTAATTGTACCCTCAGATTGCTCTTCCAATCCAGCTATCACTCGAAGTAAAGTTGTTTTTCCACAGCCAGATGGACCTAGGATACAAACAAATTCACTTTCATCAACACCAAAACTCACATCTTTAAGAGCTTGAAAATTTCCAAATAACTTGCTGATATTATGAACTGATAAATATTTTTGCATAATCTAGGAACAATAAAAAGCTCACAATGAATTTATTGCAAGCTTTTTATTTAAAGTTTTATAATTTAACTTTTTGGTTCTGATTTAGAATCGTATCTACTTTGCCATTCAGCAAGGATACTTTTTCTATTTGTTGCTGCAAATTCAAAATCATTTTTAATCATTGCATCCAACAAACCATCAGGGAAATGCTCTACAGGTTTTGCAACCCCAGGCATTCCAACAACAGCATAAGCTACATTGTACATTTCCATTGCTTTTCTGGTAATAGTCCAATCAATTAAAGTTTGAGCATCTTCCATATTCGGAGTGCCTTTCATGATAGCTGATGCTTCCATTTCCCATCCAACACCTTCAGCTGGAACGATAATTTCAATGGGTGCACCTTTTGCTTTAGATCTAGCACCTCTAAATGCGAAAGATACTCCTATTGGAATTTCGCCCGAAGCAGCTTGTTTACATGGTTTGGAGCCAGAGTGAGTATAGTGAGAAATATTTTTATGGAGTCTATCCATATAATCCCAACCACCATCTTCACCAAAAATTTGTAACCAACTTGAAACATCTAAGAAACCTGTTCCTGATGAATTTGGATT